>JABAHP010000238.1_pt1 | contig 9990 bp, 9 predicted proteins | sample 7062081 | NCBI WGS metagenome assembly JABAHP01 (sample SAMN14534357, study PRJNA622989) | marine sediment metagenome | biome: marine biome [ENVO:00000428]; feature: marine pelagic biome [ENVO:01000023]; material: deep marine sediment [ENVO:00002113] | place: India: Gulf of Kutch | collected... | reverse complement strand
GCCATTTTACCGATTCGCTCCTGAATGAATAGTTTTGTATATTATGCTGCGCGGTTTGGGCGCAATGAAGGTCTCATTAGGAATGATATCGGGCTGTTTTGTAAAAAACTTTAGGCGGATATCTGGATAATATTTTGCTTGCAAACAACGGCGTTACCCATTATATTTTCACTGAACTGACACTTGCAGGGACTCTAAACATAAGGTGATAATATGGCAAAAGTATTTCGGCCCAGTACGCGTGAAGCCAACATTCTTTCCAAAATCGAGTCTCAAAAAGAGCGTACCCGCAGGCTTGCCATTAACTCAATCAAAGATTGTATTGACCCTCTGTCCAATGCGATTGCAATGAAGCTGGTTGATGACAATTTGGTGGAAACCACCAATAAAAATGCCCTGGAGGAGCAAATCAAGATTGCCTTGGAAAAATTGGGCCGCGCCGATGATTTTGAAATCGACTATCAGGTGGCCCCGATCCGCAACCTGGTCCCCCAGCCTCATGTGGTCAGCCTCTATCTAACAGCTTTTATCATCGAAAAGCTTATCAATCATAAAGATGTGGTTGACATTTATGGATCCGACGAAGATATTTATCTAAATATTCATCAGCAAATCAAAAAATATCTGCCCGCATAATGCGCCCCCGTTTTCATCCTCGACTCATTAATGGGCCATTTGATGATCCCGGCCTCTTCATTCCTTTTCTTTTCGAAAATCAAGCCATTCTATTCGACCTGGGTGACAACCAAGCTTTAGCATCCCGCGACATTCTCAAAATCAGCCATGCGTTTGTCACCCATACACACATGGATCATTTTATCGGTTTTGACCGTATCCTGCGCCTGGCATTAGGCCGTGCAAAAGACCTGCACTTGTTTGGACCCCGAAATTTTTTTAAAAATGTTGAAGGCAAACTAGCGGCCTACTCATGGAATCTGGTTGAAAATTATCGATATCGGCTGACCTTGCATCTGACGGAAATCCATCATGATTACCTGATGACTAGAGTATATGCATGCCAGGATGAATTTGTCCCGAACGATACGGCCGGAAAACAGCCATTCAAAGACGTACTGGTTGAAACCCCGACTTTCAAAATTTCCGCTGCCATTTTGGATCACGGCATCCCCTGTCTGGGGCTGGCTATTAAAGAGCATTTTCATATTAACATCAACAAAGACGCGCTCACCGCACTGGAGCTGCAGACCGGCCCATGGCTGAATGATTTTAAACAGGCCCTGTATGCGGACACGGATCCCACATCGCCATTTGAAATTAAAACCGGTTCCGGCCGGACAAAGGTTTTTCAACTGGGTGAATTGGCCGATCAAATTGCCATGATCACCGCAGGTCAAAAAATCAGTTATATTGCCGATGTCGCCTACAATGCGGCTAATGCAGAAAAGATTATTGCTCTGGCGAAGGATTCGGATCACCTTTTTATCGAGGCCGCCTTTTTGCACGCACAACAGGATCTGGCTGCTGAAAAACACCATCTGACCGCCCGGCAGGCCGGAGAGCTGGCGGCCAGATGCGCCGCCCGGCAGTTTACTGTTTTCCATTTCTCCCCCCGGTACATTGGACAGGAAGATCTCCTTTACCGGGAGGCCAATGAAGCATATGCGCTTAATCGATAACGGTAAAAGGAGTAAGAATGAAACTTTTAATTATTGGTGGCAACGGTACCATCGGCAAGAAAGTGAGTGCCCATTTCTCGAAGAAACATGAGATCATTATTGCCGGACGACATTCGGGAGATGTCACCGTTGATATCGGCGATTCCAGTTCTATTAAAGCCATGTTTGATACCACTGGAAAAATCGATGCCATTTTATGTATTGCCGGTGAAGCCAAATGGGCGCCATTTGATTCGCTGACAGAAAAAGATTTTTACATCGGGCTGAGAAGCAAGATGATGGGGCAAGTAAACCTTGTCCGAATCGGGCAGGATTTCTTGAATCCGGGAGGGTCGTTTACGCTGACAACCGGGATTTTAGCGGATTATCCTGTAATGATGACCACTAGTGCTGCCATGGTAAACGGCGCCATTCACAGTTTTGTCAAGGCTGCCGCCCTGGAACTCAAAAATGAACACAGAATTAATGTGGTTTCGTCCGGTTTGGTAGAAGATGCCGTCGAAAAATATGAGGCCTATTTTCCCGGTCATAACCCCATACCGATGCAAAAGGTGATCAATGGATATGTAAAGAGCGTGGAGGGCAAAGGTACCGGGGAGATTATTAGAATGTATGACAATTGCTAAAAGGGATAAACAACAGCTATAAGTATGGCGCTGATCGCTTTACTATAATTTATTTAAAGATAGTAATCACGCTTTTTGGTTGGCCGGTTGGCCAGTTGAGCCGGTTGGGCCCGTAAAATCGGATGAAATCTATTTTTATTCCCCCTACGGGCCAACGGGCTAACGGGCAACGGGCTCAACCAATAGTCCACTGATGTCATATTGATACAGTTTTTGGCTTAGACCTCTATATGGATTGACACACAAGGATGGGGAAAATGAAATGAATGGCTATATGATGATAGCCGCTGTGTTCGCACTGGGCACTGTGCTAGGCCATTTCACAGTCGGTAGCAAACAGTTTCTTAAGCCAATGCTGGAAGCATCATTTGATCCAATTCCCAAAAAAGTAATGCATTGCGTCTTCCATTACGTTTCAACCTATTTAATCCTGTCTGCAGCCGCATTACTCATCATCGGTTCTGGATTTTGGTCGGGCAACGGATCCGCCGCCGTAACCATCTTCATCGCACTCAACTATACCATCTTTGCCATCTGGCAGGTCGTGCTTGCGGCAAAGTCCGGTATCCCGGGCGGTATATTCAAATTGTTTCAGTGGATTTTTTTTGTGTTGATTGCGGTATTTTCTTTTTTGGGCGTACTCTTTTAATCTGAAAAAGCAAAAAGGCCGACCGCTGCGCTAATCGCCCGACACCATTGTAAGTTCGACTTGAATCAGTTGGAGATTGGATTGGGCAACGTTTTCGATATTGACATTGGCTGTTGCACGGCAGGTAAACGTTTCTCCGGCACGAAGATCTATTCTTTTTGAGCCTGCGCTTATCTTTGCCTGGCCTTTGACAACCAAAATATGATAAGTCCCATCGGTCTGCGGCGGCAGTTCAAACGAAGCCCCGCGATAAACGATTAACTCGGCAGCTGTGAAATTGTCCTGGCGGTCGAGCAGCTTAAAGATGCCCCAGGGGTGGTTGACGCTGCGATGTCGCTGAAATTCCGTGCGCCCGCGGTTCTTTAATGTGGCGACAAAGGATTTCACATCCCGGCTGTTCTCAAGATCGGAAACAAAGACTGAATCTGCCGTTTCCACTACGACCATGTTCCGCAGGTAATTGGCAGCGATCAGACGATCGTGGCCCAGAATCAGGCTATTACGGGTATTTTGCACCATGACGTCCCCGTCGATAACATTTTTATCGGCATCTTTTTCCAGAAAATCATACAGCGATTTCCAGGAACCAATGTCGCTCCAGCCAAAATCAGAGGGCAGCACAACACCTCTGGCGGTTTTTTCCATGATCGCATAATCAATGGAAATATTATCCAGTTGATTGTAATCTTCTTTGCTGATGGATATATCGTCTCTGTAAAGATCCCGCATTTTGCCAAGCAGTTCGGGCTGGTGGGCTTCAAATTCGGCCAGAATAACCGAGGCTTTGAAAGCAAACATGCCGCTGTTCCAGAAAAAATTTCCGGCCTTAATGTATTTTTGAGCAGTGGCCAGATCGGGCTTTTCAACAAATCGTTTGAGCGCCAGAGCGCCGTGAGACACTTTTTTGCCACCCTCCACATATCCGTAGCCGGTTTCTGGATAATGCGGCTGAATACCGAAGGTAACGATGCATCCGTCGCCGGCCAGGGCAATGGCAGCTTTGAGGCGGTCATGGAAGGCATTCTGATCTTGAATGATGTGATCGGCCGGAAAGATACATAAAATCGAATCTTTTTCGGATGCCAGAATATGAAGTGCGGCCAGCAAAATTGCCGGGGCTGTATTGCGGCCGCTGGGCTCACAAATCAGCTTGCCTTCCGCTTTGAGGCCAAGGTCTTCAATGTGTTTGGCCGTTTCATGCAAATGCTGCTGACCGCAAACGACCTTCACATACGCCGTGTCGAGCACCGGCGGCAGGCGTTTAATCGTGCTCTGCAGCAGGGACTCTTCACCAACAAATTTCACCAGTTGTTTGGGATACAGTTCCCGTGAAATGGGCCACAGCCGGGTGCCGGTCCCTCCCGCCAGCAAAATCGGATACACATTCAGGTTTAAGTCATTCATGCCGCGAAACAATTGCCTCCTTTTGGATATTAATGTTTCTACTAATTGCAAAAGCAAAATGATAACCACGAAAACAGGAAATTTAAAAAGCACGAAATTTTTTCTTTTTTCGCGTTTTCGTCTTTTCGTGCTTTCGTGGTAAAATCATATAGATTGAATTCTGCCGACGTCTGGGCATAGCCCTATCGGCTCTTATTGAACCACCCGGAATGATAATTATTGGGCCTGGGTTCTGTTTTGGCCGACATGCACAGGGTTTCAACCGCATTGTACCCCAGCAACTCATTTACGTCCCGCATCAAAGCGCCGCCGGCCTTCAGCCTCATCGAACTGGGCAGCGCGATAATCGCATCGGAATTGTCTGCGCTGCGCAAATGCAGGTACGCCTGGCAGTTACCCGTGTGTTTCTTCAATATCTCATAGAGGCTGACAAGCGCCTCGCGATCGGTACGGGAAATTTCAATTTTGAAATGGATGCTAGCTGTCCAGATCTCCTCCGCTTTTTCCATGGCAACCACTTTTTCGGCCAGTATTTTTACGGACTGCTCGTCTTTTTGAACCTGTCCTTGGATAAATATGGCTTTATCCTCAACCAGTAGATCACTTATGCTGTTATATACGCGAGAAAATACCGTGGCCTCGACCGCACCATGCAGATCTTCAATGGTCACAAACGCCATCAAATCCCCTCTTTTTGTCTTGATAATCTTGGTGCTGCGAACCAGCCCGCCAATGCGAACGGCATTGCCGTTTTTTAGTTCTTTAATTGAAATCGCATTCGCATTGGTAAATTTATCAAGCAAATCCGAATAGCGTTTCAGGGGATGCCCGCTGACGTAAAACCCGAGTGATTCTTTTTCAAATGCCAGACGCTGATTTTCAGACCATTCCTCGATGTCCGGCAAAGCCGGTGCATTGATGACCTGCGGATTGACGGCACCGTCGAACAGACCGATCTGTGGATCCAACCGTTCCTTTTGCACCCGCTGACCGTAATCCAGAGCATCTTCCAAAGCTGCCATCATTTGAGAGCGTTTGGCCCCGGTGGAATCAAAGGCGCCGCATTTTATGAGCGATTCGATGACGCGCTTGTTTACTTTTTTTAGATCCACCCGTTCACAGAAATCAAATAGCGAAGTGAAGGCGCCGTCTTCACGGGATTCGACGATCGCTTCGATTGCGGCTTCACCCACATTCTTAACGGCAACCAGGCCAAATCGAATTTTGTCGCCATCAACCGTAAAGGCTTTTTGGCTGTAGTTGATGTCCGGCGGCAGGACCGCAATACCATGATTGCGGCACTCGACGATATATTTGACCACGCCATCGGTGGAATGCATTTCACTGGTCAGCAATGAGGCCATGAATTCCACCGGGTAATGGGCCTTGAGGTAAGCCGTTTGATAGGCAATCAACGCATAGGCGGCACTGTGGGATTTGTTGAATCCATATCCGCCGAATTTTTCCATCAAACTGAAGATCGGCGCGGCCTGCTCGGCGGGAATTTCGTTTTGGGCGCTGCCGCTCACAAATCGTTCACGGTGCTCGGCCATAATCGCCGGGATCTTCTTTCCCATGGCCTTGCGCAGATCATCGGCTTCCGCCATGGAATAATTGGCCAGATCACTGGCAATTTTCATGACCTGTTCCTGATAAACGATCACACCATAGGTTTCTTTTAATATCGGTTCCAGCTGCGGTAACAGATACTCTACCTTCTTGCGGCCGTGTTTGCACGCCACATAGTCATCTATCATCCCGCTTTCCATCGGCCCCGGGCGATAGAGTGCCACGAGCGCAATCACATCATCAAAAGTTTCCGGTTTGAGCCGCACCAGCAAATCCTTCATGCCCGAGCTTTCAAGCTGAAACACCCCGGTGGTGTCACCGGCTGACAGCAGGCGATACGTGTCGGCATCGGTCAATTCGACATTGTCTAAGTCCGGCGGGGTGTGGCCCTGGGCGGCTATAAGGTCGAGGGTGTTGGCAATCACCGTCAGGTTGCGCAGGCCCAGAAAATCAAACTTTACCAGTCCGATTTTCTCGACGACCTTCATATCGTACTGGGTCACCACTTCACCCTTTTTCCCGCGGTAAAGCGGCATGTAATTGACCAGGGGCTGATCGGCAATCACCACACCGGCCGCATGGGTCGACGCGTGCCGCGGAAGGCCTTCAAGCACCCGGCAGATATTGATGAGTTCATCAATTTCGGGCTTTTGGCGCGCCAGCTCAAGCAGACGCGGTTCTCTTTCCAGGGCCTCGTCCAGACGAATATTTAAAATATCAGGCACCATTTTGGCGATGGCATCCACCTCGGCCAAGGGGATATTTAAGGCCCTTCCGACATCCCGAATGACAGCCCGGGTTTTTAGTTTTCCAAACGTAATGATCTGGGCAACGTAGTCTCCGCCCCCGTATTTATCGACGACATATTTATAAACATCTTCTCGTCCGTCGATGCAAAAATCGACATCAATATCAGGCATGCTTTTGCGAGCCGGGTTTAAAAAGCGCTCAAAAATCAGCCCGTGGGCAATCGGATCCAGGTCGGTGATACCCAGGCTGTAGGCAACCAGGCTGCCTGCTGCCGAACCCCGCCCGGGACCGACTGGAATATGGTTTTCTTTGGCGTAACGGATAAAATCGGCCACTATCAGGAAATAGCCCGAAAAGCCCATATCCTGTATGACAGAAATCTCGTAGCCCAGCCGCTCCTGATATAAAGCTTCATCAATCTGGGGGTTCTTTTCTCTGAGGCGCTGCATCCGCAGCTCAAATCCCTGCTGGACCTTTTGGGTGAAGAGCGTGTCACTGTCCAGACCGGACGGATCGGCAAACCGGGGGAAATGATAGGTCTTAAAATCAAAGCTGATGTTACAGCGCTCAGCAATATCCACAGTATTGCTGAGTGCCCCGGGATAGTCTTTGAAGGCGGCGTACATTTCAGCTTTCGATTTGAAATAGAGCTGATCGGTGCGGAACTTTAAACGATCGCTATCCTCNNCGATTTGAAATAGAGCTGATCTGTCCGAAACTTGAAGCGTTCGCTATCCTCAACGGTTTTGCCGGTTTGAATACATAACAGGACATCATGGGCTCTGACGTCTGTTTTGTCTAGATAATGACAATCATTGCTGGCTACCAGCGGAATCGATAAGCGCTGGCTGATATCCAGCAGGGTCTCATTGACCTGTTCCTGTTCTGCGATCCCGTTGTTTTGCACTTCCAGAAAAAAATTGTTTTCCCCGAAAATGGAATTGTATTCGCGCGCCGCTTCTTCAGCCTGATTGATATTTCCCTGCTTGATTCGACGTGGAATCTCACCATGCAGGCAGGCGGTCAACCCGATCAAGCCCCGGCTGCATTCTTTGAGTATCTGCTTGTCAATGCGCGGTCTATAATAAAATCCGTCAAGCTGCGCGGTGGTCGCCAGCTTGCACAGGTTTCGGTAGCCTTCTTCATCCTTGGCAAGCAAAATTAAATGCGAAAGGTCTTTGTTGTCCAACGGGGTCTTGTCAAAACGCGTTCGGGGGGCCACATAAATCTCACAGCCGATAATGGGTTTAATACCGGCTGCGCTGGCCTTTTGAAAAAATTCGACAGCGCCAAACATGGTACCGTGATCCGTAACGCTGACCGCATTCATGTCAAATTCGGCCGCACGGCTTAAAAGGTCATCGATACGAATCGCACCGTCCAGTAGACTGTACTGGGTATGAACATGCAAATGAACAAAATCAGGTATGGCTTCAGTCATGAATGTCTCGTTTCAAGATTGAATGTGGAAAACAAGCTAAACCTGGATCAAATATTTGTGAGGGCAATTGGGCAAGACGTCAATAGTTATATCATAGTTGAAATTTTTTTTCGATGCTCTATTTCCGGTACGCATTCGCCGGCGATGGTCGGTTCGCAAAGAAACAATAACAGATAGTTATGGTTTAATCATCAGGTTGGCCGGTTGCCGGTTGAGCCGGTTAAGCCCGTTTGAGACTGAAAATGATTGCATGTTTATCCGTAACCGGTAAACAGGTCAACGGGTAACGGGCTCAACTTTTTGAGATAGCTTTTACTCAAGTGAATAGTTGGGCGCCTCCTTGGTAATAATCACATCGTGGACATGGCTTTCACGCATACCCGCAGCGCTGACTTTCACAAAACGGGCTTTTTCGCGCAGCTCATCCAGCGTACGGCAGCCGACATAGCCCATGCCGGCCTTTAATCCGCCCACCAGTTGGAAAATGGTTGCGGAAAGGGACCCCCGATATGGAACCCGGCCGACAATGCCTTCCGGGACCAGCTTGTCCTCTTCTGCTTTTTCGGATTGATAATAGCGGTCCTTGCTTCCTTTTTTCATGGCTTCGATGGAGCCCATGCCACGGTAAACTTTATAGCTGCGTCCTTGAAAAAAGATCTGCTCTCCAGGCGTTTCCTCGGTGCCGGCAAAAAGGCCCCCGATCATAATGGCATGCGCACCGGCGCCGATCGCTTTGGTAATATCGCCGGAAAAACGGATGCCGCCGTCNNGTAAATTGCGGCATGCCGATTCCGGCCACGATTCGGGTTGTGCAGATGGAACCCGGGCCGATTCCGACTTTAACACCGTCGACGCCGGCATTTATCAAATCTTCTGCCCCTTTAGCTGTACCCACGTTCCCGGCAATCAGCTCAATGTCGTTATGATTGCTCTTCAGTTTTTGGACAGCATTAAGGACATTTTCAGTATGCCCATGCGACGTATCAATCAAAATCACGTCCGCACCGGATTCCAAAAGCGCTGCGGCGCGCTCCTCCATGTCTGGTCCCACCCCCACGGCAGCGCCGACTCGCAGCCGACCCATCCGATCCTTGCATGCATTGGGATACTTTTTTAATTTTTCAATGTCTTTAATGGTGATTAATCCCGTCAGTCGCCCGTTGGGATCGACGACCAGCAGCTTTTCGATGCGATGCTGATGCAGCAGCTTTTTGGATTCTTCCAGACTAATGCCTTCCGAGACGGTTACCAGGTTATCCTTGGTCATTACGTCAGACACATTTTTTTCAAGATCGGTCTCAAAGCGCAGGTCCCTGTTGGTCACGATCCCTACCAGTTGGTCACCTTTGGTTACCGGAACCCCTGAAATGCGATATGTTTCCATCAACTTGAGCACTTCCCCCACTTCCTGCTCGGGATTTATGGTAACCGGATCGACAATCATGCCGCTTTCAGATTTCTTGACTTTGTCGACCTCCATGGCCTGGCTTTCGACGCTCATGTTGCGGTGAATGAAACCCATGCCGCCTTCACGAGCGATGCTGATGGCTGTATCGGCTTCAGTTACGGTGTCCATGGCCGCGCTAACGAGCGGAATGTTTAGATTAATGTTGCGCGTTAGGCGGGTGCTGACATTTACATCCTTTGGCAACACATCAGAATAATTAGGAATTAGCAGAACGTCATCAAAGGAATAAGCCTCTTCCGGCGGTATTTTGGGCATGCGATTCCTCCGCTAAAATAGTGAGTGCCCATCCGGAAACTAAAACGGGCACGAATGCGTTTCCAATTTGGAAATGTGCAATTTTTTCGATGAGCCCCGCCATATGGCGGGATTTCACTTCATTTATTATGGAAATTAAGGTGTTCAACAAGCCGCACAAGCCCGCCCGCCTCGCCTGCCCTCGGCCATGA
>JABAHP010001449.1_pt1 | contig 9992 bp, 6 predicted proteins | sample 7062081 | NCBI WGS metagenome assembly JABAHP01 (sample SAMN14534357, study PRJNA622989) | marine sediment metagenome | biome: marine biome [ENVO:00000428]; feature: marine pelagic biome [ENVO:01000023]; material: deep marine sediment [ENVO:00002113] | place: India: Gulf of Kutch | collected... | reverse complement strand
CTGCCCGGGGATAAGTTCGGCCGGCGGCTCCTGAAAGCTGGCCTCAATGCTGACGTTGTGGTACTCGTAGCCGTGGTCCACCTCCCGGTCGTCGATCCCAAACGAGGTCCGCGAGACGCTGTACAAGGTGTGCTTGCCCTCGAAGCGCGGCTCCGTGAAATAGCCCGGCGTCTGCCCTCCCCCGTAGAAATCGGTCGGGGCGTTGCCGGGGTTGACCAGGGTTTCGGTCAGAACCCAGGTTGCCTCGGGGGGATCGTCGGCCTGCACCACACTCGCCGGAAGGACCAGGAGCGAACAGATCAGGACAACGACGAGAACGGGCGCAATACGTTGTCTGGTGGTTCCGCTTCTTAGTAGCTGCATTGTGGCTCCTCGTCACAACAGCCGGCGGACGGGGCCGGTGGTTCTCGTCCCGATGTACAGTTCCGGCTGGGGGGATGATTGTGAGCAGATGCATTATACCACGAGATCGCGCGGCCTACAACGGGTACGCTGGTCCCAATGACAGCATCCATCCCTGACCATCTTTGAGCACCAAAGGGGGAGGCTGCGCCAGGGGTGGGGGCCGTGCTCTGTATGTCCCCTGCTTGCTCAGGCCCACAGTTCAGAGCGTGGACTGTGGGCCTGAGCAAACTCGATCGCTATGGCGGGCAGGCCACCAGCGTCACCTCGTCGACGTACATGCCGGTGGCAGCGCCGTCGCCATCGTTGAACACGCCAAAGTAGAGGCGCAACGTCTGTCCGGCGTAGCTCGAGAGGTCAATGCTGTGCTGGGTCCAGGCGCGGTGATCCAGAGGCGGTTGCCAGTACTTTCTGCGCAGGACGGTGCCCCCTTCGCTGTAGACCAGGACGTATTGGGCGTCCTCGGCCAGCACCGCCTGTGGGACAAAGGAGGGAACGGGCAGCGGGTCCGCGACCCCGGCCTCGTCGCTCACGGTGTAGAGCCAAAAGCGCAGGCTGGCGGTGCCTGTCCCCGCGGGGATGGCAACCCACTGTTGGGTGGACGAGTAGGCGTACTCGTCCTCGGCGGACTCGACGATGCCCACCTGCATCGAATGGTCCCCATTGCGCACCTGGGCCGTGCTATAGCGGGCCGGATAGGCCGTGCTCGGGAGCTCCCAGGCGCCATTGACCTCAAAGCCGCCGTTGGTCACCACGTCCACGCAGCCCGCAGCCGCGGTGTGCAAGCTCCACACCGGCCCCGATGTCGTAGCCCCGTGCTGGTCGCGGGCCACCACCTGCCAGCTATATAGGGTGTCGCCGAGCAGCGCGCCCGGATCGCAGGCGGGGGACGCGACGTCGTCGCAGACCCGCGTCTGGGGAGGGGCATCGCCCGCGTTCAGATAGACGTCGTAGGTCACCGCGTCGCCGTCGGGATCGCCGCCGGTCCAGGCCAATGTGACGGGCGGCAACCGGTCCAGCGCGCCATCGGCGGGCCAGGGATCGGCGGGCTCGTGGGGTGGCTGGTTGGCCCCCGCCGGTCCCGCATGGCGCAGCACCAGCGGCAGATAGGTAGGCTCGCCGGGACAGGGCCCCTCCTCCGAGCTATAGATGCGCGAGAGGTTGCCTGCCCGGTCGCCGTACTGGACGTAGGCGATGGGACTGCCCGAATCCCAGGGGAGGGTAGTAGTGTAGGGCTGCCAGGCGGCACCGGCCAGCAACGGGTCCGCGCCGGCACGCATCTGGTCCAGGCCGCTGGCGCCATCCCAGGCCGCCAGCTTGAGCGTGACCGTGGGCGGGTCGCTCTCATGGATCACGACCCCGCCCTGGGGCGGGGCGCCGTCATACAGGATCTCGTCTGAATAGGGGCCATAGGCCAGGCCCTGCTCGTCGCGGAACCAGGCATAGACGCGGCGGGGTACCGCCGGGCTGCCCGCAGGTGACAGCAGCCAGGGCATGGCACCCCCGTAGGCCACCCAGCCCTGGTCGAGGTAGGCAGGGTCGTTGCTCAGCCGCACCTGGCTGACGTGGGGCGCCTGTGGCTCGACGGTCACCGCCCGCGAGAACGCGTAGGGGTCGCCGCCGTTGATGGTGAGGCCAAAATCAGCAGGCTGCGGGTCGGGCGCGGGATCGCTCTCCGCGTCTCCCAGCAGATAGGTCACATCAACGGTGGCAGCCGTCGCGCGCGCAACAGGGGCGCAGCCGCCGCTGCCGGAGAGGAACCCGCTCGCCAGCGAGTAACCGGTGCTGGTCGCAGAGAATGCGCCCGTGGACACCGGCTGTCCGATGGACGATGCCAGCGAGTAGCTGGGCGACGAGAGGGCCGCCGACCCTCCCCCGTCCAGCACGCCGGCGCAGACGAGATAGCTGTCCGAGTGGGGTCTTTCCCCGTAGAGGTCGAGCCATATGGAGCCGGTCGCCACCGCCGACTCGTTTCCCGCCCGGTCGCGCACCTGGGCGTAGACGGTCTGCTCCTCACCGTCACCCTGGAGCAGCTCCCAGGCGAGATCGAGGGCACCCGCGGGATCACCCCCCCAGGGCAGCCACGCTGTCCAGTCGGCGCCGTCGTTGGAGAGGCGATAGTCGATCACGCCGCTGCCGGTGTCCCCCGCCGAGAGGGTCACGGTCACTTGGAGCCGGTGGGTGCTGGCTGCACCGCCATCGACGATGACCTCCGCGGTGGGCGCGGCGCCGTCGTAGCGCAGGGCAAAGGTGGAGCGGCTCGAGGCATTGCCCACCATATCGCGGGCCACCAGGTGCAGATAGGCGCTGGCGACCCCACCGGCGGGCGCGATGGGGCCCGGATCGAGGGTGGTATCGGTCGTCTCCGTGGCGGGCGCGCCGTCCGATTGGTCGCCCCAATAGAGGAGATAGTCCTTCAGACCGGATAGGGTATCATCCGCGCTCCAGGAAAAGGCCGGGGCGTTGCAGGTGTTCTGCCAGCCGTTGTTCTGGATGCCATCGCAGCCGGGGCCGTCGATCGCGATCTCGGGGGCCGATGGGCCGCTCAGGTCGACGCTGAAGCGGTAGTAGGGCGCGTCGCCGGGTTGATCGGTGTCGGGTGGGTTGACGTTGCCCGCCAGGTCCACGCTGGTCACGGCAAAGATGTGCTCTCCCTGGGGCACGGCGAGGGCTGGGGCAAAGGTGGTGACATCCCCCGCCCACCAGTCGGCCATGCAACTCCCCTCGGGGGTCCAGTCGTCCACCGCCACGTAATAGCCGGCCATGCCCCTGCCCCCCGGATCGTCGCTGGCGGGGTCCCAACGGAATGGCGGGTTGGGGTCGCCGGTGTAGGGGCCCTGCCAGCCATCGGGCCGCACGTTGGAGGCCAGGCCAGGCGGCGTGTCGTCGATCATCAGGAAGCGGATCCGGCCGATGCCCAGGCCGTCGTAGCTGCCATCGGCGTTGCCGTTGCCGATGGGATCCACGCGAAGGCGGGTGATGGTGCCCTGCCAGTTGGGGTTGCTGCTCATGTCCACGACGATGTCGTGCCAGGCCCCGTCGTTGGTCACCGCGAACTCGACCGACTTGGAGGCATCAAAGCCCGGGCTGGAGGCGGTCGCGAAATAGACGGTGCCCGTGGTGTCGGCGGCGTGGCTGAACAGGCGGACCTCGACGTTGTTGTACTCGTCCGCCGGGACCGAGAGGACGGGGCTGAGCAGAAAGGGATCGTCCGTGGGGTTGAACCCCCAGGCCGAGCCGTCCAGGTGGGTCGCCGAGAAGCCCTTGCTGGGCGTCCAGCCAAAGGGGCAGTCGGTGAAGGGCCAATCGACGGTGGGGATAGCGGGGTCGCCCTTGCAGTGGATGAACTCGTCGTCGGCGTCCACGGTGCGCAGCTTGGTTTCCTCGGGGGTGGGTCCGCAGTCAGCGCACCAGCCCATGTCGGACATCATGTAGCTGGTCTGGTCGGCCGACACCCAGACCACGTAGGCCACGTGGTTCCAGGACGAGCCGGGGTGCACGACAATGTCGCCGACCTTGGGCGTGCGGTCCACCGGGAGCTGCCCGGTGTTCTTGACCGTGGTGGCCCAGTACTCGGCGTTGCCGCTGGCCAATGCGCCGACGTCAGGGCGGGTGTAGGCCCCCCACCAGACGCAGTTGCCCAGAAAATCCCCGGGCACGCTGCCGACACACTCTTTGGCGCACTGCCACCTGGGCACCGGGTGGTACCCACAGCAGCCCTCGCTGACCGCGGCAAAGGTGCATCCAGACCAGCAGGTGCTGGGGCAGACGTTGGTCGAACAGACGAGGGGCGCGGTCGGCAGGTAGTCGGGCAGGCTGACCTGGCCCCGGGCCTCGGGGTCCGCGGCCCAGAGGGCGAAGGAGCGCAGCATCTCATCGTAGGCGGACAGGGCCTCCAGGTCGCCGGTATTGTAATGGGCGATCTTGTAGACCTTGTCGTCAAAGGGAATATAGGCGGCGTACACCGTAGGCACGCCGCAATCGCCCGGCTCGACGCGCAGGTAGGCATCCTGCCCGCTGAGGGCGGCATTGATCTCGAGGGTAGTGGTGATGCCTTCCACCTCGCGGAACCACTGGTCCATGGGGACGCCCGGGTCGCGGTCCCAGACGTCGATCTCGACCTGGGCCTGCTCGCTGCTGAAGGCGACCCGCTGCCGGATGATATATGCCTCTCGCGCGGGGTTCTCGAAAGCCACCTGGGCCTTCCACTCTGCCGGATAGTCTATGCTGTAGCTGAACTGCACGCTGTGGTAGGTTTCCCAGGGGTCGGTGTCCGCCGGGGCCGGCGCTTGTTGTGCCCGGGCCGCACCGCCACCGGGCGCCGAGAGTTGCACCAGCACAACCACCAGCAGCAAGAGAATGGCCCACGCCACCCACCTTTGCCTCATGGTTCTACGCCTCTGCCCGCTCACGAGGACCTACTGGGCTCCGAGAACCAGGTAGTTGACGCAAGTCTGATACGGTCCGGTGGCTTCCAGTGACACGGCGCCGTCAGTGTCAACTGACGATACCTGCAGCGCCAGCGCGTGCGCGCCGGCGTCCAGGTCGACCATGCGCTGGCCGTTGAGATTAAACCAACCATCGCCATCGCTGCGCTCGCCGGTCATTGGCGTGCCGTCCACCGTCAGGGCGACGCCGCTTTCGCCGGCCGACGCCGCCTCGAAGCGGGCCAGGCCGTCGAACCAGACCAGCACCCGGCTGGGCGCATCCAGGGTGAACTCGAGGTTCAGCCCCGGCACCTCCGCCGTCTCCCCTGCCGCCAGGCCGACCTGGGCCTGTTCTGACAGGCAGGCCGTGCCGCCATCCAGGGCCAGGTCGCCCGAAGCGATGCCGCCGTCGGCGATCTGGGCGCTGGTTATGGCGCCATCGGCCACGGTGAGGGCCATGCCGGCTATGGGCACGGAGCGGATCAACTCGCGGGGGGTGAGCGTCTCGCCGCCCACAGTGATCTCCAGGTACCGGTCGCCATCCCAGGCGCTGGTGGGGATGCCGCCGGAGGTAAGACTGCCCAGGCCCACGTTGAACAGGCCCTCGCTCACGGGCACCGCAGCGTGGCTCTCGGGCCCCCACACCAGGCTGCCGCCGGACGGGGCATCCCACAGGGCAAAGGTCATGGCATAGTCGCCGCTCAGCGGGGCGCCTGCGGCGTCAGCCAAGCGGCCCTGGTAGTTGACCGTGGTGGCGTTGGGACCGGGGGTGTTGGCCGCCTCCAGCAATGGCCGCGCCCAGACGCTGGTGGTCAGGGCCAGCAAGGAGATCACCAGCAGCGCGCCCAGCCAAAGCGCCCACCGGGGCCGAGCGGCGAGATCAGGTTGTTCTTTCATGGAAGCACCTCCCTTGGGCGATCCTGGAAACTCGATGGCAGCAAGTGCGGGTTGCGGGGAACTGGTGGAGGTCAAGAGGAACCCCACAGTCTAGTATGGAGTTCCTGTAAGCATAGGGTATAGCCGGTGGATTCTACCTAATATCGGGAGAAATGTCAACTCAGGGGACGACATATCTAGCGCTTGCTGCACAGTCGGAAATGCAGCAAGCCAGAGGCGGGTAAGGCCGGGAATACACCCCGGGGTGGTGAGATTGCCGGTCCCACAAAGAAATCGGCCGGGGTCGCTGGGGGAGAGCGATCCCGGCCTCGTGCCATGGGGGGAAGGGTGTGCCCCACGCAGGGGGAGAGACTGCGTGGATGCAAGGTCCGATTGTTAACCGCCTGCGGTTGGGGGGATCAGGCCGCAGGTGTGTAGCGCCTCACGACGAGCCCGCTGCCATCCCGGCGCTCGTACTCGATGTCCCAGTAGTCGGTCGACTTGAGCACGATGCCGTCGATATGTTTGTAGGCCAGCGCGCACAGAAATCGTTCCGCCACGTTGCTCATGACATCCTCTTCCACATGCCCGCCGAAGCTGCGCACCAGCAGGGCCAGGGTGGACTCGAGATACAGGGTCACATCCAAAACAGCGGGTGTCTTGCCCGAAGGGCGAAGCTCTGGTTCATCGTCGCCCTCTCCATTTCGTTGGTCCAAGATTGCAATGACGTCTTCCACGGTTCCTCCAGTGCCGGGACTAGATTTCTTACGCTGGCGTGCCCTACCCTCCGGTCCAACTCAGGGCGGCGGCGCGCCTCGGGTAGCCCCAGTCACGGGCATGATACTCAGCGCCGAGGACCGAGATGCCGGAAGCTGGAATAGCCTCCATCCAGGCCGAACTCTGGGGCCAGCTATCGAGGCGAGCCCACATGTCCACGGCAAAGCCAATCATTTCGGGGTTGCTCTCAAAGAGTGCCCTGGCACGACAACCCGCACAGACCGTTTCCTCCTCCAGTTCGTCGATTTCCGACTGGTCCCGGCAGCGAATAGACTCGCCGCAGAGGGGACAGCGCCAGAGGAATTCTCCTGTATTGGGGTCGATGTACATCAGCATGGTAGCCTGCTCCTTCAGTTCTGTATCGTAGCACACCGCGAGTCTGGGAGGTGCTCGGAGCACCTGAAGGCTCGTCTGCGACTTGACGGTATGATAACAGATCGAGGTTAGAACTTGGTTTGAACCGGGTTTGACTCTGGTTAGGTTTGCCGGGCGGGGTTAGTACCATAGTACCCTGGGGGAGGGGAATGTGATGAATTCGTCGACAGCTGGGGTGAGGCATTCCCAGCAAGTGCCGGTGACAGGGCAATGCCCGCGTTGGTGGTGATCCCCGGGGCGAGTTCGAGTGTCCTCCAGAATGCCTCACCCCTACGATAGATTTGGTCGAACTGACCCCTTGACAAGGCCGGTGAGATGGTGTATACTTGTTCATGTTAACGTTACCATGATAACGGATAACATACATCGTTACCTGGTAACAGTCCGCGACAGGTTACACCATCGAGGGGCGAGTCTCTAGCGTATGCCGACCATCAAGGACGTGGCGAAACGGGCCGGGGTATCACCCATGACAGTGTCTCGCGTGCTGAACGACGCGAGCAACGTCAGGCCGTCCACGCGCGAGAAGGTGCTGGCAGCGGTTGAGGAACTGGGCTACGTGCCCAGCGGCGTGGCCAAGAGCCTGCGTTCGAAACGGACCCACACCCTCGCCCTTCTGGTGCCCGATGGGGCCAACGCTTTTTGGACCACGGTGGCCCGCGGCGTGGAGGATGCCGCCCAGGACCGCGGCTATTCGGTCCTCCTCTGCAACACCGACGAGAACCCAGCCAAACAACAGAACTACCTGGACGTCGTCATCCGCCAGCAGGTGGACGGGGTGGTGATCGCCCCCTGTGATACTGACGCGCAGAAGCTGGACAAGCTGCGCCGCACCGGGGTTCCCACCGTGGTCATCGACCGCTACATCAAGAGCTGGGACGTGGACACGGTCATCGGCGATTCAATAGGCGGCGCTCGAGCGCTGGTCCGCCACCTGATCAGCCTGGGCCACGAGCAGATCGCGATGTTGTCCGGCCCGGCGACGACGTCGACGGCTTCAGACCGGGTGGTGGGCTACCGCATTGCCCTGGCCGAGGCCGGTCTGCCCTACGATCCGCGGCTGGTCAAGGAGGGCGAATACCGCGCCCTCTCGGGCGAGCGGCTGACGCAGCAGTTGCTGGGGGAAGGCCTGGTCCCGACGGCCATCTTTGCGGCGAACAACGCCCTGCTGCTGGGCGCCATCGTGGCCCTGGAGAAGAGAGGGCTGCGCGTGCCGCAGGATATCGCCATGGTCTGTTTCGGCGATCTGCCCAACACCGCCCGCTTTTTTCCCTTTCTCACCGTGGCCGACTTTCCCAGCTACGAGATGGGCGTGAATGCCGCGCAGATCCTCTTCAGCCGGGTCGAGGCCGAAGTGGATCTCAAGCGGCGCTGCGTGGTCCTTCCCTCGCGGATGATCGTGCGCCATTCCTGCGGCAGCAAGATGGACGGGGACGGGAAGAGCACCTTCCGCCTCTCGGCACCGATCCCCAGCGAAGATGAACGCCAGATTCTGATCAAGCCCTTGAGCCCAGAAGAGGTTAGCGAGCTCTCAGAGTACCTGGCCGGCATACCGTCCGAGATCCTCCAGGTGGAAGAACAACCGTCCCCATTTGAAAAGTCAGACGTCGGCCGCCTGCTCACAGTGCTACAACACCAGGAAGCGGACCGGATACCCCACCTGGAATTGGGCATCGCCAGCAAGGCAGTGTACGAATACGTTCTGGAGCGCGAGGTCGAGACCAACAGCGGGCGCGCCGGGCTGGGCGGCTTGGCCGTTTCGCCGGTAGACCGGGTCGAGTTCGCCCAGCGGTTGGGCATGGACGCCGTAGTGTGTTGCCTGGCCTGGCAGCCGGAAGGAGAACTCGAGGGCGCCCCGGGCTGGGTGAAGACCTGGAGCGATTTGGAAAAGCTGGAATCCCCGCGCTCCCTGGCCAGCCAGTTGGGCTGCCTGGAGGGCCACCTGCGGGCGGCCCAGGGAACCGGGGTGGGCGTGGTGGTCAGCCTACCCTCCTTTTTCAGCGGGGCCCTGCAGGCGCTGGGCATTGGGGATCTGGGCTCATGCCGCCAGGATCGCCCTTTGCTGGAAGCGGCCATCGACACGCTATTGGACTACTGGAAGCGCATGATGTGGGCCGTGTGCGACCGCTTCGCGGGCGACCTGGCCTTTGTGCAGGTGGACGAGGACCTGAGCGCTGTCGAGGGCGACATCGAGCTATTCATGGAGATCTATCCGGGGCGGATGAGGCGCCTCATCGCGCCGGCCAAGCAGCACGGCAAGCTGGTCGCCCTGCACACCGGGGGCAAGCTGAACAAGTTGCTGCCGATGGTGCGCCAGATCGGCTTCGAGATCCTCTATCCCAGCCAGCTCGACGCCGGAGCCGCGCTGGAGATCAAGGAAGCCTGGGGCGGGCAACTGGCCCTGATCGGCGAGCTGCCGGCCCCGCTGCTGGCGGACGCCGGCAGGGAGGAGATTGAGGCGCAGGTCAGGGAGATCTGTCGCCGGCTGGCCTCCGGCGGGGGCTATGCCATCGGCTCCTCTTCGGCGATCACGGATACCGTCCCGCCGGAGAGCTTTGTGGCAATGACGCGGGCCGTGCACAGGTACGGCCGCTATGGGTCGCTGGGGAGCACCGTCCCCGGCAGATGAGGTAGCGGGAAGGCTACCCTATTGCATGGCAAGGAGAGTGACGAACGATGAAAGTGCCGACGACCGATTACGAAAAGCCCGACGTAAACCGGCTGCTAAAGGCCCTGAATCACGAGGAACCGGACCGCGTGCCCCACATCGAACTGTGGGTCACCAGCAAGGCGGTGTACGAACACGTCCTGGAGCGCAAGCTAGAGTACACCATCGGCGACGCGGCCGAGGGCGGGCAATCGATCACGCCCGAGGACGACGTGGAATTCGCCATGCGCCAGGGTGAGGACGCGGTGCTGTGCAACTTTAACTGGCGACCCAACAATATCTTCAAGACGGCGGCCGACGGCACCGAGCACTATGTGGATGGCTCGGTCAAGACCGCGGCCGACCTGAAAACGCTCGACCCACCGCCATCGGTGGACAGCCAGTTGCGCTACCTGGAGCGATACCTGGAGGCAGCCCAGGGGACGGGCGTGGGCGTCATTGCCAATTTCACCTCGTTCTTTGACAGC
>JABAHP010005500.1_pt1 | contig 9998 bp, 11 predicted proteins | sample 7062081 | NCBI WGS metagenome assembly JABAHP01 (sample SAMN14534357, study PRJNA622989) | marine sediment metagenome | biome: marine biome [ENVO:00000428]; feature: marine pelagic biome [ENVO:01000023]; material: deep marine sediment [ENVO:00002113] | place: India: Gulf of Kutch | collected... | reverse complement strand
TCTAAAGTATAAGGAAATTCTTCTTCACTCGATATTTTCCCAAGGTCTAACATAATTTGTCTTGCTAAGAGCCAAAATGTCAAACCTAATGCTTTTTTACCTCGATTGTTTGCAGGAATCGCAAGATCTATTCCATCAAGGACATCATCAGTATCAAATAACGATACTACGGGGATTCGAGCTAATTTAGCTTCTCGTAATATTACTTTATCTGCATGTGGATCTACAATCAAAACTACACTTGCATCTTTGATATATGTATCAATAATAGGATTTGTAAGTGAACCTGGAATAAATCTTGTAGTAATTGCTCGGCATCCTAGTACCTCACAGAATTTTTTTACGGGTTCTTTCCCATATCGCCGAACTGAAGTAACAATAACTTTATCACTTCCTTCTTCGACATACTTACTCAAGAACTTTGCTGCAATTTTAAGTCGTTCATCTGTTTGGGTTAAATCAATAACATACAATCCATAATTAGTTTGTCTATAAATAAATCGTCGAGCATCTCCTGTTAGCAATTTTGTTCCAATATGAATACCACAGCTTAAATAAAGCTGTTTTCTTTCTTCATCTTTATCGATTAATTTATCTTTGACTTCAAGACCTGCTTCAATATCTTCTGTATCTAATAAGTCAAGTTCTTCTTCCAGATCAAGATCATCTTCAAAATCAATATCAAGATCTTCGCTAAAATCTTCTACTTCTTCGGATTTTTTCTTATCTTCAGTTTCATCTGTTTTTTTTTTCTTGCGAGCCAAGTTTGTTGCCTTATTTATTATTTTTTTGATTAATTATAATTTAAATATTTGAGCGTCTAACAAATTCAAGAATATATTATTGAATACATAATAACTTTAATATTTTATTGAGTAGATTTTTGTAAAACCTTAAGAACTAAAGTATTAATATAGCAAAATGATTTTTATTATTATTATAATTCTTAGAATATAATATATAAATTTAGTTTTGTTTCAGAAGTGGTATGATTTATGACTTCTCATCGATTAGTTATTGGCATTATTTTGGGGGTTATATTAAGTTTCTTCTCTGCCTTTTTCTTTAATATGACAGTTATTCTAAATCAAATTGAGTTATATGCGGGAGATGACGTATTAAGATCAATATCATTATTAGTCGGAGCGAATTTTGATTTTGATATGATTTCTTTTATTACTGGAACTCCCAGCATCCTCGGATTTTTTGCACCCGAGATTTTAGCATGGATCTTCATTGGTTATATCTCAGGTACTATCGCAAAAGGATTGAGAAGAGGAGTTATAGCAGGATCATTAGTTGTGGTCATAGTTATAGCAATTTGGATAATATTAAGTATTTTTTCTCAAGTAGATTTGATGTCATTATTTACAGGTAACCAGTTAATAGAGACTTTGGGAGGGATCATTAGCGCTTTTTGTGGTGTATTAATAGGAGGGTCTATTGGAGGTTTAATAAGTGGTCCCTATGAGGAATTCTAGTGAATTATTCTAATTTGTTTGACAATTACTAAGAGTCAAATTTTAATAATTGTAAGGATCTTAGTCAGAACTACCATTAAATGAATTATCTAATATCTAAAACTTAAAGTTATTTGGTTAATTATAAAAACTAATGGTTAATAAAGAAGAAATTTTACCCGATCGAGAGTTTGCGTTAGATCTATTAAAGATATTGAAAATTCCGCTTTCAGTTAGACGCCATTCAGAAAAGGTTGCTGATAAAGCTATTGAAATTGCTCGTAATGTAAAAAAAGTTCAAGTAGATATGAATTTAATCGAAATTGGCGCCTTACTTCATGATATTGGTCGAACAAAAACTCATGGATTCAAACATGCATTAATAGGAGGTAAAATCCTCAAGCAGAGAGGTTTTTCAATTAAGTTAGCAAGAATCTGTGAAACTCATATTTTAGGAGGGTTGGATAAAGAAGATGCCAAGAAAGTAGGTTTACCTGAAAAAAATTATTTGCCTTTAACTTTAGAAGAGAAAATCATATGTTTAGCGGATAAACATATGGCAGGTACAAGAGAAGTTTCCATTCAAGAAAGGTTTAATAGATGGTTTCGGAAATATGGAAAAACCCAATTACTTCTAAAATCAAAAAAAAATATTGAAAAAATTCAAAAAGAAATTGAAGAGTTAATGTAAAAACTCGGCTAAATATTTTCTTCTATAATAAATTAACTAACTTCACATATCAGTTCTTGATTGTTACATAAAACTTCATAATCGTCATCAATTGAAAGAACAACTCTACGTATTATTAAACAAGCATCTAATAAAACCCGAGGATCAACTTTATATGGTTTATCATTCTTGGTATGGGCATATCTAGCACCTGCTCTTGTAGCAATATCAACAGAATCATATCCTCTTAGATGAAATGGAACAGAATCTGTGTGTGCTCCAGTTGATAAATGAAATCCTTTAATCTTTACGTTTTCTTCAATAGCGGCTTTTTCTAAATATTTACTAAGTAGTGGTGCAATTTTCTTTCTAGGTAAAATTCCATATGATTTAAGATATTCTACTTGATTTCTGCGTTCTTTTATACATGAGATCATATCTAAATTAATTTGAAATATTCTGCCTTTTGTATATTCGTTTTCATGATTGTTTACAAAAATTCTAGAACCCATTGTTCCAAGTTCTTCAGCAGAAAATTGGCAAATCCAGATATTGAAATTTGCAAGTGGGTATTCTTTGAAGTATTTACTTAATTCAAATACAACGGACATTCCTGATGCATTATCTAAAGCTCCGGGAGAATAATTATGAGTATTTAGGAACATTAAGAAAATATTTGAAATCGAGATTAATATCGTAAAAATCCATATCCCTACCCCTAATACCAACAGATCTATTTCTATAATTGTATAGGTGTGAATAAATAAAGCTATAAGAAATCCACAAAGTAAAACTCCACTATATAACCACATTTTATAGAAAATAACTCTCCAATATGTCTTAAAAGTCTGTGATTTAGAATCTAAATGTGCTGATAATATGATATTTCCCGCATCTTTTTTAGGTATGGTCCTTGCTGGTATTTTTACAAAAATATTTGTTGCTGAGATGGTCTTTCCATAATATTCTCCCCAAAAACCAGTAATTTCAGGATGTTTTAGACCTTTTATAATCAAAAGAACGAAGATTAGCATTATCCCCCCTATAAAGAGCGTGATAAATAAGTTTATATACACAAACATCAATATAAATAAGGAAAATGTTAAATTAATGGCCATTATTAGCTTAATTAGGGTAGTAGAATAAAAATCTGAAAATTTAAAATGCTCTTTTTGAATTTGTTCCTTTTTAAATCCAATATCTTTAAAAACTTTTATTGTTAATTCAACTGCTTTTTTTTCTCCTTTTGTTCCTGCTAATCGAGGAAAACTAAAGTTTTTAACATATTCATATAATCTTTTAATGTCAAAAAAATAATCTTCTGAGGAAGTTCTTGTTTTCAATTTTGGTAGTTAAATTATTTAATTTTAGATTAAAAATATTCTATATCTCGTATTTTATTGAAAAATATATGTTTTATTGTTTAATTCTATAATTTATTGCATGTTTATAATTTTTCAATAATAAGCTTTTGAATTTTCTCTTGGACAATTTCAATAATATCATCTGAACTGATCACATGATAATTTTCTTGTTTAGCACGTTCAAGATAAAGGTTTCTTACTTTATCTAAAAATACTGTATCTTCAAATTTTTCTAAATCTTCATTCTGCTTTCTAGCTAAGGCAGTTTTAGGATCAATATCTAAAATTATTGTTATATCCGGCCAACCTACAAATTTATTTATTTCTTTAACCCATTCTACTGAAATTTCTGTGGATTGCACAGATTGATAAACAATTGAAGATTCTATATATCGATCAGAAATAACGATAAAACCTTCTTCAAGTTTTTTTTTTATTTCATTATTAAAATGTAGGTTTCTATCAGCAGCAAATAATAAAGCATCTGTACTAGGAGGTATATCTTTATTTTTCAAAAATTCTCTTAAAAGTTTACCAATTTTGCTTTGGGAAGGCTCTTGTGTTAGATGAACCTTAAAACCCTGACTTTCTAAAAAACCTTTAAGAAGACGACTATGTGTTGTAGTTCCTGCGGCATCTCCCCCTTCCAGAACAATAAATAAAGATATTTGCTTCAAATCAAATCGAAAATAAATTTTTTCTTAAGAAATTCAAACATAGATTGAATAAATAATTATCAATAAAGACTTATTTTTTTTATTTTTAATTACCCTTATATTATTAAAATTTTAACAAATTAAAGCACGGTATTGTTCTTTATAAGTATTTATGAAAAACTAACAGAAAATTTAATATGATTAAATAATCTTATTTAAAATGAGAGAAATGGGGAAGCGCTTAGGATATTGTATTAGTTGTGAGAAGGAAGTTTTAAAGCCAAGAAGAAGGGGTATGAATGACATGTATTTCAATGTATGGATACTCACTATTATTTCTTCATTAGGGGTTGCTTTGATACCATTTCTAATTTATCGGTACTTTATCTTAAAAAAAAAAGTTTGTCCTACGTGTAAAAATAAAATAGATTTTTACAATTCAAAACAAGAATTTCCAGATCCAAAAACACAAATTACTCGAATTGTTCAAACAATTGAACAGGAACAATCTGATAAAAATGATGTGATAAATTGTCCTTATTGCCAAGAAGAAATAAGCATCCAGGAAACAATATGTCCTATCTGCAGAACCACTATACAAGAATAGAAACATATAATAATTATTTTTAATTATAAAAAGAAAGATAATAAGTCAAAAGAATTTAATATGAGCCAAGAAACGGGATATTGCCCACGATGTCAAACTAAAGTATTATTGATTCGCGAGAGGATCGATGCTTGTCTCGCAATAGTTTTATTAATTTTTACAGGGGGAATTGGGTTGATAATTTATCTTGCTATTCACTATAGTAAACCAAAACAGCACTGTATCCACTGTGGTAATAAAATACTAATTTCTCAAACTTCATCACCCTATACCTATCAAGCACAGCCTCAAATTCAAAATACCTCACCTACTACGCCTTCAAAAGCGACTGAAGAAGTTTTAGGATTTAGACCTAATTTTTGTGCCTTTTGCGGAGAAAAAGTAAAAGCCGGTACAAATTATTGTGAAAATTGTGGTAGTAAGGTTGTATTGTAATACTTTTTCATATTTTCTTTCATATTCACTACTTTAAAAATCGGACTCCAAATTTTTTTAATTCAGTGATAATCTACTTTTCTTTAAGTAATAAAAAAAAAAACGTAGTGATAATAAAATGTATTGTCCAACCTGTAAAATGAATGTATATACAAAACCAAACCAATTTAATATTGGCTTAGCAATTATTTTAGCAATATTCACTGGTGGTATCGGATTNNGGATTATTAATTTATGTAGCCGTTTACTTAGATAGGTCGCATAAACCGCGATGTATTCATTGTGATTCAATTTGTTATGAACAGAAGGAAGAAACCCAAACGAAAAAAAATCCATATCAACTAGTTAGTTCTTCAAGTCATCCACAAACTGAAGATGTTATTGCAGAACCACAAAAGGTTGAAGAGAAACCAGTTTTTTGCTATAGCTGTGGATCTGAGCTAGATCGAGCTGTCAATGCTAAGTTTTGTGCACTTTGTGGAACTTCAATCCGATCTTAAATTATTTTTTTCCTATTTTATTTTTAAGAACTAATTATCCTTTTTTTTTAATAAATTCGATTATTTTACTTTTCATTATATTAACATTTGGTTTTTCATTTGTCCACCATTCAAATGCAGAAACACCTTGATAAACTAACATATCTAAACCTCCCAGTGTTTTACACCCACATTCTTTTGCCTCTTTTAATAACTTAGTTTCTAATGGATTATAGACTACATCAAAAACAAATAAGTCTTTATGGAAAAATTCTGCAGAGATTGGGGTTATATCCACATTTGGGTACATCCCAATGGGGGTGGTATTTATTAATAAATCAGCTTTCTTCGTTTCTTCTTTCAAAGTAGAAGTTGAAAATTTTTTTGACTTAATATCTATCCCAAAATTCCGATTCAATTCCTTTGCAAGTTTTTCAGCTCGGTTTTTATTTCTATTTATTATTGTAATTTTATTAATATCATTTGCAAGACCATAACTTAAAGCTCTTGCTGCCCCACCAGCGCCTAAAATTAAGACATTTCTCCCAGAAATTGCATAACCTGAATTCAAGATTGCTTTTTTGCTACCTTCTGCATCAGTATTTTTCCCTATTAGATACCCATCTTCATTTTTTATAGTGTTAACTGCTCCTATTTTCTGTCCAATAGGATTAATTTCATCTAAATATTTTATGATTTTCTCCTTAAAAGGGATAGTCACGTTAATTCCTTTAACATCAAGAGTTTTGAGTGCCTTTACGGCAAGTTTCAAATCATAAGGATTAACATTAAATGCTAAATAAACATAATCAAGGTTTAAATCTTTGATCACAGCATTATGCATTATTGGACTCATGGAATGTTCTATCGGACACCCAATAATGCATAATAATTTGGTTTGAGCCGAAATTATATTTTTTTCTTCCATTTTTTATCTATTCGATTATTTCATCATCAAAATGACTCTTAAATTCTTCTGATCTAACCTGTGTAGCTTGTCTATACCTTTCGAATCGGTTTTCCCATTCCGCATCAATATTAAATGCTATTTTCGCAAATTCAATCGATTTAATAGCTTTAGCTAAAGCTTCTTGATCTTTTGGACGATAAATTTTGATAGGATCTCCAATAGCAATGTTATTTGGAGGGATAAAAGAATTAGCGGGTACTAATGTATTAGCATGAACAAAAGCTCCAACAGCAACTGCAGCTCCAGATTGAATAATAGCACCTTGCAAAATTGTAGCACCTGTTGCTATATATGAATTAGATTCAACTTCACAGCCAATTAAAGTTGAAAGTGGTGAGATAAAGACATGATCACCAATAGTTACAGGATAATCTCTGTTTCCAGATGCAGTAGCTCTGAGAACAGCATTTTCACATATTATTGAGCAATCACCAATTTTGATCTTAGAGCCCTCTGAGTCAAGAACAGAACCGTACATAATCCGTGAATCTTTTCCAATTATAACATTTCCAATAATAGTAGCCGTTGGTGCTATAAATACAGAGGAATCGTATTGAGGCTCGAAACCACGATGTTTTATTATTATTATTTTCCACCTATTATTTTTAGAGATTTTGATTATTATATCAATTCATAATAATATAATAGCTTTATAGGAAAATATGAGATTATTCAAATTAAAACTATTTAATAAGGTAAAAATTAAATTAATCAATAACTCAAACTAACATTAAAATTAATTGATATTAAAATGAAAAAAGTAGATTTAAGTCCGAAAATCTCAACATTTCCAATGCCAGCAGCAGTAATTTCTGTAGGTATAGGAGAAGAAGCAAACTTAATAACATTAGCTTATGTAGGAAAGGTTTGTCATAATCCTCCGATTATTGCCATTTCCATACGACCTAACCGACATTCATATAAATTAATTGAACAACTTGGTGAATTTGTTATTAATTATCCAACAATAGATCAATTAAGAGAAACTGATTATATTGGCACTCGTTCAGGAAGAGATGTGAATAAATGGATAAAACTAAATTTAACAAAACAAAAAGCATCTGTGGTACAGGTTCCAATGATAGAAGAGTTTCCATGGAATATGGAATGTAAAGTGATAAGAAAAGTAGAATTTGGATCACATGTATGTTTTTTTGGCGAAGTAGTTGCTACACATTCAGATCCTAATTATGTTAAAGAGGATTCCTTAGATCCAAATAATTTTAATTTTCCAGCATATATAGCGGGTAATTACATAGAGATAAAAAAAGGTGCTTTATATAGGCATGGATTTTCAGAGGAAATATCCTTGTAAAAGGGATTATAATTAAACAATTAATAAATTAATGAATATAATTTAATATGTCTAAAGATTCTATTGCTTTAATTGGTTTTATGGCAACGGGAAAAACGGTTGTTGGTAAAGCATTAAAGAAATATCTTGGAAATCAATATAAATTCATTGAAATTGATGAAGAAATTATTATGGAAGTAGGGAAATCTATTCCCGAAATATTTGCTGAGGAAGGAGAAGCTAAGTTTAGAGAATATGAAACCTCAATATGTGAAAGAATTTCTAAATTAAATAAGGTGATTATTTCATGTGGAGGTGGAATTGTTTTAAATGAAAAAAATATTGAAAATTTAAGGAAAAACTGTCATATAGTCTTACTTAAGGCAACCATCGATGAGATTTATGAAAGATCGTTAAAAAATGGCAGAGAGTCTAGACCTGTAATTAATAAGGATGATTTGAAAAAGGAAATTGTAAAAATACTAAAATCACGCAGACCTTATTATGAGGCTGCGGCTGAATTTGTTATAGATACTACTGGGAAAAAAATTAAAAATATTGTCCGAGAGATTGCTATAAAAACCAGATTAAAAACCTAAATTTAAATTTATCAACTCTACTAAATATTTATAATATTTATAACAGAGTTAAGGTAAAATGACATATAGCCGAATTAAATGCCCCCAGTGCGGAAACGAGAATCCACGTAAGCTACACGAAGAACCAGACAGGAATAATGTGCTTTACTATAGTATAGGTAAAGCTAGTTCAGCCTACCGCTGAAGCAGGGTACTCCTGTCTATGCTAAAAATATGAAGTGCGGCGGTTGTGGAAATATCTTTAAAAAGAATTAATTTTTTTTCTTATTTTTTTTTATGAAATTTTTATATTAAAGATAAAACAATTCTATTTTGAGCTTTTAACATATCCTCCATTATTAGATCCATAGCTTCTTTAATATCTGGAATATTTTCAGGAATACTACGCTTTGCGTTTACACTTGCCATAAGAACTTCATTTAATCCTCGTAAAATCATATCTGGGCTGTAAAAAGGTCTTTGCGATGCCCACCATTGCTGACAGCTATGAATTCCCCGATCTAACAGATTTCTCGCATTATGAAATATTTTTTTCTTCTCTTCATCCATGCTATCATGATATTTAGCAGAGAGGTGGATCATTGTAAGAGCATACATAAAGAATTTATGTTGTTCTATATGTATTTCATTTTGAGGGTCGAACCATAAAGGGAATGGAACATCAGTAGCAATGTCATATGGCATTGTTGACCAACTTGAATCTCGTGGAACTTGAGTGAAGCCTTTTGGAAACTTATCTAGAATTTCTGATATTGTACATAATTCTATATCATCTCTATGGGGGAGTGCTTGAAACAATGGGATTAAAAAGTTATCTATCGCATGTTTAACATGATGTCCAAAAGTTTCACCATCCATAGCTAATATAACATAATAATCCTCAGATGTGTTCTTGTAATATAGGCGTTTAATAAAGGCGTTAACATTGTTAATCTTATCAAAAGCACAATCAATTGAGATATAATCATCTCTAAAAAGCAGTTTAAGGCCATTTGGATGTACAGATATATTACTTGTGGGAAATTTTGGTAAAGTATTAGCAATTCCACTCATAATTATCCAATCAAAACCTGTCTTTTTAACAGTTTTAAATACTTCTTCAGAAACTGCCATTTCTGGTGGAAAAAAACCTCTTGGATTGTATACCTTTCCAAAAAAATGGCGATTTGTTTCATTATTTAATTTAATTTGTCGTTTAATTTCAGGTGCTGGTATTAAAGGAAGTAGTGGATGGAATTTTCCAGAACCGGTAAATTCAATCTGCCCTTTAGATGCTAAAGTTGTAATTGCTTCTATTAGATTAATATAACCAAAATCATGTAGTTGTTCTGTTAATGTTCCATTGATATTCAATGTAATTTTTGCTATCGGGTTATCTCTTAAGGCTTCAATTAAAGGTTCGTATGATTCACTTACAATTTGATTAACTACTATTGGGATTTGAACTGGAGGTTGATAAATATG
>JABAHP010013366.1_pt1 | contig 10001 bp, 9 predicted proteins | sample 7062081 | NCBI WGS metagenome assembly JABAHP01 (sample SAMN14534357, study PRJNA622989) | marine sediment metagenome | biome: marine biome [ENVO:00000428]; feature: marine pelagic biome [ENVO:01000023]; material: deep marine sediment [ENVO:00002113] | place: India: Gulf of Kutch | collected... | reverse complement strand
CCGTCCAACTGGATGATGCCGGAGTTGATCCATTTCAGATCCTCGTAGAGGGTCCCTTTCACAAAGCCCACGTTGGCTACCTGCTCGATGCTACAGTCCCGGGTGGTCCCGGTCACGGCGCATACCTGGTAGGTGTGCACGTCCGCGTAGGACACCTGATCGTCGCGGAAAAACATGCGGCCGGTCGTGATCTCTGTTTCATAGACGTAGCCGGGGTCGTGCATGGGCGTGCCATTCCTCAGGACCTCATAGTAGTCGCAGGGCACCGGATCCCACATCAGGTCCACCTCTCGGTGCCCGACAAATACAATGATCTCGCCCGGCGGAAAGTCGGGTTCGACACTCAGGCTAGCGACCGTCAAGTCCCAGCCGGCTGCGAGGAGAAGGAAGACCAGAAGCAGAAGGATGGTCATGGCTTTGGTTCTGTGTATGGATTTCATCGGCGAATCTCCTCTGTATCGGATGGTGGCAGGCGTGCATCTCAGGGCCCAGTCAAACACTGTGGCTGCAGCGTGACATGGAGGCGGCTGCTGCCCGGCAGTGAAGACCGCGCGAGTATATCATGGCCCAGTGGCGGTGTCAAAGGCGCGATTCGGGAGCGCGTTGGATCCTGCCCCCGACGGTTCTTTCCTAGAATCTATGATAAAGGTATTGACAATCATCCCTTTTTTGATAAGTTGAGCAGGTGGCGAATCGCTCCGAAAATAGTGCAGCAAGGAGAACGTCATGTCAAACAAGATCATGTGGCTCGAGTTGGCCTCGGCTGACATCCCGGCCTCGGCCAAGTTCTACGGTGACCTTTTCGGTTGGCCCATTGTGAAGGATGAGCAGATGGACTATACCATGACCGCCTTCGAGGGTGATGAGACGGGTGTAGGATTTTCTCCCGTGAACGAGGAGCAGGGCACGCTACCCGGCAGCGTCCTGGTCTATGTCGACGTAGCCGACGTCGATGCCACCATCGCCCGGGCCAGGGAGTTGGGAGCGCCTGTATACCTGGACAAGACCGAGATCCCGACCGTGGGTTGGATGGCCATCTTTGGCGATCCCGGCGGCAACCGGATCGGCGTCATGCAGCCAATGCCGCCGACTAGACCCAGCCGCACACGTGCCACCGCCAGCAGCCGGTTGCTGTGCGCGCCCGGGTGCTCGATTTGACGATTTTGCCCGAGTCGACTAGACTGCTGGCCGGTTTGGCGTGGCCCCTTGGCAATGAAAGGGCTGTCCAGAAGAGCCCGTATCCCCGGGCGCGACCAAGTGCGGAGGTTGGATGCGATTCCTGAAACGATGGTGGTGGCTGTTGCCGGCGGTGCTGATCCTGATCCTGGGTGGCTTCCTGGTCTGGGCCGGCACCGCAGCGGCGCCGATGCCCGAGGCGCTGGCAGCGCTCCAGTCCGACGCCCAGGTAGAGGTGGACACGGAGCCATGGCTGGTCTTCCGGCCCGTGGCTGAGGACCCGGCAGTTGGTCTCGTGTTCTATCCCGGTGGGCGCGTTGATCCCCGCGCCTACGCTCCGGCAGCCCGTGCGCTAGCCCAAGAGGGATACGTGGCCGTCATTGTCCCAATGCCCCTCAACCTGGCATTCTTTGCGCCAGACCGGGCCGCCGAGGTCATGGCTGCCTTTCCGCAGGTCCAAGATTGGGCTGTGGGTGGTCACTCGCTGGGGGGCGCCATGTCCGCTCGCTTTGCCTACCAGAATCCAGAGATGGTGGGTGGCCTGGCCCTCTGGGCCGCCTACCCGGCATCGGGCGATGATTTGTCCCGCTACTCCCTGGTCGTCACTTCTATCTACGGCACGCTCGACGGCTTGGCCACCGAGGAAAAGATCGAGGCGTCCCGGCCCCTGCTTCCGCCTGATACCGGTTGGGTGGCCATCGAGGGTGGAAATCACGCCCAGTTTGGCTGGTACGGACCGCAATCTGATGACAATACTGCCACCATCAGCCGTGCGGAACAACAGGAACAGGTTGTGGCCGCCACCCTGGCACTACTCTCCGACCTGGCAGATCGGTCCCCTTGAGTCCAGGCTGGCTAGATCGGGCTACGAGCCAAAACTGCCCACGGCCTCGCCTACAGAGGGGTAGGTCCTGAGAACACGCACCATCCCCGACAACTCTAGCGTGCGCTCCACACCGGGCTGTGCAGATGCCAGGCGCAGGTCGCCTCCCATGCTATGACTCTTCCTCAGCATGTCCAGGAGCACGCGGATGCCCGCACTGCTCATGAACTCCACCTGGCCGAGGTCAACAACCACCTGCTGCTGACCGGCGTCAAGCTTGCTCCCGATGAAGGCATGGGCCTGCTCCGAAGTCAGAGCATCCAAATCCCCTACAAACGAAACGATCAGCGCCGCCTGGCGTTGCTCCGACAGAATTTCCAAGGCTCCTCTCCTTTGTTTCATGTTTCTCAACTGGTCGGCAATTGCTTGACGAACCTCAGATGGTTGCCATCTTGGGCGGTCTCGTAGTCGATCTGGTCCATCGTTTGGTAGATAAAGTGGAGGCCGAACCCGCCCGTGATGCCGTTCTCCAGACTGGCTTCCAGGTCAGGCGCCGGTGGCTCGCAGGGCTCAAACGGGTGGCCAAAGTCGGTGAGGATCACGCGCACCTGCTCGAGATCGAGATGTAGCTCAAGCATGATAGAGCCAGGGTTCATACCGCTGTACCCGTGCGTGATCACGTTCATGCAAGCCTCTTCCACGGCCAGCTTTAGATCGTAGCGGGTCTGCTGGTCGATGCCGGGATGCTCCTCGCAGGCCCTGTCAATCAGCTCGCGAAAGCTGGTGAGTGCCTGCAGCTCGGCTGCCCTGGTCATCCGGTATCTCTCTATCAACTGGAACCCCCTGGCTCTCTCATCAGTAGGCCGCCCCCGGAGAGGTTTCCACTCCCGCGTGGCGCCCAACCTGCTTGGTCATGCGCAAACCATCCCACGTTGCGCCGACGCTTTCCAGTATGCCGTCGTGGATGGCCCAGGCGCGGCCTCTCACCGAGTTCCACTGGCCTTGCTGCCGAAATGGCGAGCTGCCATCCAAGGCATCGTGCAGGCGGCCTCCCGGCTGGAACTCGCGATCGATCTCATCCATCAGTTTATGCCCGCGCACGTAGGCAAATCCCCTCCGTTCGAACAGCCAGGCTGATGCGTAGGTAAGGGGCTCCAGGAAATAGGCGGTGTGGCCATGGGTCACCAGAAATGCCTCGAGGTGCTCCAATGCCTGTTTGGATGCGCGCAATCCCTGGCACACCTGTCCGGGCGCCAAGCCGGCCTCCATGGCCTGCTCTTCGGCAGGCAGATTGCGGCGCACCGTACCGAACAGGGTCGGAGTTCCCTCGTCATCCTGGTCAGTGCGGAAACAAGCGCCATCGGGGTCTCGTATCAGGAGAAAGTTAAGGTTGATGCCGTTCATCGAGGTGTCCTCCAACTCGAGGTAGTAAACGGTGCGCCTCGAATCGGCCCGTTTGCGCAGCGCAATGCTTGCCAGGCCGGTCTTTGCTTCGGCTGTCAGGTGAACGTGCCCCTCGCCATCTGGTCCCTGCCAGGTCACTGGATTGATACCAAATCGGCCGAGCAGGGCGGGCGGAACCAGTGCGCGATAGATCCGCTTCTTGGCGCTGTCGGGAAGCCCGTTGATCTGGCGCAATGTAGTTGGGATATGCGGGTTCCGCGCAAGCCAATCACCAGGTGGTGTCTCCCGATCGAGTGCCTGCTTATTCGGTTGTCTCCTGACGCGCAGGTTCCGGAACACGATCGCCTCAAAAGGTAGCAGGCTTATGCTGCTAAGATGATTGTTATAATCTATATTACCACAACCTGCTGGAGTTGTCAAGCCTCTGGATCTTTGAACGCGGGATGGTTTGTTCCTGGTCTACTAGGCTCAGTGGCCTTCACTGGTGCAGGCCTGCACTCGCCGGTGGACTTGCTCTACGGGTCCTTTTCAGGTAGAATGGCGTCGCAGCTAGCATTGTGGGGTTGGGCTTCCGGTCACCGGTGATGATTGTTTGTGATGTACTGGGCGCTGGAGAGTTCCTGCGCCTGCCTATGGCGAGGTACCACCGCCTAGTTGAGAATCGAGCTACCGTGAGAAGCGGCAAAGGAGCGTTGTTCATGGAGACTGTATTGCAGGGCACCGGAAGGAAGATTGTTATTGGTGATGGCCGCCCTACTGTCCTGCTGGGCGAGCGGATTAACCCCACGGGCAAAAAGAAACTGGCCGCTGCCCTGGCAGCCGGCGACCTGGAGCTCGTCCGCCAGGAAGCGCTGGCGCAGGTGGCGGCGGGGGCCGACATCTTGGACGTCAACGTTGGGGCGGCCGGAGTAGACGAGCAGGCGCTGCTGCCCCAGGCGGTCAAGTTGGTGCTGGAGACGGTGGACGCGCCCATCGCCATCGACACCGCGGATGGCGAGGCGCTGGCTGCGGCGTTGGCCATGCACAAGCAGGTCAACCCTGACGGGAAACCGCTGATCAACTCGGTCAACGGTGAAGATGCCAGCCTGGCCCGGGTACTGCCCCTGGTCGCCGAATACGGGACGGCCGTCATTGGCCTGTGCATGGACGACGACGGCATCCCGAACACGCCCGAAAAGCGCCTGGCCGTAGCCAAAAGGATCGTTGACAAGGCCGAAGGGCATGGCATCCCGCGCGAGGATATCCTGATCGACTGCCTGGCGCTGACCGTGGGCGCCGACTCGCAGGCCGGTTGGGTGACCTTGGAGGCGATCCGCTTGGTCAAGGAGGAACTGGGCGTCAACATGACGCTGGGGGCCAGCAACGTCTCCTTTGGCCTGCCAGACCGGGAGGTCATCAATGGCGCGTTCCTGGCCATGGCCATAGAGCGGGGCTTGAATTGTCCTATCGTGGATGCAGCCAAGGTGGCGCACTATATCCAGGCCGCCGACCTGGCCCTCGGCCGGGACGAGTACGCCATGCGCTATCTGAAGGCCTATCGCAAACGAAAGAAAGCCAAGTAGGCCGGGGATTCAATCTGTAGCCGACAGTATCTAGAACTAGGAAAAATCGAGGTGGCTGATCTCTTCCTGGGATCAGCCATCTCTGGGTTTCGTCCACCAATCACGCCCCTCAGCCGGCACGCGCGAATTGCAGCAACTCATCGAGTTGGCAGGTAGCCAGGTCTATGACCCAGCTCGCCTCACCCTCCCTGCAAGCACAAGGCGATCAGGTCCTCAACCCGGGCTGTCGCCAGGCACATGACCTGATCGGCCGCGCCATAGTAGACTTTGATCTCACCATCGTCTTCCAGGATGGCGCCGCAGGCAAAGACCACATTGCCGACATTCCCGGAAAAGTCCTCGGGAGCCGAGGGCGAAAGGATGGCCTCGGCGGCGCGCCCGACGACGCGCCACGGTTCCTCCAAGTCTAGCAGGACCGCGCCCAGCCGGTAGAGGGAGCCGCTGGCCGTCATGCGCACGCCATGGTAGATCTCCAACCAGCCCTCGGGAGTCTTGATCGGCGGTGCGCCGCCTCCGATCTTGAACTCGTCCCACTTGCGGGGTTGGGGCTTCATCACCGGCCTGGGGTCGCCCCAGTAGATCAGATCCTCTGAGAAACTGATCCATATGTCGCCGGCGCTGGGCGGCCGGGTCATGGGCCGGTCCAGCTTGGCAAAGCGCCCGCCGATCCGTTCGGGAAACAGCACCACATCCTTGTCGTCCGGCAGGGTCATGATCGCCACCCGTTCGTAGCTCTGAAAGTCCTTGGTCTCGGCGAGTGCTGTGACGCATCCGTACTTGGAATAGGCGACGTAGGTGATGTAGTAGACGCCGTCGATCGGCGTGATGCGTGCATCTTCGAGGCTAAAGCGCTCGACCGTACGGAATGGCTCATCACCTGCTGGGATCATGGCTGGCTCGGGATCGGGCGTGAAGTTTATCCCATCGTCGCTGCGGGCCAGCCACAGGCATGACGAGCCGGTCAGATCCTCGACGCGATTGAGCAACAGATATTGGTCTCCAAACTTGGTGGCGGCAGCATTAAAGACCGAGTTCACAGGTCGTGGGAACTGCGGGGCCGCAAGAATTGGATTGGCCTGGTGTCGTTTCAGCATGTGACTTTCTGCCATATCGCCCCCTTGGAATTGGACAAGATTGCAATCTCTCTCCGGTGTTCGCACCCTGCTCGCAGACGCCATAGGTCTCCAGGCGTTCCATCACCGCGCGGTTGCTGGCAGCCCCTATTATAGCACAGTGTAAGCGGACGGCCATTACCTCGGGTGAGTATTCCGAGTGCTCTCCACCGATTGAACCAGCGGCCGGTGCCTGCGCCGTGGTACTCCAGGGCCTTTGCAGAGTCGATTGACACCTTGTTCAGTGTCATTGCGAGCGCCCGCCTCTGGCGCGAAGCAATCCCCTGCTGCCGACCTGGGTTGTTTCAGTCGCTCCGTTCCATCGCAATGACCGGTTTGCTGCAGCCCTACCTGGTTATCACGAGCACCTTGGCAAAAACCGCAAGCGGTTGTATAATCTCCAGGTCGAGCTACCCAGTGTGCAGGCATCGAAGGAGTGTGCCCATGGAAGAACGCCGGTCTCGAGCTGTCATCCTCAAGCCGTTGCTCACCGTATTCCTGGTGGCCCTGATATCGTACCTGGTTTATTATGGCTCCCGCCTCATCGGCTACCAGCCACTACACCAGGCCCTGGCGGCGATATTCGGCGCCATCTACTTCATCTCCATCTTTTTCGGCGGCCTCTACATCTACACCTATGGCTACGTGCATGGCGCCTCCCTGCCGGTCCGCATCCTGGCCTCCAGCCTGATCCCCTTTCTCTGGATGACCAAGGATGTGCTGGTCATGACCGAGTCGCATCCCTTCCTGGAGTGCCTCTACTGGTATTTCAACCCCCTGTCGGTCTGGATGGTCTGCCTGCTGGCCATCGAGATGGGGGCCGGTACCCTGCTCGGCAGGTGGATCCTGAAGCGCCGTGGCCAATCGGTCAAGGTTGTTTCGCTCGCGCCGGTTGCCTCCATCGTGATCGGCGCCTTGCTCTTTGGCGGCATCTTTGCCTGGGGCCAGGGAGAGAACCTCTTTTCCATCTACTTGGACGGCTACCGCATGTTCTTTGGCCCGGGGATATAGGGAGGGGATACCATGACCGCGAAACCAGGTCCGAATTCAGAATCTCAGCCCGCCAGCCGCGGTGCCCTCAGCCGGCGGCGCGCGCTCCAGCTTGCCGGGACATCCGTTGCCGCGGGGTTGGCGGCGCTCCTCTGGCCCCGGGCAGGCAGCAGGAGCAGCGATCCTGGCAGTCTGTCCCCCACCCGAGCGGAGGAACCGCTGAACCTGCCCCAGAGCCGGCGACGGGCGCCCGCGACCAGCCCCAATATCATCTTTATCCTCGGCGACAACCATAACGCCGGGACCATGGGCTGCGCCGGGCACCCCTTCATCCAGACCCCCGGCATGGACCGTCTCGCCAGCGAAGGCCTGCTCTTTGAGAACACCTTTAACACCACCTCCCTGTGCAGCCCGTCGCGGGCCACCATCCTGACCGGCGCCTACGCCCACAACCACGAGGTCAAGAACAACCACACCCCCTGGACCGGGCAGATGACCACCTTCCTGGAGTATCTGAGCCGGGGCGGCTACGATACCGCCTTTATCGGCAAGTGGCACATGCCCGGAGAGGGCCTGCCCGACATGCCCTTCCTGGATCTCTATGTGTCCTATACCTATCGCGAGGGGCAGGGCGCCTACTTTGACTGCCCCATGATCGTCAATGGCCAGGAGGTGCCGTCCCGCACACCCTACATCAGCGAGGAGGTCACCGATTACGCCATCGAGTTCATGGAGGAGAACCTGGCCCGGGCAGAGGGGGATCGGAATCCCTTCTGTGTCTACGTATCCCACCGGGCCGGGCACCCTCCCTTCCAGTCACCAGAGGGCATCGCCGGCATGTACAAGGATGCCGACGTCGAGGGCGTCCTGCCCGACATCGTCGACCCCTGGTGGTATGGCAAGGCCAACCGCAACGTGTTCCAGGGCGTCATGATGGGCAGCTACTACGGCCAGTATCGCCGCTATTGCGAAACCCTCACCGCCATGGATCGCGACATCGTCCGCCTCCTCGACTTTGTCGACCAGGAGGATCTGCGCGACAACACTGTGGTCATCTATCTGGGCGACAACGGCATGCAGTGGGGCACCCACGACTGCCACGGCATTCGCGAGCCCTACGAGGAGTCGATCCGGCTGCCCTTCATCGTGCGCGCCCCGTGGCTGGTGCCCGATCCGGGGCAGCGCAGGCAGCAGATGGCCCTCAACCTGGATATCGCGCCGACGATGCTGGATCTTGCCGGGCTGCCCATCCCTGAGGACATGGACGGCGAAAGCCTGGTGCCTTTCCTCACCGATCCCGGCACCCAGGGGCGCGAGCACTTTTTGCTCGAATTCTGGCGCTACTTCCCCGAGAGCACCCCCTCCTACACCGGGGTGCGCACCGACCGCTACAAGTACATCGAGTTCGAGCGGGGCCGGGACCCCTGGCTGTTCGACCTGCAGAACGACCCGGGCGAGCACAACAACCTCTATGGCACCGCTGAGGGGGACCAGATCCTGCCCGCGCTGGAATCGCTCATGGCAGCGTCCTAGTCGGCGGTTCCCACGCCCTGGTTCGCACAAGGAGCAAGGAGGGCGAAACGTGGTTTTCTCATTGGCCGACCGTATCGCAGAGCGGCAGGGCGAGCAGTATGCTCTGCACCGCCAGTACCTCAACACCAGCCTGGCCCGGGTGCAGGCCATCATCGGCTTTGACAAGATCTATACCCGGGGCGAGGGGGCCTACCTGTGGGATGCCGATGGGCATCGCTACCTCGATCTGCTGTCCGGCTACAGCGTCTTTAACCTGGGCCGCGGTCATCCCGTCGTCAAGCAGGTCATCCAGGAGGTGCTGGAGATGGGGCGGCCCAACCTGGTCAAGATGGACTGCCCTCTCCTGGCCGGCTTGCTGGCCGAGGAGCTGGTCAGGCGGATGCCGCCGGGACTGGATGCCGTCTTTTTCGCCAACTCGGGCGCCGATGCCGTGGACACCGCCCTCAAGTTCGCCCGCGCCGCCACCAAGCGCCCGCGGGTGCTCTACCTGGACCACGCCTTCCACGGCCTGACCCTGGGCACGCTGTCAATCAACGGCGGCGCCCAGTTTCGCCAGGGGTTCCAGCCGCTGCTGCCCGGCTCTGCCTGCGTGGATATGGACGACCTGGAGGGCTTGGAGCGCGAGCTGCGCCGGCGCGACGTGGCTGCCTTTGTCGCGGAGCCGATCCAGGGCAAGGGAGTGTACATCCCGGCCGATGGCTACCTGCCCGAGGCCCAGCGCCTGTGTCGCAAATACGGGACCCTCTTTATCTGCGACGAGGTCCAGGTTGGCCTGGGGCGCACCGGGCGTTTCCTCTGCTGCGAGCACTGGGAGTTGGAGCCCGACATCGTCACCCTCTCCAAGTCGTTGGGCGGCGGCTACGTGCCGGTGAGCGCCACCATCACCCGCCGGGGCATCCACGACAAGGTCTTTAGCCGCCTCGACCGCTGCCAGGTGCACTCCACCACTTTTGGCCAGAACGAGCTGGCCATGGCTGCCGGCCTGGCCACGCTCCACGTGCTGGAGGAGGAGCGCCTCGTAGAGCGGGCCGAAACCATGGGCCGCCAACTCCTGGAGGGCCTGTCCGCCCTGCGGGAGCGCCACGACATGATCGCCGGCGTGCGCGGCAAGGGACTCATGATCGGCATTGAATTCAAGCCACCCAAATCCCTCCGGCTTCGGGCGGCCTGGACCGCCGCCGAGGCTGCCCAGAAAGGCCTGTTCGCCCAGTTGGTGGTGATGGCCCTCATGCGCGACCACCGGATCCTGACCCAGGTGGGCGGCCCCGACGTCAACATCATCAAGCTGCTGCCGCCCCTGATCGTCGGCGAAGAAGAGGTAGATGCCGTGATCGCGGCCTTTGACGCCGTCATGGCCGAGGCCGGGCGGGTCCGCGGGCGGGTCTGGGGCCAGAGCGCCCA
>JABAHP010010986.1_pt1 | contig 10006 bp, 8 predicted proteins | sample 7062081 | NCBI WGS metagenome assembly JABAHP01 (sample SAMN14534357, study PRJNA622989) | marine sediment metagenome | biome: marine biome [ENVO:00000428]; feature: marine pelagic biome [ENVO:01000023]; material: deep marine sediment [ENVO:00002113] | place: India: Gulf of Kutch | collected... | reverse complement strand
ATTTCTGCTTTTTTAAGAGTAATTGAATATTCATCCTGCTGAATTGAATCTTCCTGATAATGTCTTTCTGGTGCAATTTTATCTTGAATTCGAAAGGCTCGTTCATTTTTCATTTTATATAGCAAAGAAGCCATTTTATTTGCTACTTTAAAAGGTAATTGATTTTTAACAACTAATCGAATAATATTATTCACGTCAAAATAATTAAGAGTTTCAAACTTAGCTCGGAGAAAGCATTTGAGGTTTTCAGAATTTTGCTCGCATTCAATTTCCATCCAATCATGGATAGCGAGTTTTCTCCTAAAGAATATAAGTTCCCAATCAATATTTAATTCTTTTAGTAACTCAAATATCATATCATCATTGGACTTCCTCGATTCTATTATTATGTAAAGTTGAAGTCCATAGTATTTATGTTCTTGTTGAAGAAAAAATCCTCTTTGTTGCATAGAAGCAAGAATTAATACTTTTATAGAATAAACATTTTCTGAGAGATTCTTTTTTCCACAATTTAGATATATTACATTCCCCTCCTCACTAATAAATTCGCTGTCTAAAAAACCTAAAATTCCTTCTTTATTATCTTTAATAAAATCCCTTAATCCACTAAGCGTTGGTTTCACATCAAATTTGATCAAATCATTTTCTCCAACTGTAACATAATCATGAAAATTACTTCCAATAGCTAATTTAATGGAATTTAGTTTGAGTTCTTTATCGCTACCAAAAACCTTCTGAAAAGCATCATTAATTGGAAAAACTTCTTCTTCCAAAATTTTAATATCAGCAATAGAGCTCTCATAAGGTTCAGGTTCATTTAGCATTTTATTCAATATTGGTGCTTCTGATGCATCTACTTCTATTTCATAGGATTTCGCTAAATCTTTTCGAATTATAAAAAATGATCTATTCTTTTTATTATAGATTGAAACTGATAGATAGTCATTTAATACTGCTCTAAACTTCTCAATAAATTTACTTTCTGTGTTCTCTGAGCCAATCCTTCTTCTTCGAATTATCTATCAACTAAGAATTATTTAAATTATCTAATTTCTATTAATTAAAGTATACAATTTTTATCTTAAATTCTTATCTAAAATGTAATATAAGATTTTTAATTATTAAATAAAAAATAAAACACATTGAAGAGAAAGTAATTTTTTAAGAATAGGAGCTTGAAGGCAAATAATAAGCATAAATCTTAACTTGGTTATATTATATTTCTTCTTCTAAGGAATAATTATCTCCCTTCTTAACATATACAATTGTAGAACCGAAATTATTACGTATAGTATACTTATCTCCTTGGACATCTAATATTTCTATAGAATAAGACATTCTTCTTTGTTTCATTATCTCTTCAATGATTTTTTTTTCTTCTTGAGCGTCCATGATTTTTAGATATTAAACACTCCAAAAAAAATTTATCATTTTATTCAGTAATTTAGAAAAGATAATAACGAATTTCTATGTGAGATCATCTTTCTTTTCTGAGAAAAAAAAGAATTTGACAACTAAATCTGTTAGAAATGTAATATATATAATTAAAAGGCTTAGAAATATTAACCAATCAAGATTTTTAAATAAATTTAAGAAATATAGCTAAAAATTCTTATAAACATTGAATAAGCAGAATAATAATTCACTTTTTATCAACAAAAAGAGAATTTCAACCTATTTCTCATTTAGGAAATCATTTTATAATGGTAAAAATATTCTGAGGAAAAATCATTTCTATCAAGATTAATTAAGATATTATAATTTTTTATAAATTTAATTAACTCAAAAAAGGATTACATTAATAATTTTAATTTTATTGTTTATAGTCTTTATTAAAAAATCGAATTTTTTTTATTAAATCATACATATTTTTATATATTAAAAAACATGTTTATATAAAACATTTGTTTCTTAAACTAATAGAATTGTCTAAAAGCCTTATTCTTTTACATTTGATATAACATGGTTAAACAGAAACTCGATATTGGATTTTTCACCTCAATGTATTCACAGGTCAATGGTACTGCCATTGCTTGCAGAAACCTTGCTGAAGGTATTGCAAAATATACGGGGCATAACGTTCATGTGTTTGCGCCAGGTATTCAAAAACCTAAAATTAAACCAAACAATCTACATCTCTACAATTTTTTTGGAGCAAAAATAGGACCTAAAACAGGTTTTGTATTAAGTTTTCCAATACATAGATATTTTTTCTGTTCCCATGATTATCTAGATATGGCACATATTCATACTCATGCCAGTTATGGATCAATGGCAATTAATTGGGCAAAATATTTAGGTATTCCGATGGCTGGAACCCATAATTCTCCTCTCAGCTTTTATACTGCTCAGTATATACCTGTTTTTGGAAAGTTACTCTCACGACTAGACTGGGTATGGCGATATGAAAGGCATGTCTTAGATAAATATGATCTTGTCTCGGTTCCAACGAGATCTAAAAAAGATTTACTCAGAGAACAACGATTTAAAGAGCCAATAATATGCTTAACAAATGGTATCTCAGATTTATATTTTAAAGATATAAAGGAAAATGGAATAAGAGATAAATATAATCTGAATAGTAAAAAAATTCTTTTATATGCTTCAAGATTATCTCCTGAAAAACATCAATTAAGTATAATTAAAACCTTCAAAAAAATTCACAAGGAAGTTCCTAATACACATTTAGTTCTTGTTGGAAGTGATGGACCGTCCAGTTCACATGTTAAGAAATTAATCAAAAGAAAGCATTATGAAGATATCGTCACATATCTAGGACGAGTACCTTTTGCAGATTTATTGAAATTATATAACACTGCCGATTTAGCATGTCTTTGGTCATGGATAGAAGCAGAAGGTTTAGTTTTAATAGAGGCAATGGCACAAGGAACTCCTTGTGTAGGTGCTAATGCTACTGGAATCTCCAATGTAATTAGGCATGGAAAAACAGGATACTTGGCCAATGACCTTAATGAATTCAAGAATAGAGTAGTAAAACTCTTCAAAGATGACGATCTTCGAGCAGAAATGGCTATGAATTCTAAAATGGTTGCACAAAACTACAAAATAAGTAAAGTTGCTAAAACATGGGTTAAACTTTATAAATTCATAATAAATGAGCTTTATCCCCTTCGTTATTATAAAAAGGAAAGAAAGGAACGAGTTGAATTAGTTAAGGAATTCACTCATAAATTACCGATTGTTACATTTTAAGTTCTTTTAAAAATTATAGTTTGCTCGAATTTGTTCAAGTTTTGTCTTACAACTATCACAAAAATCAAATAATTTGTTATCAATTTCTTTTATATCATGAGAGAACCACATAACACATGAGTTATTAATACAATGATTTGAGCCTAATATTATATGCCCAACTTCATGAATTATCTCTTTTATAACTCGTTGTTCAAAAATAAATAAATTAGGTTCTCTATTATAGAACTGTTCTTTTAACTTCAACGATGATATTACACAACAACGATGTTTTAGATGAGTTTCTCCAAATAAGAATATAATATTATCATCAGTACTAGAATATAAAGGAAGATCTGTCACCGCAATTATCATTCCTAAGTTTTCTTCTATTCTTTTTTTAATCAAAATCTGGTAAAACTTATTAGTAGGATGTATCTTTATTTTATCTGATGACTTTCTGATCTCGCGATATTCTGTTCTAACACCCTTAGAGATTAATTCAAAAGAAAAATTATAAGTTCCCATATTCTTAATGGAGAAAAAAAACGAATCAAAAATTTTTTCTAAATAGAACATAATTTTCTCAAAAAGATCTTCATTATACTCGCCAAAAAAGAGAAATCCAATATGACAAGGGAGTGAAAGCTTTTTTGGTACTTCACTATTTAATTCAAATTCATCCGTGTAAGATATTCCTATTCTTGTAATCAAACTTTTTAATTTATCTTTATATCTGCGAATTTTTTGCTCATATTTCTGAAATCTTGGCATTATCAGAGTTTTAAAAGTTACCTTCTATAAGAAGTTTCTTGCGTGGATAATAAACATCTAAAGGTGGGTTTAAATTTATTATTAATAGGTATTTAAGTCATAAATTATATTATAAATTAGAATAATTATTTTTTATAAAACATGACAGATATAACAGAGAATTTAGAGGAAAAAAACCAAGAAAAGCAAACTGTTAATTCCAAAGACTTAAAAGAAAAAGAAGCAGATATTGTAAAAAAGGAGTCCATTCCACATTTTTTTCCGACCTACAGAATCAACAGAAATTTCTATCCAATACCAATAATCACAGTAATAACAGTCTCAGCAATCTTGGCTTATTTAATATATATTGAAGCGGGAGTTCAAATTGATGGAGGATATATTTCAGAAAGCGAATATGGGGTTCTAGGAGGCATATTGAATGGGATAATATATACATCATTAGGAATAATTTCTGCATTTATTATTGTTTTTATAGTAAAGAAAAAAGGTATCGGGATATTAAAGTATATTTTTGGATTTAACTTTGCCCTAGTTGGATTTTTTATGCCTTGGTTTTTTGGAGAAATTATTTTATATTTATTGTTTTTTAATTCACCTATAGTGTTCTATGTATTTTATTATGAATTAATCTTCCTAAACGCCTTTTTTACAATAGTGATATTATATTTGTATTTTACCTCAAAATCAAAAAAAACAAATAATTTTATAGTATTATACAATGGATTATTAATTGGAGCTGCTTTTGGAGTTCTTATGCCTCTCTGGACAACTTTATCTATCTTAATCGGGTTTTCTTGTTGGGATATTTACGCTGTGTTATCTAAGCGTGGACCAATTAAAGAATTAATAGATATTGTATCGAATCCAGAAGAAGGGATTGGGTTATCGGAAAATGATCTGAGAGAAAAAATCAAATCTGGAGAATATGAGTATGATACTTCAAAATTAGAAATTGGAATTGGAGATTTAGCTTTTTATAGCATGCTTACTTCTAGTGCTCTAGTTCAGAGTAATAATCTGGTAGTTATGATTTTAACTGCGTTTGCAATTATAATTGGCACGGGTATTACTATTACAGGTTTGAAACGAAATAAAGTTTTACCGGGGTTGCCAATTTCAATTTTTCTTGGAATAGGAACAATGTTAGTTTCATGGTTTTTAATCTCAAACTTTTTCTTTTAATTAATATTTCTTTTTTTAGTAGTTTATTATTACTTGAATTGAATTTGATAAGTAATACTATAATTGAGATGTACCCTATCAATAAAATTGCTGTTATAGGTGCTGGGACTATGGGTCATGAAATTGCTCAAGTCGCTTTAATGGGGGGATTAAAATATGTTATTTTAAATGATTTAAATCGCGATGTACTCGAATCAGCAGAAAAAAAAATCCAAAGTGGTTTGAAAAAATTAGAAATCAAAGGACTATTAAAGGAAGGATATACAACTTCTTCTCTTATGAAAAATCTTAAAACCGAAATAAATTTGAAGACATCTATCTCTCAGGCAGATTTTATATTTGAAGCGATTCCTGAAAAAATGAAATTGAAACAAAAACTTTTTGAAAAATTAGGAAAGTTTGCCCCTAATCACACAATTTTAGCTACAAATACATCAACAATGAGTATAACTAAAATAGCATCTTTATCGGGAAGACCAGATAAAGTAATAGGATGTCATTTTTTTACCCCAATTGTAATACTTAGATTAATTGAAATCATTAAAGGGAAAGAAACTTCAGAAGAAACTATTGAAATTACTAAAAAAGTATGCAATCGATTACCCGCTCTCAAGGGAAGAAGATTTTTACCAGTTCTTCAAAAAGAGAGTCCAGGATTTATTGTAAATCGGCTATTGTTAGGAACTAGTGCTTATATAAATTGGTTACTAGATTATGCTACGGAGAAAGGAATATCATTAGATAATTTAGATGCTGATGTAAAAGAAATAATGAAAATCGGACCATTTGCCAAATGGGATTATTTAGGTCTTGACGTTGTATATAACACTTTAAAATACTTTGAAAAAGTTGTTTCTACTGATTTCACTCCTGGTAAAACATTAAGTAGATTAGTAAATGAAGGAAAATTAGGTAGAAAAACAGGAGAAGGCCTATTTAAATGGATTAAAGGGAAACCACTAATAAACTTAGATAAAAAAGCAAATATCCTCGATCTTGAACTTTTTATGGCAATTCAACTAAATGAAGGCTGTAAACTCTTGGAGGAAGGAGTAGTTTCTGGTTATAAAATTATTGATGATACAATGCTCGCTGGAATGGATATGCCTGGACCATTTGGTATGGGAAAGAAAAAATATGAAGAGTGGGTAAAACTTCTCGATAATTTCGTCAGAGAATCAAATTTACTTTATTTTACTCCTTGTAAATTAATGAAATCTGGTAAATTCATTCAAATGCGAAAATAACAAAGTAAGGATAAAAAAAAATTAATTATTGTAGATTAAGTATTATTTCTGAATTAACCAACCATATATAACCTAAAAATACATTAATCAATTATTTTATATTATAATTGTTTATAATTTTTTTAAAAAATAAATTTAGAAAAAGTATAATTTGAGGAATTATTTTATGTCTGAAGAATTTGAAACTCCTAAATCTGGTTTTGACAAAATTATTAATTATTTTAACAATTCCCTTAGTATTAATCATCCTGTTGCCATTGCTAAAATTGTTGAGGAAACTGGTTTTTCTTGGAGTTTTGTTAAGAAAACATTAATCAAAATAAGTGAACAATATGAAGGGTTTCATTTTGAAAAATCAGGTAGCACGTGGATTACCTGGAAAGATCGTGATCATTTGATAAAAAAACTTAAAAATACTTGTTCTCGATTATTAGATGAAATTTAAAACTAAACGTCAAAGAAATTTTAATATTTTGATTAAGCATCCTCAAATTTTAAGTAGAAATGGATTTTATTTATAAAATTTACGCTTTCCGATATTTTAAAAAGGTTAAATCTCGTTTTCTATTTAAAAATATCCATAAATATATCTATAATGAGTCTTCAATTAGATTTTCTTTCTAAATTAAAAATATTTATCTGTCCATTTGAGTATACTTGTGTTCTTCCTAAAAAACACTTTTTATGTAAGATTCCAGAATGTAAAACCTGTCCTAACTATTGTGAAAAATTGAAAAAACTTAAAGAGAGAATTTTTTATTAAGTTTTTAAATAAGTATTAGAGTTTTTTATATTGAATACTTTAGGATATATTCAAAGAAAATTTCATTTAATAAATTTAGAAATTGCTTAATCTAAATTTATAAAACAGTATTGAATTATTATATATTTCCTTCTCAGTTCTAAAAAAATTGAATTAAATCTAAACTTTGATTTATTTAAAAAACCTTTTTATTGGTGTGAGATTTTAAATAGTGTGAAATTTCACACTAACAAAAAAAAGATGTAGAGTGAATTTTGATGAAAGTTGAAAAATCAAGCCAAGATCTTGAAAATGAAGTAATTTATTCGGATCTATGTATCCATTGCGGCTCCTGTAATGCTTTCTGTCCACATATGGATTTTAATAAAGAAACAGGAGAAGCTTACGTCGTAGATGAATGTGCTGAAACTGTAGGGCTCTGTTATAATTCATGTCCAAGAACTTTTCTACCTATTTCAGAGGTTGAGGAAAAATTATTTGGTAAAAAACGCATAGATTTAGCTGTTGGAGTTTATAATGATATAATTCAAGTTAAATCAAAAAATAAAGATGATATATTATATAATCTTGTTGTTGCAGCTTTTGAAGCAGGGATTGTAAAGCATATGGTTTTAAGTGAAGTTAAAAGTAAAAAACCCCCAATTGCATTTCCTGTTGTAGTAGATAATGCAAAAGACGCAAAACAATATATACCTAAAGCTACAATGGATAATGCTGGCCCTTTAGTTACTGGTATTGGGCAAGCTTATAAAGATTATAAACGTGATATTGGTATCTTAGCCAATCCTTGTCATATTCAAGGTCTTGCAAAAATACTAACATCAGACTTTAACACAGGAGCAGAACGTACTTCATTAAGAATAGCCTATGCCTGCTCGTCAGGAGGTATGACGGGATGCAAGTATTGTACTGATTTCTCAGGAGAGTTTTCAGATATTTCTTATTCCCCTTGGGGTGCTCCAAAAGGTTCAGGTGAAGCTTTCCTAATAATTAGAACCGATGTTGGGCAAAAATTACTTGATAGTGCTGTTAAAAATAAATTAATTGAAATCACTGATCCAAATCCAGATTTGTCCGAGATGAAGAAATTTCTAAATAAAAAAAGAAAGAAAAATTTCTTAACACTTGTAGGTAAGGAATTAATATTAGCTAAATATCTAAATCTTAATGTTGATGAATTGAAGGATATATTAGAAGATTAATTCTCTCTTTTTAATTTTTTATTATTATTTTAATTGCTTAAAATCGGATTTCTTATAAGATGATAGTTTCTTGCTAATTAAAATATAAAATCCGTTCAATCTATTATTTATAGAAAGAAAAATTATTTACGTTTAATATTTATTATAATAATATTAATTTCTTTAATCAAGTTAAACAGAATGTCAAATCGAAAACTTCTCTTTAAAATAGTTATTGTTGGCGATGGCGGCGTCGGAAAAAGTACAATGGTACAAAGATTAGCGACAGGTCAATTTATTCCTCAGAAAATCACAATTGGAACTGATCTCTTAATACACCGTATTAATATCAATAGAAAAATTTCTGCTAATCTTCAAATCTGGGATTTTGCAGGGGAAAGACGATTTAGAATTTTTTTGCCTAATTATTCTAGAGGAGCAACGGGATGTCTATTATGCTACGATATCACGCGACGAAGTAGCTTTGATAATTTAGAGGAATGGTATCAAATTGTCAATAATAATGCTGATAATCCTGTATTTATTTTAGTGGGGGAAAAAGCAGATTTAGCTGATTTTAGGAGAAGTGTTGAAGTTGATCAAGCTGAAGAATTTAAAGAAAAATATAATATTAATTATTTTATTGAGACTTCTTCGAAGAGTGGAGAGAATAATAAAAAAATATTTGAGCTATTGACTCGCACAATTCTAAAGAAGAAAGGACATTTAGAGTAAAAAAATAGTTAAGCAGCGATATAATATAAGAAAATTTCTTATTTTATTCACTTTTTAATTGGTTTATTATTTTAATTCTCAATGCTTTAAGGTTTTCAGTTATTTTTATCTGAATATTTCTAGGTAAATGCTCAAGAATTTCATCCAATTTCTTTTTATTAATTTTATTGATAATTCGATAGTTCTTAACTAAAATAAAAATAGTTATAGTCGGTGAAATAAATAGAAATCCAATGAAAAAATATGAAATTGTTAGAATTTGAGAACCAGGAAGGATAACTTGTATGCTAATATTACTATAGTTTGGGAGGTAAAGCAGCATTATGTTTAAAATATTTACAGAAATGAAAATCAAGAGTGTGATATAAGCTATAAACTTGATAGTACGTAATGTAAGATAGGAAATTATCTTATTCTCATCCTTAGAAAATGATGAAATTGAATGATCTTTAGACTTATCCTCCAATATTTCTATTTTCGTATATTTCCATGAATCAATAAAAATCCAAAAGAAACTAAATGTATATATAAACACAAGAAATCCTAAAAAAAAAGAGAAATAATTTTGAACTATGTGTGAATTATATAATGATTCGCTTCCAATCCAAAAAATCAAAATTAGTTGGAAAATAGTACAATAGAAAGATCGGTTCGCACTTTTTCTTTCTAAACCTAAAGGATTATATATAATAAAACCATTCAGAAATTCCGTCTTCAATTTATTACTACTAAGAATTCTAAAAAATAATGAAAATGTAAAAGTAAATAAAGGAAATAATAATAATAGAATGCTTTCCCATCCTTGAGTAAGGATCAAAAGAAATAGGAAAGTGAATAATATCGAATCTCTTAAAAGACTCTCAGATATAAAGTCTTTTAACGATAAATAATAGTTGTTATTATTTTTTTCATTCATTTTCTTTATTAAA
>JABAHP010021498.1_pt1 | contig 10016 bp, 9 predicted proteins | sample 7062081 | NCBI WGS metagenome assembly JABAHP01 (sample SAMN14534357, study PRJNA622989) | marine sediment metagenome | biome: marine biome [ENVO:00000428]; feature: marine pelagic biome [ENVO:01000023]; material: deep marine sediment [ENVO:00002113] | place: India: Gulf of Kutch | collected... | reverse complement strand
TAAAGAACCACTACTTCTAAACTATGAAGATAATATAGATACTATGTTAGTGGATAAAAGGCTTTCTTACAAGTTAATTAAGCCATTTAAGACTTGGGAAATTAAATACACCTCACGAAAATTAGATTTTAAACTCTCATTTAAGGCTAGATTTCCAACTTATTCCTTTGGATTTGATTCTTCTGCATCGTGGCATCAACATTTTGAGGCATCTGGATTCGTTAACGGTTTTTTAAGGCATCTCGGTAAAGAAGATATAAAATTAAGTGGATATGGACAACGTGATAAAAGTTGGGGTTATCGTGATTGGCATCAATTTGATAAATGGTATGCAGGTCATTTTCAATTTAAAAATTGGTCATGTACTTTCCGAAAAGATAAAATTGGGAATAGAATTGATTTATCAGGACATATATCAAAAAAAAAAGGAAACACACCAATTTCTAAAATAGAAATTGATACGATTAATGATAATGATAAATTTAATAGTCCCTTTAGAGCTACTTATTATATTGAAGAAAAGACGGGAAATGTTTATAGAATATTCGCCGAGAGAATTAAAAAGGATTCATTTATAAGGTTTGCTAGGAATTTTCAAGGAGGATATACTGAACTTTTCGAGCAAATGGTAACCATGAAAAATTTGGAAACCGGTGAATTAGGATCGGGGATGATGGAACATCTACGTAGTTTTTTGATATCTGAGACTTAACCTTAAAAATTAAAGTTTTATATTGTTTTAAATTTAATCTAAATTAAAGTATCTAATATTATAAGACCTATTGAGGAGTATAAAAATGTGTAAATGGTGTTTTTCTCACGGATCAAATGGTGAGAAATGGTATATGAATGCAAAAAATTACTCTAATCAACTTGCTGATGAGATGAATTTAAAGGATTATTTAACCGAACAATGGCAGAATTATGAGCAAGTTTATGTACGGAAAATTATGGGATTTTCTTCAAAAGATTTGGGATATAAATTAAAAATGCCTATAATTGGGAGAGTAATTCGAAATATGGTTGAGGGAATGATCCATAGTGAAAAAAAAAATAGGAAAGGAATTAGAGCAGATGGTCATTTTGGTCAAGTAATACCTTTTGAGGATGGAAAAATCATTCTCTCTGAATTAGCCGCTGAACCAATAATATGTAACTATTGCATGTGTCGTTGGCAACGTAGAGGTGAAAAAGAAGCAGTTTGTATCAATTTTGGAGTATTATCTGAAGTTATAGAAAAATTACCTCGATTTATACCAAAAGATAGACCAGTAAGATTAGATCGTGAAGCCGCTGTAAAAAAATTAGAAGAAAATAATCAAAAAGGCTATATAGCTTCTGTTTGGTTCCAACCTGTACCATATATAAACGCAATATGTTCATGTGAAAACCCAGAATGTGGTGCATTCACTCTTAGAAATAGCTTTGGATTTAACATAATGTACAAAGCAGAATATATTATTACTTTAAATCAAGATAATTGCCAGGGATGTAGGTCTTGTGTTTCTTGGTGTCAAATGGATGCTTTAAAATACATCCCGTCAATGAACAGAGTGATTGTTGTTCACGATAAATGTGTGGGTTGTGGTGTATGTCGACACGCATGCAAAAATGACGCATTAAAATTAATTCCAAGGGAAAATTTCCCAGGATATAATGGAGAATATTAATCTGGTGATATAATGGGGAATAAATTGCAAACAACAAAATTAAAAAAGCCCAAAAAGCAAAAGAGAACAAAAATTTCGATAGATTATTCGAAATGTGGTGAAGACGGGAAGATAGATCCTAGAGATTGCACAAAATGCCTTAAAGTTTGCGATCCTGCGGTTTTCATGATGCATTCAGCATTAGATCTAAATTATAAAGATCCAAATGATCCGCAAAGGTGGAGAATTAATCCTCAATGGGGTTCACTATGCACACGCTGTATGAAATGTGTCGAAATTTGTCCTGAACACGCAATTACAGTTAAATGGTAGTTTTTGAAATTAATTTAATCTAATTTAGCTTCTTTTGCCGATTTGTAAAGATAGTCAAAGTAATATAAAGAAGCAGGGCCAAAAGCCACATGATCAGTTAATACACCAAAGTATGAGATTTTTTTAGGGAAAAAGCTCTCTGAAAGCATGATAAACGCATCTTCACCTTCATCAATGATTACAGCACTACCAAATATTTGATCTCTCCACCTTACTTCACAAAGTGAATCATATTTTTTAATCAAGGAGCGGAATTTCTTATCTTCTAAAGCTTCGGCTTCTATAAGAAGTCTTAAATCAGTTACCCCTCGAGCTCGTGCTTTTTTAATATCCTCATAAAACACTTCCAGAAATTCATATTTAGTAGAAACAAGATATATAGAGGTTTTTGCTAAATTTATCAATGATAATGATTTGTTTATACACACATCTCTCCCACGATGGATATAAAGAGCAATTTTAATTGGAGTATCATGAGATTGATAAATTGGTGTTAATGTATTAATAATTCTACCTGAATGTTCATTAAAACTATCGCTATATTGTTTCTTCGCTATAACCAGTGCTTCATCAGGACTTTTAGCAAAATATCGACTAGGTCTCGATTCTTCTTCTTTAATAATCCACATTTTCTCTTTCTCCAGTTGAGTTAAAATATTATAAATTCTTGAATATGGAACACCAGAAGCATCAGAAAGTTCTCTAGCATCCATAGGACCTTTACTTATTAATGTGAGATATATTGAAATTTCATAATCTGTAAGACCTATTGATCTTAAAGATTCTTTTACATTATCTGGGATTTCTTTTGACAATTTTTTATCCCTCTAACATTTTCATAATGATTTGAGATAGGTTTTATTTAAAATAATTATAGTATGGATAATATTAATATTATATCTCTTTAAAACTAGTAATGGTTTAAATTATTAAGTAGGAAAAAATTGTTGATGTTTGTAGTTTAATTCTTAATAATTTCGATTTTCTAGAGATTTGGTCTTTCTGAATTATATAAAGATAAATGCCAACGATGATATAATATTGATTATCCCCGTAATTAAATAGAGCAATCTCCACTGTGTTCCAATAAGAGTAAATAATATATACGAAATTGCTACCCAAGCCAATGTGCTTAGTGGTAAAATTATACTATATCGACTTTTTTGATACTTTTCTCTTGCTATATTAGAAGTATATCTACCAATCATTGGAATTAAGAAGGCGATTGAAGCACTCATGATGATAAAAACTAGCAAAATAATTTCCCATACAGTGATAAAACTAGCAAAAATACAACAAAAACCTATTAATAGTATCCCAATGAGTATATATTGTTCTTTAAGTATTTTATCGACCCATCTTAGTGAAATAATAAGTATTAATGTAAACATAATAAAACTCATAGCCATTAAAAGTGAAAATGCAACAGGATCATAATATAATGACCAATGACTCTCAAAAATTTGAATATTTAAGAAATATAGAAGATTGTATACAAGTCCGGAAAAAATACTAGCAATAATTGCGAAGGGTATAAAAAATTTAACAATTGTTAGTTTTTGCATAATTAATCATTTTAATATAAACTCCTTAAAAAGTTTTTTTTTATAAAAAAAAAAAATTCACAATAAAGAACCTAATAATCTTGATTATGAGAGGTTATTAAAACCAGACAATCTTCAATAAAAGAATTGATTGTCTTTTCAGTGGAAATATTTAATAATATTATACAATTCAAAATATTTATTATGCTATACAAATCTAAAATAAACTTATCATTAATTCTATTAATCATTGGAATAGGACTTATCCCTACAGGATTTTTCATTAACGAATATATAAAAGACAACGCCAATTCACAAATAGCACCCTTTTTGATTGCTTTAGAAGAGGAGGTTACCGATGATATAGAAGCAAATTATCTAGGATTAGGATTTTATGAAATCCTTCCAGCAATACACGAAGAACATATTGATGAAATTGAAGATAATTATGCACTTGTTTTTGGAATACCCTCGACTTTATTATATCTTAAAAATGCAACTCTTGAAAATTTACCTGCATATATTAACGCATCTGGGGCAGCTTCAGCCATATCCAGCACAATATCAACTATTAGAAATATAAATATAACAACATGGACATTTGCTAGAGAGGGATTTTTCAATAATTATACATTAGAAGATGATTACTTTACTATAATTGAAGGTGTTTCAGAGTTTATGACAGGAGGTACTGAAAGTCTCAATTACACTACTGATGCAGTTACTTATTTACTACTTGGGCGAGATTATGGTGGTACATCTTATCCAGGAGTGATACAGAATTCTGCTTATGGAACAGGTCTTTTAGATTGGCTCGATTTTTACAATGCTGCTGAAGCAGATATAGGAACAAATAGATCATTAATTGAGACGGTCTATGATTGTAATTGGTCATCAGGACAGCTCCAAAACCTTTCAGCTTATATCACAACTTATCTATGGGATGTTTTTGTAAAAAATGATTATACACCATTGGATCTTGAAACTTATTCTGAAAGAGTCTTCTATGACCAATGGGCTAATGGTACAGAGATATCTACTGGATTCGATCTAATGTATTTTAGTGAATATATTACATCAAGTGTAACAGGTTTAGAAGTAGGTAGGAATACTCCAACAAATATCAATTATACTTCCGCTATTAATCTCTGGGATCCGTTGAATACTTCATCTTTTGTTAATGATGAGGGGATTTTAAAATGGTTCGCAGCATATAATGGAAACACAACAGCCGAAAATGAACTTAAAGTCACTTTTCAATTAAATTCAGCATCGATGACTAGGTTATATTCATGGTTATTTGTGGCAGTAAGAACTAATTTAGTTCAACTTATTTATCCTCTTCCAGCACCAATAGGAATTGGAATCTCAATATCAGAATTATCTGATATATTATATGCCGAACAATGGGCGAATGGTACATACATAACAGATGGTTTTGATTATGAGGTAACGTTTGATGTAGAGCCGTTTGAAATTGGAATTCCTGTGAAATCAAATATCTCACTAGCATCCGCAATTGCTCTCCTTGATCCATCAAACACAAGTTCTTTTATTGATCGTAATGGGGTTATTAAATGGATTGATGCATTCGAAGGAGACACCACAGCTCAAACTGAACTTATCAATGAATTCAATTTAGAAGATTTAAGCCAATTAAGCTTGATAAATAACTGGTTATTTGATACATTTAGATATAATATTACAATTGCAATTGGTAGGCGCTATACTGGTACTTATTTGTATGAATATGCACAATTTGAGTTTTATCGTCAGTGGGCGGATGGAGCTCTCTACGCAAGTGGATTAGATATTGGCCCATTTCAAGGATTGACTTCTATTAGTGGATGGGAAATAGGTATTCCAACAGACACCAATATTGATGAATTTACAGCATATCTGTTATGGGACCAAAATGAAGATTATTCATTTGTTAATTGGAAAGGTATATCACTCTGGTTTGAAGCGATGAGAAGTCAAAGTGTATACAATTTCTTGCAAGAATACATTGATTCATCTGAAGTGCGAGTAGGGTTAAATTTTTATAACGCCACATTAAATGTTGCTCAATTTGATGCAATTTTAGCATGGATACTTAATATCCGAGATAATTTTGTGTTAAATAATATACAAAACCTTGCAAATCTTCCGGCAGACGTTTATACGACGGGTAATAATATCTTCTTTATGTTTACAATAGCAGGAGGAGTTATTAGCGGAATCGGAGTTCTTGGTATTGTATTTTTGATAATAACAAAACGAAAATAAAGATATATCATTTTTTTTTTGCTTCTTTTTTATTTACTTTAAGATAACAACCCATATTTCTATACTATTTAATTGAAGAAAATATCTAATCATTTTTTTTATACTTTTAAATTGGTGAAAAAAGACAATTAGAGTATGAATATTAATAGATTGATATATCCAATTAAAGTTTTATTGACATAAAATTGTAATAATATAAACAAAATTATGCAGAAAAAGAATAAAATTGAAGTTTTAATTAAATAAAATTTGATAAATGATTAATCATATTTAATAATAAAGAACAATTATTTATAAAAAAGAAAAATAAGTACAATTTGGGTTGTGAGCATTATGGATATTGTTGACCTTAAAATTTTGGAACTACTTAAAGATGACAGTAGGATGTCTTTTAATGATATTTCTCAGAATGTAGGGAAGACTGAGGCTACTGTTAGAAGAAGAGTAAAGAAATTGAAAGATGAGGGAATAATTAAAAGATTTACTATTGAATATCGTATTGATAATAAACCGCGTACTAGAGCCACCGTAAAAGTAGAACCCGATTTCAAAGAAATTAAAAGAATATTGAAAGAATTATTAGAAATTGAAGAAATTACAAATATTTGGAGACTTTCTGGTGATTGTGGATTATTTATGAAAGTAGAAATTGAATCAATTGAAAAATTTAATCCTTTAATTGAAGAAAAGATTTCTCCAATAAAAGGAGTAAAGATCGTAGAGACTTGTTTTATCACAGATATCATTAAATAAATTGAAATAAACCTGATTCTCTATTTAGTTATTTTCCTCATATTAAATAGAGTTAAAGACTGCCTAGAAAAGGATTCTTAAGAAAACCGTTACCTAGTATGTAAGTTTTACAAATAGATAGATAGCGATAGTAAATTATGATTGGATTATGGATATGAATCCATTCTATTTTTCTAAGAGTTTATTGATTATGTCAATTCTTTTTTTAGTTTTCTTTATATCGTTTTGGAGTTTCTTTGAACGTTTTTGATATTCATTATTATTCATTTTTCCCGAAGAGTGTTTTTTATCAATGAATTTCATCAAATCTTGAACGGAAGTTAATTTAGTTTCTAAACCTTGCTTTTCGTTTTTTAATTCTTTTTTAGATACCCCTTTTGATTTAGGTTTAGGTGGGGGTTTTATTGATTCATCTACTTCGGTTTCATCTGTCTTCATACTTTCCGGTTTCGGAGGTAGAGCCGTTAATGTAGGTTCTTCCTGAGAAAATATATCATCACTAGTCTTTTCATCAAATTGAGGAATTTCTTTTTCGATAGATTGTTTAAGATCAGAACTACTGGAATTATATAAACTTTCTGAGTTATTTATTTCATAAATATCGTTTTCAGATTCAACAGCCGTTTCAATTAGTTTATTAATAGTAGATTGAATAGTATTTATCTGATTTTGAAATATTTTTAATAGTTCTACTAATTCGCTTTTTTTAGTAATTTTCATCGAAAAGTCAATATCAATTGTCTTTTTTTCTGGGGCAACATAGGAGGATGAAACTTCTGTTTCTTCAGAAACTACAGAAGTAGATACAGATGTTTGAGGAATTGGAACAGGAACATCTAAAGTGGATCTTATTTCCATTCGATAATCTGAAACAAGCCATTTAAAAATATTTAATGCTAATTGGGGATTATCATTACATTGAAAACCTCCTCCTACTTTATCCCTAAATAATTCATAACTTCCAATACAACAAACTCTTCCTTTTTCAGGTTCAGAAACACATATAAGAGGACAAGAAAAGGGTTCAGAAGATTCATTTGAATCTGCAATTGAAAATGCACCACCTCCTATAATAGAAAGAGAAGAACCTGATCTATAACATAAAGTGCCTATTCCAGTTGTGATTGGATGAGGGATATTGAATATAGAAATTAAAGGGATGTTTTCTAAACCTAAATTAATTTTATCATCTAACACTTGATCATTTTCAAAAGCAATTCCAAATTGTTCTGAAATTTCAGATAAGTTACTTCCACGCCCTCTATCTCCTCCTGCATGTGATAATAATAATAATCCTCCTCCAGATTTCTGCACCCAATTTACAATTGCTGTAATTTCTAAGGAAGAGAGTCTAGCAAAATCAGGACACACAAATACAAGAATATCATATGGTGTTAAAGATTCTTCAGTGATGGGGACTTCAAGAAAATTGTAGCATACAAAATCATTTGAATTTAGATAATCTCTAAGTTCAGTAAGATTTTCATCAATTTTGCCCCTTGGCTTATGAGAAATATCAAAAGCAATATGATATGGCATAGTTAATCATAAAATTTTTTTTTTTAATCTTCTCAATTTCTTGTAATTATTATGTAGTATTTTAATATTTCTAGAATTAATATTTAATTATAATATATAGAAGTTATCATTCATTATTTCCCAATTTTAATATATAACTTGGCGAAAAATCTTCAATAGACACTTTTATCCCCAATAATCAAATTATCTTTACTGATATTTTCAACTTTTACATTACTACCAATAATAGTGTTTTTAGAGATAATATTATTTAGATAAGCTCTGGTTTCGATTACACTATTTTCTATAATGCAATTCTCAATATAAGAATCATTACCAATAGAGACATAAGGCCCAATTACAGAATTTATTATCTTAGTATTTTTTCCAATAAAATATGGATTTTTTAAAAATGATCTTTCTACTGTTATATTATAACTGAGAAAATCATCAAATCTACTTGAATTTTGTTCTAAAAGATATTTATTTCCTTTTAGTAGTTCAGAAGGACGCCCAAAGTCGAGTATCCCTTGCTTTAATTCCACTGCCGCTATTTTAAATCCTTGGTTAACTAGGTCTTGTAAACTCTCTGTCATATAAACTTCTTTTGAAGCTTCTGTTCTCTGATCTAGATATTTTTTTAGGTTTTTAAAAAGTGCTGAAGTCGCAGTATTTGAAAAACAGTATGGTCCTGCTATAGCTAAATTTGAGATAAATTCTTTAGGTTTTTCTATCAATTCTTTTATTAAATTATTTTCATCCACAACAACAACACCATATGATTTTGCATTTTCATCTGGAACTCTCATGACTGTAATGATTCCATCTACATCAGATTCCCAATATTTATACATTAAATAAGAATATTCATCTAAAGGAAGCATATCACCTAAAAATATAAAGCATCCTTCTTTTTTATCATCTTTTTCATTATTTAATGTTATTTCCTTAAATCTTGTACTTGCCAGATAGATTGCTTCCCCTAAACCCCAATAAAATGGGATTCCTTCTTCATATCCTCTTGGTATTTGCTCAATAAATGTTAATATAAATTTATCGCTATAATTTTGTTTGATATGCTCTATTATCTGCCTTTTCTTATACCCTACTATCAAAATTAATTCTGTATCTTTCTCAAAAGTGTTAATAAATTTAAGAAGAATATGATCTAGTACAGTTTTACCTGCTACTGATAAAAATGCTTTTGGTTTACTTAACGTAAATGGACGTAATCTGGAACCAATTCCTGCAATTGGGCCTATTATTTTCATTTTTTTAATAGTTTGGTTATTTCAATAAAATTTAGATTTATCTGAATCAAATATTCTCTGTAAATATCCAAATAATATGTCAAGACCATTTTCTTCTTTAATAGAACAAGGTATTAGTTCTGAAGTAGATCCCATCTGAATAAAAACTTCTGATAAGTTCATTGATAATTCTCTGATTAATCCACTTTCTCTTTCGCTAGTAGATTCTTCTAATGCTTTANNCATTTCAATTTGATCTTCATCCAGAAGATCTGATTTTGATAAAATGTTAATTTGAGGAATATTTCTAAAACGAAATTGCACAGAGGCCGCTAAAAGCAATGTGGAAATAAAGCCGTTTGGCCTTAGTACGAAGTTAGAATCGAATAAAAAACTTACAGATCTTTGAATTGAACCAAATCCTAAAGCACTAGCGATGAGTGGCCCAGTTTCACGAAAAGCAAATAATTCTAATTGCCCAGCAGTGTCTACTAATATCCAATCAGCGTTAAATTCATCTATTTCATCTTTCAGTTCGTCTAAATAATTTACCATTAAATCTGAAGCTAATATCATAGCACCATTGGGACCCAAACCATATTCTTGCATGACTTCCTCAAGAACAATAAAATCGTGTATGTCTATATCAGGCGTATATCCTAAAATTCTTACTCCTGTATCTAGATTCATAGTTATAGCAG
>JABAHP010015343.1_pt1 | contig 10025 bp, 12 predicted proteins | sample 7062081 | NCBI WGS metagenome assembly JABAHP01 (sample SAMN14534357, study PRJNA622989) | marine sediment metagenome | biome: marine biome [ENVO:00000428]; feature: marine pelagic biome [ENVO:01000023]; material: deep marine sediment [ENVO:00002113] | place: India: Gulf of Kutch | collected... | reverse complement strand
CGAAACCACATACCCCCGGTGCGTCCTGCGGAGGGAGCAAGGCAACAGGGTTGTTTGTCAGTCTCCATTTTTTCTGTTAGTATGTGCATATGCTCGATGAAGCGACCATCGCCCTTATGAGGAGTGCCCACGGATTATTCAATATTCTTGTTCTGTTCGGATTCATGGTGCAGGCCTNNTTCCCCGAATCCTGGAGCCGCACGAACTCACCGGAAACTGGGGCCTGTTCTGGCGATACTCGGGCTTTCCGGTTTTGCAGCGGGTCCCGTTCTTGTTTATATCGACAAGGGCCGTATCATGGAGTACCCCCTTCATTTTATGGGAGGGATAACGGTCGCAGCACTGATCGTCACGGTCTTCCTCGCCTCCCGCGCCATCAGGGGACAGGAAGCCTCCCCACGTAACCGACACGCAACGCTCGGGGCCCTGCTCCTTGCGGCTTACTTTGTTCAGGCGTTTTTCGGTCTCGGGATCCTGTTATAAGTGCGCTGCCCTTTCAACAGTTGTTGATTCCGCAAACCACTGAAAACAAAAACCCCGCCGTGCTTATTCGGCGGGGTTTTTAAGTATCTTAAGCTTCATCATTGCCCGTTCCGGACGGGCAGAGAAAACTATTTCTTTCTGAAGTGCATGATGCCCCAGTTGAGGTAGCCTTTTTCGGCACCCTCCACCCAGTGGCTCAGTCCCTTCTTCATGTTCTCTATGTAGGTCGTGCTCACCTTCTCGGCGATCTCGGCCTCGCGGCTCACCAGCTCCGCCCTTACATTGGCGTAGTGGTTGCGCATCTGATGGGTCAGGTCAACGATATTGAGGACCTCGAGTCCCAGCTCTCCGGCCACCTTGCGGTAGAAACTGAAGGAGCCCATGGACTCAAGATGAATGCGGTCATAGATGGGCTTTAGCTGCTCGGGGGTCGCGGTATCGCTCTGCATGGGGTCGGTGAAAATAAGCTCACCGCCCGGCTTGAGCACGCGCACCGCCTCCTCTACTACCCGGCGGCGTTTGCCGCTGTGCAGAAAAGCGTCCTGGCTCCAGACGATATCGAACTCCTCGTTCCCGTAGGGAAGGTTCTCGAAGTCTCCGTCGGTCACGGATACCTGGGTGGTAAGGCCCTGGGCCTCGCAGAGCTTCCGGTTTCTCTGGTTCTGAGCCACGCTGAGATTGAGACACTCTGCCTTGCGGCAGTCGAACCGCTTTACAAGCAGGCGGGCCGACCCGCCGTAACCCGAGCCCATATCAAGGACAGTGGAATCTTTGGTGAGGGTCTGCAGCATGCCGGCCATGAACTCCACGGTGCGGCGGCTGGCGCCGAATATGTCATCATCGGGGCCAAGGTACGTCCCGATATGGATGTCCTCGCCGCCCCAGATGGTGGCGTAAAACGTATCAGCGTCAGAACTGTCATAGTACTCGCGCGTTACATCGGTTATCTGCGTGCTGTCGCTCATAAGTCTCCTCTAGCTCTTTGGTTTCTGTGCAACATGGATCAGGAAATCGGCATCGTTGGGATTGAAGTCCTCCCTGAAGTCCCCGAACGTTTCGATGTTGCGGAAGCCGTTCATCTTCATGACGCCCCTGAGGTATTCCCTCCTGAGGGGGAACATGTTCAGGAAGTACTCGGTGTCGTCCGAGAACTTATAGCTGAACCGGGTCAGGTCGTCGCTGAGGAAGATGGGAGCCACGCAGACATCCTCACCGCAGTAATAATGCTTGCCGCTGCAGTTATATCCCTCGTCGAGGATGCTGTCGTAGTTGCGCTGGTCCAGTATCAGAATGCCGCCAGGTTTAAGCACGGAGAAGAACTCCTTCAGGCTGCTCATCCGGTCATCGTGGGAGAACAGATGGGTAAAGGAATTACCAAGGCAAACGATTGCGTCTGCCTGTTCGGTACCCACCGCCTTGCTCAGGTGGCGCCAGTCAGAGTGCTGGGTAGTGAGTTCAAGGCCACGGTCCTCGGCGTTCTCGCTGGCCTTATCGAGCATATTCTCGCTGCCGTCGACGGACAACACATTAAAACCGGCCTTCTTGAGGCGAACCGAGTGGAAGCCGGTGCCGGTGGCAACGTCGATAACGTCTTTGGCGTTATGCCTCTTGAGTATGTCCATGAAGAAAGTTCCTTCGGATTCGGCACGGCCGTCCCAGTCGATCAGGTCGTCCCATTTCTCGACAAAGGTCTTCTTGTACTGTTTTTTGTAATGCTCACTGCTTTTGACGAGTTTTTCCTTGCTCACTGCCTGTTGGTGGGTCTGCATAAAAAAGTCTACCTCCTATTGTTACCGGTTAATGTTCTTCTCAACGCACTGTGTCTGTCAGCGCTTTATCTTTCATACAAACACTTTTCTGCAAAATGCACTGCACTCGAGTGCACTTTAAGCTATTTTTCCAGCAGAGATTTTTTTGCTTGGGAAACGGCGTTGTTTTTTGTATCTACTTATTATAACAGATGATGTTTCATGCCTCCACCGGCCTTGCTTCCGTCAAATGGAGTAATTGCAAGCATTATGCTGTTAGAGGGAGCATATGGGTACATTACCCCTGTTAGCATGAAATATATGGGAATAATCCGGGATAATCGTTGATTCTCATTTTAATTCGATGTTTTTTTGAAATTATTCGTATTTTTGAAGGGTTAATCATCCATTTCCGGCTGGTTAGATGCTGAAAAACAGGCAAAATCCGTCCTGATGGCGCAGGGCGGCGGGAACTAGTACGACCACTTCACGAGCGCTGATGCCCAGGTGAGCCCCCCGCCGAAGGCCTCCATGAGGATATGGTCTCCCTGACGGATGCGGCGGGTCCGTACCGCCTCGTCAAGCGCCACGGGAATGGAGGCAGAAGAGGTGTTTCCCGTGCGTTCGATGTTTATGACCACCTGTTCCATGGGCAGGTTGAGCCTCTTTGCCGTGGCCTGGATGATACGCAGGTTCGCCTGATGGGGAATGAGCAGAGACAGGTCGGATGGCTTGAGGTTGTTCTTCTTCAGGGTCTCTTCGGCGATGTTCGCAAGCGTTTTTACCGCTACCTTGAAGGTCTCGTTGCCACGCATCCTGATGTAATGCAGTCCCTCTTTTAACGTTTCAGCGGAGGGGGGGCTTTTGGAGCCGCCTCCGGGAATATTGAGCAGGTCGCCCATGGTCCCGTCTGCGTGGACATCAACTGAATACACACCGGTGTCGTCATCGGAGGGCTCAAGGATGACCGCCCCGGCTCCGTCGCCAAACAGCACACAGGTGGTGCGGTCGGTCCAGTCGGTGAACTTCGAAAGCATTTCCGTTCCTACTACAAGCACCCGCTTCGCACCGCCACTTTGCACAAAGCTGTTTCCTGCGGCCAGGGAATAGAGAAAACCGGAGCAGGCCGCGTTGAGATCGAAGGCCGCGGCGTGTTTGGCCCCAAGCTTGTGCTGAAGGATACAGGCCGTGGAAGGGAATGGCATGTCAGGGGTAACCGTGCCCACAACAATGAGGTCAAGGTCGCGCGGCTTCAGGCCTGCCGTTTTCATCGCGGCTGTTGCAGCCTCGTAGGCAAGGTCGGACGAGGTCTGTTTCTCGTCGGCGATCCTCCGCTCCTTGATGCCGGTACGCTCGGTGATCCATTCATCCGAGGTGTCCACTATTTTTTCGAGGTCGTGATTGGTAAGCACCTTCTCCGGAAGGTACGAACCGGTAGCGATTATCCTAGCCCGAGGCAACGGTCTTCTCCTTCTGCTGATAGTGTGAGCTGATCTGCTGGGATATGATATCATGCACCCGTGCCTGGGCGAAGTCGGCTGCCTTCCTGATGCCGTTCATGATCGCCTTGGGTGTGGAACGTCCATGACTGATGAAACAGGTACCGTTTATTCCCAGAAGCGGAGCGCCGCCGTATTCGTCATAGTCGGTCTCCTTCTTGAGGTTCTTGAGCACGGGGACCATGAACAGGGCGCCTATCTTGCCAAGGATCGAATTGGTGATCTCGCGTTTCATCATCTTCATAAAGACATCCGCCAGCCCCTCGCTGGTCTTGAGAAAGATGTTTCCGGTAAAGCCGTCGCAGACCACGACGTCGGTGGCGCCCATGAACACGTCCTTGGACTCCACGTTTCCGATAAAGTTCAGGTCCAGGCCTTCAAGAAGCTTGAAGGCCTCCTTCGTAAGTTCGTTTCCCTTCGTGGACTCCTCGCCGATGGAAAGGAGGGCCACACGGGGACGCTCCACCTTGTGAAGCAGCCGCGCGTAGGCCTCCCCCATAAGGGCGAACTGAAGCAGGTTATCCGGGTCGCAGTCAACGTTGGCCCCGGCATCCAGAAGCAGAAAGCGCTCTTTGAATGAAGGCATTGCGGTAGCTATGGCGGGCCGTTCAACACCCTCGGACCTGCCAAGCAGGAAAACCCCCAGCGCCATCATGGCGCCGGAATGCCCGGCACTCACCGCGCCACCGGCCTCATTGTCACGGACCAGTTCGATCGCACGGCGCAGTGACGAGTCCTTTTTGCGCCGAAGCGCCTGCGAAGGGGAGTCTTCCATGGTGATGACCTCGGAGGCGTTAAACACCGAAATTCGCTCACCGGGGAACTTCCGCTTCGAAAGTTCCTGCTCCACCGACGCCTTGTCTCCCACCAGGATGACCTCGATGTCGTCGTATGAGCTTACGGCATCGACGGCAGCCTGGACAGGGACACGGGGGGCGAAATCACCGCCCATGGCGTCTAGGGCTATTTTCATACCTCTTTTTCTACTATCTCCAGGACTTTCTTGCCCTTATACATACCGCAGCTGGGGCATACACGATGGGGAAGTTTCGGCTCTGAGCATTCGGGACATTCAACAACATTGGGAATGCTTCCTTTCCAGTTTGCCCTGCGCTTGTCTCGCCGGGCGCGTGAGTGTCTGCTTGTGGGGTTGGCCATGGTGCTACTCCTTTCCTTTATCCAGTAATTTTTTAAGAACCTCGAGCCGGGGGTCTATTTTTTTCGTATCGCACCCGCAGCTTTCCTGGTTCAGGTTTATTCCGCATGAGGGACATATCCCCCGGCACTCCTCGCTGCACAAAGGCTTCAGGGGAAGGTTCAGCAGGATCTGTTCCCGTATCGCCTCGTCAAGGTCTATCCGGTCGTCACTGTAGTACTCCGTATTTACATCTTCCGCTGAAAGTTCCTGCTCTTCGCCCCCGGATTCATCTCCAGAGGGGAGAAAGGACATCTCCACCGGCACTGAAACCGTACTGACGAATTCATCGAGGCATCTTCCGCAGGCCAGCTTCGTGCGGGCCGAGATGTCTCCGTGTACAAATACATCTTCGTCCACCCGCTCCAGGTGCAGATGAACGGAAGCTTCGGAGAACACTCCTTCGTCAACCTCGATGGAAAGCGTCTCATCTATGTCACGCCCTTCGGGCGGTATTTCAGATACAGTAATCCTCATGGTTCAAACGCCTTTAACGCAATCTATTATGTTACGGCTTTTGGGTAGTGAAAGTCAAGCGTACAGGGAAGGAAAAAGCTTTAATTTTCAGAGGGTTCTGCCTGAGATGCGGGGCCGGTTGCCGGTTCGGGCTTGCACACCGGGCAGTAGGGCTCTCCCCGGTCCAGCGGGCAAATGTGGCCGCAGCCTTCACAGCAGACACATTTTGAGAGGAGTTCACCGCAATCCGGGCATTTCGTTTCGCTCATGGTTCATTATATCGTCACTTCCCGTCGCGGCTCAAGGGTGACGAAACGCTCCTCTGGTAATTAACTCCCTTTTCATCCCCGGCAACCCGGAAGGTGTTTCCATCAGGCAGAAGTTCCCTGAGCCTCGCTGCGGGAATATGATTGTAGAAAACGGGTCTGAGATAGGACGGATCGTCACCGATGATGTATTTGTCCAGTCCGGGATCGGCCTTGATCATGGCGTCAACCTTCAGTTCACGATAAAGACGGATAAAAGTGTTTACCACGACCTCATCGGGGCCGGCCGCATGAACCCGCTCAAGTACACGCCTGAGGTCGTCCTCGGTGTCGTGGGGGAATCCCGTTAAAAGGTCCACACTCAGCCGGATGCCGTTTTTCCGCGCCGCGCAAGGGAGATCATGCGTTCCATGGCCTTCCAGTAGCCTTCGTTCTTTCTGACCGTGTCAACGGTAAGCGTAATGAGATAGGCACCCGTGGCGGCAAGCATAGGGAAGAGGCGCTCGGTGAAGTTGCCTGTTTTCATATACAGCGCCCATTGTATATTAAGCTTCCTTTTCACCATGGCCTCAAGGAGAAATTCACAGTAGCCAATGTCCTCGTTGAACTCGGAATCACAGAGGTGGAGGTTCGTAAATCCCCGCTCCTGCAGGTCCTGGAGTTCGCTTATGACGTCAACGATATTCCGGAAGGAGGTCTTCGTTCCCGACTCGATACAGTAGATACAGGTGGAAGAACATCCCGAATGTGTCCGGAACCCCATGAGACCTCCTTTTTCTGCGTATCTGTGCGCATCGCACAAAGGCACCCTTCCCGGTGACAGCACCGCCTTTGCACCATCAGCGCAAAGAACCGTTTCGCGTTGCTCCATCTGTCCGTGGTCGATAATCCTGTCAAGGAACACCTCTCCGGGACCCACCACGGCGATATCAGCTCCCAGAAATGAGCGGATCTCCTCAGGCGCGGCCGTCATGCCAGCCCCGCCGATGACCACCGGTGCCTGCGACATTTTGCGAACCTCGGCAATATGCTCGCGTATTTGAGGCAGCAGGAATTCGGTATCCGGATACAGGACAGTATCAACATTGCGGACCGTTACAAAAACGGCGTCGGGACGATAGTCTCTGAGCGCCTTTCTGATATCCGAAGCAGGGGCTTGGGAGAAACACAGATCCAGCAACTGGCAATCGACCCCCTTTTCCTGTAAAGCATATCCCAGGTATTCTGCCGCTATGGGAGGAGTCGGGGGATGCTGGTAGCTGTTAGGGTTCATGAAAAGAACATTATTTATTTTGCCCATTACTCATTTTACACGTCTTTTCTGCGTGAGCACAACCATTGTATCCTGTTGTGTGTTTTTTATTTTAATGGTACAATTCTAATTATATGCAACAGAATCAAATCATACATAAAGACAACCAGGAAGCAGGGGCTGCATCAGAGACCGTTCTCCTGGCAGAAGACGACCGTCTGGTCCGTATGATGCTCGCAAAAGTTCTTTCAAGCGCGGGGTACGGCGTTCTTGAAGCGGGGGACGGAAGAACAGCAGTGAAGATTTTCCTCGAGAATCACGATGAGATCGATATTCTGCTGTTCGACTATGCCATGCCGGAAATGAACGGGAAGGAAGCCTACCGCGAGATACAGTCGCATGTACCAGAAACAAAGGTGATTTTCATGAGCGGATACGTCATGGACGAAGAAGTGCGTGCGGATATCGGGCGTGAGTTCCCGTTCATGCCCAAGCCCATACGCCGTAAGGAACTGCTGAAGCTGATACGGGATGTTCTTGATAACGTATTATGATCACATCAGATACTTTATCACGATAAATCCACCCACCAGAAGCACTGTGAAAACGATCGTCAGGACATTGAAGTACTTATCGATGAAGGTCTTGATCGGCGGCCCGAACTTCCAGATAAGTCCTGCCACCAGAAAAAACCTGAAACTCCTGCCGATGATGGAAGCTGTCAGAAAAGAGGAGAACTCGAAACGGAAGAATCCGGAAGATATGGTGAACACCTTGTACGGGATAGGGGTTATCGCGGCAATAAGCACTCCCCAGAAACCATAGGTGTCATACTGTGCCTTTATCTTTTCCATAACCGCCTGCCCGTGGTAGAAATCGATGATGGGCTGCCCTATCCCTTCATAACCATAGAAGCCGATAGCATACCCGGCTACTCCTCCAAGCACTGACCCTGCCGCGCAGATAAGGGCGAACCGGAANNNNACATCGGGGGGGACTGGAAAGAAGGACGATTCCGCGAACGCCAGCAGAAACAGGGCCGGAGCGCCGTAAGGTGTTTCGGCCCAGCTCAGTACCCAGTCGTACAGTCTCCTCAGAGGTTTGAACATGGTCTATTCTATTTGACAGTCTGTACCTATTGCAATCAACGCTTTGAAGGAAAAAACATATTGACATATAAAACGAGAGTGGTTTAATATAATCCTCGCTTTTGGAGCGAAAACGTTAGAACACAATAAGGAGGTTTTTATGATTTATTGTCCCGGTCAAGCCGCGCCACATAAAGGCCTTCTTGTCACCTTTCACAGCCGCTAAAGCGGTTCCTGTCTGACAAAGGGCCTTCCGGGCCCGGCTCTCGATCAAACACATGGGCATTGCTGTACACGCACATCTGCACAAGCAGGGGCATGTACCGTTCTGTATGACACCTACAAAGACAAGGCAGGAAAGTTGTGAACACAAAAGAAGCAAACGCAATAATGAGGACGCTGCCAAGGGGCAAAACAAAGTTCTACTACTTCAAGGACCGGTACGCCCTCATGCTGCTGAAGTATGCAGCAGGCAGCGGCGTTCCCATTGGCAGTCTCAAGAGGTCAAACTTCGGGAGATTGCTGAACAAGCCGATACTCAAAGAGGTCTTAAAGGAAAAAGGCAACGGGTCCATCAGCGCTGAAGAACTGGATTCTTACTGGACAAGAGAGACGGAATGCTATTTCCTGAGCGTCGGGCTCTGGCAAGGCAAAGAGCGCAACTGGGACCAGACGTCACGCAGAGGGGTGAACATGGTGCTGCATCTGAACTTCACCTCAAAGCACAATGAGCCTTACTACCGTCTGGTTGATCCGGAAAAAAGGCATCCGTTCGTGTTCAGCTCTCATCCTCATGCGCCGAAAGGGTACCTCACGCTCGCGTGGACCCGCCTCGATATCGACATGGCGCATGGCGAGGCCCTTATCGAGGAACTGCAGAACGACTGGCTCAGAGAGGCCTGTGACGAACGTAAATACCTGAAAAGGAGAGTTGAGGACATAGAGTCCAAACGAAGGGTATACAGCCCGGAGAATGAGCAGTACCTGAAAAAAGCGTACCGGGACATAAACAGGTATATCGAACGTGTTCTTTCTCCCCATATGCGCATGTGGCAGGAGGCCACGCTCTCGGCAACGCTCTGGTTCCTGAGGGATGTGCTTCAGGTGGAGCGGATCTTCTACCACACGTTCGAGACCGGCAGGAAGCTGAAGCGGATAGGATGGAGCTCGCCGCCTCGTTCCATATATACCGCACTTCCGAGAAAGTTCTGTTTCACAGAAACACAGAATGTGCCCTCATTACTGAGGAAGGACCGGAGCAAGCATCTCAGGAATCTTCTAAAGAACGATACGAGATTCTTTATGCTGGAACTGTCATGAGAGGATGGAAACCTGTTGCTTACAGACACACCGGATAAACAGTGAAAGGAGGCTCGTCATGAGAACAGATCACTGGAAAGAGGAATTGCCGCGCTTTTGATATCATGAGCAAGCGCAGAAAAGGGTATCCGTCAGAGACCAGCGTCAAACGCGGACTCAGGGTGGTCCACGGAGACAAGGAACTCACGGAAAAGCTCGGCAGGAACGACCCGTGCCCCTGTGATTCAGGACGCAAGTTCAGAAACTGCTGCATGAAAACAAAACGCCATGACGGCGTGAACCGTCAGCACTTTTGAGAGAACATGACGAAGGAATAAACAGCTCAATGCTTCAGGAACAAAAGAAAGGCCCCCGACTGAAGTCGGGGGCCTTTGTATTTAAATCCGGCAGCGTCCTACTTTCCCAGGACCNNACTTCCGTGTTCGGGATGGGAACGGGTGTAGCCCCACCGGCATCGCCACCGGAAAACCTTAATCATGAATCATGCGATGTTGAATACTTTACCACTTTCTCATTACAGATTGCAAGTCACACAGGTTCTTTGGAAAATGAACTTCGTTAATGAACAAGTGCATTGCCAGAGGGGATAAAAAAAGCCCTCCAGTTTCCTGGAGGGCTTTGTATTTTAATCCGGCAGCGTCCTACTTTCCCAGGACCTCGCGGTCCAAGTATCATCGGCCCTGGTGGTCTTAACTTCCGTGTTCGGGATGGGAACGGG
>JABAHP010009910.1_pt1 | contig 10033 bp, 14 predicted proteins | sample 7062081 | NCBI WGS metagenome assembly JABAHP01 (sample SAMN14534357, study PRJNA622989) | marine sediment metagenome | biome: marine biome [ENVO:00000428]; feature: marine pelagic biome [ENVO:01000023]; material: deep marine sediment [ENVO:00002113] | place: India: Gulf of Kutch | collected... | reverse complement strand
GCAGCATCCAGCTGGTCAGACTTTTGAAGGTTTTGAAGGTCAGGATTCATCTTGCTTTATTCCTTCCTTTGCTTGTGGCCTTTTGATGGCTTCAGCTTATGGGATGTTGACTTCCAACAGGGCAACACCAGCGCCAGAAGAACCAACAAGCCAATTGGCCTGCGTCAGCTGGTCACAGCTGGCAGTGTCTGCATCATTGCGAAATGCGCCAAGTTCAGAACCACCACCACCAGCAGTGTGCCTGAAGTACACATCATCACCAACAGCAACAGCTTCTTCAACCACGACCCACACACGACCCTTCCTGACCAAGCTGGCTGTTTCACCATCTTCAAGCATCAGGTCACCTGCAAGCTGCAGGTTGTCACGTGCTTGCTGATGCGCAACAATCCCCTGTGGATTCTGACTGGCTGCATCAGGAAGCTTGGCCTGCGTTTCAGCATCAGTGCCATCAACCAGCATGACACCTGCAGGAACACCAGCAGCTTCATCAACTGCACGTGAAACCAGAAACATGTCATGGCCACTGTCAGCCAGCAGACCACGATATGCCACAGGCGCTTGGTTTGCATAACTCGTTTGCGACATTGGAAAGTTCCTTTCCTTTAAGGTGAACAGTGCCTGTGGTTCAGGCGCTTGCGTTCAATTGTTTTCGGCCAGAATCTTCAATGTCCTTCACCATGCGCTTTCTGGCAGCTTCAGGGTCAGGAACATCTTCACCATCAATGTTGATGGTGTCTTGCTTGGTGTCAGTCTTGGTGTCATTGCCAACTGCACGCACAACATCAAGACCATCAGCCTTCTTCTTTTTCTCTGGCTTGAAGCCTTCAATGGCTTGGTCAAAGCGTGCATCAATGTATGCATCTTCCTTGTCATCAAGCTTGGCATCTGGTGACAGCTTCAAAATGACAGCTTTCTTGATGTCAATGTCAGCAGCATCATCAAGCTTCATGTCATGCTTTTCACCAAGCACAGCTTCAGCCTTCTTTTGCAGGTCAACACGTGACTTCACAGCAGCTTTGATGCCATCAGCGCTGGTGGCATCATCCAGCTTGGTCTTCAGTTCCTTGTTGTCAGCTTCAAGCTGGTCAGCTTTGGCCTGTGCCTTGGTCAGGTCTTCCTTGACCTTGGCCAAGTCTTCCTTGATTGAATCAGCCTTTGCAGTCTGCTTCATGATTGCCTGATAGGCTTGCTCTGAAACTTCAAAGTCAACGCCATCAATCTTGATTGTCTTCATTGGTTTGCTTCCCTTGTCTTTTGATGTGATGGTTTCCTGTCCAACCTGCACAGCATCATCAGCATCCAGGTGCAGGCTCGCTTCCGGTCCGGCCCTGCCACGATTGACAAGGGCCACATGATTGCCCCTGATGTTGCGTTGAATGGCATCATACTTCAGACCATCCTGCACACCAGGGATGCCACAGGTCACACCTGCAGTGTCTTCCAGGTCACATTGATACCCGCAAGACAATTGACGCTTGCCTTTTTCAGCAGCTTTGATGGCATCTTCATCTGTGACCAAAACATGTGCCTTGACCAAACTGTCTTCAAGCTGGTCAACATTGGTGATGCTTCCAACTTGGAACTTTTTGGTGTTCTTGGAATTGAGTGATTCAGAAGGATGGTCATTGGTCAAAGGCGCAAGCTTGAAGGATTCAAGTGCATCCTGATTGAAGACTTCTTCAGGCATGCGAAGTTCGCGGCGCAGTTTTCCACCAGGCAACAGATACGTAAACACACCAGTTCTGGTGATGACTGCATCTGCCTTCAGATATCCATTTTCAAGTTTGGTTGGTGGGGATAACTGCGCAAGGTCATATCTGAAGATGGTCATGGCAGTCTTTTCACCACAGGTTCTGAAGGTGTGTCAACTGCATTGCACTACATGGCATTGACATACATTGCCACTGGTTCCCTAAGTATGCAACAACAAAAGACTTCAAGAAATGGCCAAGACCAGGATTGGCTGAACCTGACAGCCACCAGGGGGAAAGGCAGCTGCCAGGCATCAGCCAGGCAGTTGTCAATCAATGGTGGCTGATGACATCAATGGTCAGATTTGAAGTGCTTGCAGCTTGTCAATAAAGTCATCGACATCACCACCAGAACGCGCAATGCGCATGGCCAGCATTTCCCACACACCAGCTGCGTCTTCACCACCAACCTTGCCATCAACAGAAAGCTGCCTGATACGTTCAATGTGCGCATCAACATCACGTGGCATCAAGTCTTCAAAATCAGTCAATGGGTCAATCATCTTTTTGCACCAAAGGCTTTTCTAATTTCAAGCGCCAATTGTTGCGCCTGTTGTTCAGTTTTCACGCCTGGAAGCAGCTTGGCAAACTGCATTGTATATTCATTGATGTTATCAAACTTTGAATCAAGCTTTCTAATGTCAATTGAAGCCTGTGCGATTGCTTCAGTTGCTTTGTCCAGTGGCATGTTCAATGACTTTGACACTGCCTTTGTCATTGGACCAATGTATTGATTTCCAGCACTGATTGACTTGATTCCAGAAAGAACATTGATGGTTTTCCCTGTCAGCTTCTTCACTGCCCTTTTTGAAATCAATCTGGCTGCCAATTCTGTTGTTGCTTCTTCAAAGGGAAGACCTGCAATGGTGTTGTAAACATAATGTTCAATCGGACTGCAGCTGTGCGTTGCTTCATGCACCAAAGTGACCAAGCCATCAATGTCATCAAGATGTTTTTCAATGTCATCAATGTTGGTCAGCATCGATGTCAGTTTATCCATTGAATCTTGTGAAGCAGCAATCTTCCCTGATAATGCGTCATGGTATCCAACATTCCTGACACCTTTTGACACCTTGAATTCATCATTCTTGAATGTTCCATTCAATACATCATGCGAAACCATTCCTTCAGCCTGTGTCAAAGCATTCAGCTGTTGTCTTATCTCACGCTGTTTTTCTGGACTGAATGTTGTTCTGGCTTTTGGTCCACCTGCACGTTTTGACCTTGGCCCTGAATGCACAGTTGCAAGCATCAGGTCTGCGTTGAATGACCCTTGTGGTGCAGCTTTATTGCCCCTGTATTTCGTCCGGTCCTTAGATGACAGATGCGTCAGTTCAGGCAACGCCACAACAATTGCTGTTGATGGTTTGGCTTCTGGTTTTGGCTTCCTTCCAAGCGCCTTGTCGGTTTCTTTTTCAATGCCCTTCCAGATGTCTTCAAGATGTGGTTCAGCCCAACACCTGCACTGAATTGGTTGACCAGGGTGACCATCAGGTGGTGGATTGTTCCAGCTGAAGATTTTGCCTTCACGCAGTTGGTGTGTGGTCCTGACCCTTTCATCTTGTGATGTGCGCCATTTGTATTGTTTGACACCAAGGCTTTCCTGTCTGTGCTTGTTCAGATTCCCCCAAAGCTTTCCAATTTGGTCACGTGCAATCAGCTTGGCCCTGCTTTGTGCAACGCCTGTGCGCTTGATGATTTCATCACGCACCACTTCTGCACGCTGGCCAGCAGAGAAGTTGCGTAGCACCAGCGTTTCAACTTCATCAAAATACCTGTCACTGACAGATTTAATCAATTTGACATTTTCAGTGATGAATGGCCTGACAATGTTGGCAACACCAGCATCATCAACAAAGATGTCAACGCCAAGCAATCCCTTGAACTGCTTGATGGTGGCTGACTTCTGTTGCGCAGTGACTTTGGCAGCCATTTCTTCAGGGCTGTTGACACGTTCCCTGCCAGTCAATTCTTCAAAGCTGCCACGTGCCACCTGAAGAATGTTGGACACATCATCATCAAAAGCATCTGCATGGTCCTGAACCTGACCTGCTGATGCTTCCAGTTCCTTCAAGCGTGGCATCAGCAATTCATCAAGCAGCCTGCGTGCTATGGTTACAAATGAACGCAGGTTCTTCCTGTATTCACGTTCAAACTTGCGTGGTGGTTCATTGCGCCTGGCACGTGCAGGCAGCCGGAACCTTGGCGTTGACATTGCGATTGATGACAACGCTGATTCAACAGCTGTGGTCATTCTGCTTTGCTTGCCTCAATTGCGCGCAGCTGCTTCTTTGCTGCCTTCTTTGTCTTGTGCCTACCAAGAATCTTGCCAGCCTTGGACAAGACCAGCCATTCACCTTCACGTTCTTCAATGAAGTCTTCACGCTGGCCACGCTTTTCAATTTCATCAATGCGTGATTTCATTTCAGAAACAAGCTTCAGGGCATCTTTGACCAGTTCCTGAACCTGCGCACCATTCAAGGCATCATTGGTGTCAGGATTGTTTAGACCAGCAACAGGTTCAGGCACTGGTGAAGCTGGCTGTTGACCAGCTTGCGCAGCAGCTGCAGCTTGCTTTGCTTCTTCAATGGCTGTTTCAAGGTCACTTTGCGTCAATTCATCACTTTCACGTGCTTCCACATCAAGCGTGATGTCATCACCATACTTGTCACCACCAAAGCGTGATTGTGCCACTTCTTCAGGGTCAAGCACGCCATTCTGAATGTATAGATTGTCAGCTTCAGCATTGGTCTTGCGTGTTTCGGCTTCTTCCTTCCTGTCTAGCTGCCAAAGTGGATTGAAGCTAAATGACCAACTTTCAGGTTCCCTGCCACGTGTTGGACCATCAGCAGACAACCAAATCAGCTTCAAGATGTATTCAATTGGGTCACGAAGTTCAGTTTCTTGCCTGCTGCTGATGTTGTTATACCAATTGGTGATGTCTGATTCACCAGTTGCATTCAATCCAGCTGGTGACCTTCCCATCAATAGGGTCAAAGGCATTTCAGCAGCTGAAGCCAGACGCATTGAAAACCTGTCCAGCAAGTCAGGCAGACCAGTGACAGGCGTTTGCTTCCTTTCAAAGTCTTCATCTTCAGCATCAATAGGAACAGCCCTGCTGACACCCCTGCACATGTCCATGATGGCAATTCTAGACAAGACCAGGTCATCATTGTCAGATGATATTGCGTCTTTTAAGCCTTTCATCTTAAAAACGGCTTGTGCAAAGTCTTGAAGCAGGTGTGCAACGCCACCCCATGAAACACCAAAATCACGCAATACAGATTCAAGCCTGACATATACAGAATCAGACCAACCACCATTCATTTTCTGTCTGTATTTGCTTGTCAGGACACCATCAAACCTGATGAAGCGTGATTCATGAACAACTGGATTCTGTTCACTGATTTCAGCTGAAACGCTGGCGTGCAATTGATACAATCTTGGTTGGCCAACCTTTGGGTGTCCAAATGGATAACGGTCATGGATGCTGACATCCCAACGGTCAAACACGTCCAAGAATTTGAATTCCCTGATTTGGTCAATGTTCAATTCTTGCGTCAGGTCTTCCTGACCATCATCAACACCAAGGAACAACAGACTTCCACCATGAACCTTGGACCAAACAAGCGCCTTGAACAGCATTGACTGTGCTTTCAATTCATCCAGCTTGTCTGTCATTTCCTTGGACAGATTGACGCGTTCTTCAAGCGCTTCCTTCTTCTGACCTTCTTCACCGCCACCTGCATCTTCAGTGGTGATGGTTATCCATTCACGCACCATTTCACGTGCAGGCAGTTCCACGATACGTGCAGCAATATCATCACTGGTGAAGATGTTTTCATATTGGTCACGTGAAGCTGCAATTGGTGGCGCAACAATCTGGCCACTTAAACGCTTGTCACGTGAAGACGTGCCAAGGCCGGTGATGATGTTCTGCCAGGCATCAAAGGCTGTGCGCATTGTCTGCTTCAGCAGTGATGACTTGGTTGTTGGTTTTCCGTTGCCCTTGCTTGCTATTGCTTTTGATGCCATCAGTTCCACCTTGACAGTTTGCGCAGTGCTTCAAGATTTGAATCAGTCAGCTTTAGATGTGCCAATGACGTTGCATCAACATCATCATCATGAAGACCATCAGGAAAGGCTTCCATGGTGGTTAAGTATGCATCAACCCATGGTCCCCTGACCAGCCTGATGTTGCCAGCTTCAGCAGAACTGCTGACTGGCTTGGCATAGGTTGATTTGTCTTTGGCTGCCCTTTCAACAAAGGTTGGGAAGCCAGCCAGCTTGCGTTTCAGATGCTTGACCCTGGCCTTGCCAGCTGCGCCGGGGTCTTGCCACAGGCAAACCCTGCAGTTAGTTCCATCCTGTGCAGCTGAACCTGTGATTGCTTTTTCAACAGCAAGGTCTGTGTCACGCATCCTGACAACATGTTCAACAAACATGATGCCATCAGCTGTGCGTGACATCTTCACACCAACAGTCCAATCAGGGTCAGGATTGGTCTTGTTTGGTTTGGTTGCTGCTTCATCCCATGCCCTGACACGTTCAACCACAGTGACTGGCGCTTGGTCAACCAGTTCAAACCAATGACGCTGGAACAGCAATCCAGCTGCTGGCCTGATTTTCCAATTGCCACCAAGCAGCATTTCCCTGTCAACCAGGGGCATGGCCATAAGCTTGGACATATAGCCAGGGTCAGCCTTCATCAGCGCTGGATTGTCTTCAAGCTTGGCTGGAATGAACGTCAGACTGGTGACCTTGGTTTGCTCACCAAACTGTGCGCGCAGCTTCTGTGGTGAATCAGCCCAATGAAGTTCATTGTTGATGCGCGCAAACCAGCGCACCTTGCCTGCACGTTCTTTGATTGGAAAGCCTGTCCATTCGTCTGGTGGTCCAAGACTTGGGTCTTCAATCCTTGCGCGTTCAGTATCAATCCACCACCAAAGCAGTTCCTTCAGGACCCATGAATCAGGGTCAGGATTGGTGGCTGCCCTGATGTATGGCTGCACGCCAGTGACTGAACGATTGCGTGACCACAGATACCAAAACTGTGTTGATGTGAACTGCACCAATTCATCAAAGCAGATGACAGCATATTGCTTTGATTGATGGTTGTGCTTGTCTTTTTCATGCTGCAGGTGACTGAATTCAATCAATGCGCCTGAAGGAAAGCGCCAATCAAGTCTGCCTTCACGTGGCACACCACCACGCAAGGGATACAGCCCCTGTGATTCTTCCCAAACAGAACCACCACCCTGAAGCTGCTTGCTGGTGCGCCTGAAAATGATTGCTGTGTAACCAGGAACGTGAACGTTGCGCAGTGGTTCAAAGACTAGGGCCCAACTTTTCCCGCCTAACGTTAACCGCCAGCAGCGCCACCATAGATGACAACATCAGCAGTGCTTGCACNNGGTTGACCTTTTTTGAATCTGGTTGGATTGTTATTTGATTCAGACCAAGATGGAATTCCAAGCGCATTGCGCCTGCGCTGAATAGTGTGTTTAGTCACGCCAGCTTCAACTGCAAGTGATGCGTCACTCTGCTTGCCAAGTCTTTTGATGACATCATCAGACAAAGCTGTCTTGTTCCATCCTGCCATGTGTGGTGGTTTTGAATTTCTTCCTTTCTTGATGCAATCACGCACATTGTCTGCATTGGTTCCAACAAACAAGTGGCTTGGCTTGACACATTTTCTGTTGTCGCAATGATGACAGACAAACTTGCCTTCAGGAATTTCACCGAAGTGTAAACGCCAAGAAATTCTGTGTGCTCTATCAATGCGCTTATTGCCAATACCAAAAACACCATATCCGGCATCATTCAGCGCTGCAGTCCATTCCCAGCATCCATTGGACTTGCGCACCTTCTTCCAGAACAATTCTTCACGCATTACAAAAGCTGTTTCTTGATGCTATCAGCAAAAGCCTTGTCAGTGCTTGCGCGTTTCTTCATGGCCTTGACCACGCAGGCACAGACTATCTTTTCACGCTTTCCATCCTTGTGCTGACGTATGCCAACAACACCAGTGCCATGACAGCCCTTGCAGTTTGGTTTGGCATCACGTTCAAGGTCAACTTCAATGGTCTTGTTGCTATTGTTGACCACTGCACGCAATGCAGTTGGCTTGCTTGCACCAGGCGCAATTGCAGGGCTGTGCATTGGAGCATCAGCCTGCTTGGACATGAATTCTTGTTGTGCCTTGGTCATAGCAGCAGTCTTTCCACCACCACGCGCACCACCAATTTTCTTTGTTGCGTGTTGCATTTCATCCTTTGTCCAATTCTTCTTTTCCATGGCATGCCCCAAGCGGATTGATTGTTATTCTGTATGGATTAGGCGCACAGAATGGACACGCAGAAATAAATGGTGACAGGCCAGCCTTGCAATTGGGACAGGTCCAACCATTCATTTTGATTGAAGTGGTGCTGCAATTACAGTCACCAACAGTGGTCAATGGCTTGCCACACTTCATGCAATGACTTGAACCAATCAACATCAGCCAACCTTCACTTCAGACCTGCAAAATGGAATCAGATTCCTGCCAAGCCTTTCCTTGGCCTTTGCTTCATATTTGTCTTTGATGGCGTTCAGTTTATTGATGTATTCACTGCCAGCAGCTTCAACTTCAACCATCAATTCATCAAGCAGGTCAGCTGGCAGCCATTCAGGACATTCATCAACGGACAGTTCAATTTTAATCAATGCCATCATTCCACCTTCATCAGTGAATCATCAGTCCACTTCACTCTTTTGTTCCATGCGCGTGCCGCGCTTTCTTGGGTAGGTTTTTCAATGAAGACTGAACAATCAACACAGATAGCACACCAAGGATTGATGTAATTATCTGCAACTGCCGTCAAGATGGATGCACCACCACAAAAGGGACAGGGACGCAAGTCAGATATCCTTCCACCTTTTGCTGTGAATATTTCAGCCATCACCCCACCTTCACAAAACCTTTGGCCTGCCTGACAGCATCACGCTTGATGGTGTTCTTGGCCACACATTCACAGACCAAGCGCATTGGCTTCTGACCCTTGCGCTGTTTCTTCCCCATGATGCCAGTTCCATGACAACGCTTGCATGATGGATTGGCTGCAGCCAGATTGACTGAACCTTCCCAAGTGAACCTGATGGCAAAGCATGGAAGCAGGCACAGCCACACCTGTGTGATGTGACCAAACTGATTCCAGTGCAGGCCAATCCAGAAGTCACGCACACTGAATTGGAAGCCAATCTTGAAGCGTGATTTGAACTTCATTTCTTTGCCCTGCATTCAATGCACCATGACTGTGTTCCAGTGACCTGTTTCTGTGTTTCACCAACACGTTCATCGCTGGTGCCGAATTCATCAGGCCAAACCTTGAAAACCCTGACCTTAGCTATGGCTGAACAATTTGGGCAAGTCTTCATCCAATGACTTTTGTTCAATTCAGTTCTGTCTGATGTATGCAATGCCATCATTCCCCCTGTGGCAGTTCCCTGCCGTTTGATGGAAAGAACATTACCTTGGCTGTTCCTTCCGGAATTTCAATTGAAGCGTTCTTGGTCATGCCCAAGTGCTGCGCCAACACCTTCAGCGCTTCAACTTTGTTGTGCATCTTGAAGCTGATGCTGCCACCTGACATGCTGATTGATTCCCTGACTTCACCAATTGCATGCCTGACCTTTTCTTCAAGTGCTGTTGATGTCTTCAGTGTCACGCCACCATCACTGAATGTCAGACAATCAGTGATGTCACTGAATGCAATGCAGGCCAATTCCCAAATCACCTTGTCAGCATGAACACCACAGCGCTTTGCACGCTGTTCCAGCAGGTTTTCAATGCACTGCTTGATGTCATCTTGCTGAAGCATCTGCCAGCCCTGTTGCTCTGCTGTCTTTTCAGAATAGCCTGCCCTGATGGCAGCCTGCTTGGCACACAGGTCTTTGATATATTCCTGACAAAAGACCCATTGCTTGGCAGGCAGGCCATTCACCCTACTGCCGTTCATATAGACTGTGGTGGATTTCTTGCGCCTGGTCTTGGCCTTGCGCTTTGTGCGTTTCTTTTTTGCCATGCGTTCAGTCTAGCACAGATATGCTGCAATCATCACCATCACAGCGCCTGTATAGACCAAACCACAGCCAATGAACAACACTGAAGTCATCAAATCAAAACAGGCTGAATTGTCTGTCCCCCATGCCCTTTGAAGATGAATACAACTGACCCTTCAGGCTGGTCACTTCACGCACCAGGTCTTCAACCTTCCTGCGTTCAGTCTGGATGATTTCAC
>JABAHP010003492.1_pt1 | contig 10036 bp, 9 predicted proteins | sample 7062081 | NCBI WGS metagenome assembly JABAHP01 (sample SAMN14534357, study PRJNA622989) | marine sediment metagenome | biome: marine biome [ENVO:00000428]; feature: marine pelagic biome [ENVO:01000023]; material: deep marine sediment [ENVO:00002113] | place: India: Gulf of Kutch | collected... | reverse complement strand
CGCACCAACGACGAGGTCTGGGTGGTGAACCACCTCTCGGACAGCGTGAGCGTCGTGGACCTGTCCGGCTCGGCGCCGCGGGTGGTGCGCACCCTGCTGGTGGGCGACGAGCCCAGCGACATCGTCTTCGCGGGGCCCAAGGACGGGAACGACTTCTTCGAGCGGGCCTTCATCACGACCGCGCATCGCGGGCAGAACAGCCCCTATCCCCGCGGTGAGTACGACCAGGACGGCATCGGCCGCGCGGACGTGTGGGTCTTCGATGCGACGAGCCTGGGAAGCTCGCTGGGGGGCGACGAGATCGCGATCATCACCCTCTTCGGCGACAAGCCGCGGGCCCTGGCGGCGACCTCGGACGGGAGCACCGTCTACGCGGCGATCTTCCGCTCGGGCAACCAGACCACCACGCTCAACGAAGCCTTCGTCTGCGATACCAGCAACGGCAACATGAACAGCAACACGGTGCAGGGCCCCTGCAGCGTGGCGGGCACCACCTCCCCGGGCGGCTATCCCACGCCCCACAAGAATCACGAGAACATCAACCGGCCCGAGACCGGTCTGATCGTCAAGTTCAATCGGGACGGTGGAAGCTCCGACCACTGGCAGGACGAGGTGCTGGTGGGGGAGCCCCCGGAGCCCCGCAACTGGAACGACTTCGTCAAGTTCGACCTTCCAGACCGCGACGTCTTCGCGATCGACGCGACCTCCACCCCGCCGGCGGCGGTGGACGGCTCGGCGAGCTGCGTGAATGGCGCCGGCTGCTGGGCCCACGTCGGCACGAGCCTCTTCAACATGGTCGTGCACCCGAGCGGGAAGATCTACGTCTCGAACACCGACGCCGAGAACCACGTGCGCTTCGAGGGACCGGGCACGCTGGCCGCCCCGATCAAGCCCCCGGGCGAGCCCGCCACGGTGCAGGGCGACCTGGCCCGCGCGCGCATCACGGTGCTGGACGGATCCGCCGTGCTGCCCCGGCACCTGAACAAGCACCTCGACTACTCGGTGCGACCGGCTCCTGCCGCGGACAAGGCGAAGAGCCTCGCCACTCCGCTGAAGATGGCCTTCTCGCCGGACGCCAACACGCTCTACGTGGCGGCCTTCGGCTCGAAGAAGATCGGGGTGTTCAGCACCAGCGAGATCGACGACGACACCTTCACCCCCAACGCTGCGGACCACATCCAGCTCAGCGGCGCGGGCGGCCCGACAGGCCTGGTGGTGCAGGGCAATCGCATCTACGTGTTGACACGCTTCGACGACTCGGTGAAGGTGATCGATCGTTCCAGCAAGGCCGAGCTACAGACGCTGGCCCTGCACAACCCGGAGCCAGCGAGCGTGACCGCCGGCCGTCCCTTTCTCTACGACGCCGCGGAGACGAGCAGCAACGGCGAGGCCTCCTGCTCGAGCTGCCACCTCTTCGGCGACAACGACGACCTGGCCTGGGACCTCGGCAACCCGGACGGCGACCAGAAGCCCAACAACAACCCCTTCGCCCCTGTGAATCTCGACCACTGCGGGCTGCTGCCCTGCGTCTTCCACCCCATGAAGGGCCCGATGACGACACAGAGCCTGCGAGGCCTGGAGAACATGGGGCCGCAGCACTGGCGCGGCGACCGCGAGGGCGACGCGGAGTTCTCCTTCAACGCCTTCAACGTGGCCTTCCCGGAACTGGTGGGACGCGACGCTGAGCTCACGACCGCGCAGATGCAGGCGTTCACCGACTTCGCCCTGCAGATCCGCTATCCACCCAACCCGATTCGGCAGCTCGACAACTCGCTGCGCGCCGACGAGGCGGCGGGCGAGGTGCTCTACGACGAGCCCGCCACGGACATCGTGGCCAGCTGCAACGACTGCCACACGATCGCTCCTGCCTGGGGCTTCTTCGGCAGCGCCGGGCTTTCGACCTTCGATGGGGAGACCCAGCACTTCAAGGTTCCGCATCTGCGCAACGTGTACCAGAAGATCGGCATGTTTGGCCTGCCCGAGCCCGATCCGGCCGAGCTTCCGCAGTTTCCGGGGTTCTTCGTGCTTCCCTTCGATGGCCCCTACAACCATACGGGGCCGCAGATTCGCGGCTTCGGCCTCCTCCACGACGGATCGATCGATACGCCCTTCCGCTTCCTCAGCTCCGGCCTGTTCCAGCTGAATGACACCGAACAGGAGCAGCTCGCGGCCTTCGTGATGGCCTTCCCGACGGACCTGGCGCCCATCGTGGGCCAGCAGGTGACGCGCACCAGCACCAGCAGCCCGGCCGTGGATGCGCGCATCGATCTGATGATCGAGCGGGCCAAGGCGCCCTTCACCTCGAAGATCCTCGGAGGCGAGGTCACCGAATGCGATCTCATAGCGAAGGTGGTCGAGGACGGCAGGCAGCACGGTTACCTCTACGAGGGTGAGGTCGAAGGCGTCGACTGGTTCGAGCCCGATACCGGCGGCGCCTCGATCGCAGACGCCGCGCTGCGCGGAAAGGCGGCGACTCCGGGGCAGGAGGTGACCTTCACGTGCGCACCTCCGGGATCGGGCAACCGCATGGGGATCGACCGCGATGACGACGTCCTGCCCGACGGCGTCGAGACGAACACGGGCGAGTACGTCGATCCCTCGGACACGGGAACGGACCCGACGCTGGCGGACACGGACGGCGACGGCTGGGATGACGGCGCAGAGGTCTACACCTGGGGCACCGACCCCACCGACCCGCTCGACTATCCGGGCGCGCCGCCGCCGTCGGTGCCGTCGCTCTCGCCCGTGGGTCTCGGGTTGCTGGCGAGCGCGCTCGTGCTGGTCGCGGCTTGGACGACGCGCATGCCGCGCGCCCGGCGCCGCTGAGAGCTTCACTGCCAAGAAGCGCACCGAAGCCCGTTGGCCGTGCGCTAGGCTCCGTGGCGTGACAGCGCTGCATCCAATCGAAGCATCCGCTCTCTACGCGCGGCGCGAGCGTGTCTTCCTGGTCCTGGCCGGCGTCTTTCTCGGCTCGATGGCCATGCTCAACATCCTGGGTGTGTCGCGCTTCCTCGACCTCTCGTTCACGGTCTTCGGCCTGCGGATCCCGATGGCCCTGGCGGTGGGGGTTCTGCCCTATCCGGTGACGTTCCTGTGCACGGACTTCATCAGCGAGTTCTACGGGCGCCGGCGGGCCAACTTCGTGGTGTTCGTGGGGTTCCTGCTCAACCTCTGGGTGGTGTTCATCCTGTGGCTGGGCGGGGTCCTGCCCGGCTTCGAGCCGATCGACCCGGCCACGGGCNNCCGCATGCTGACCATGGGCGCGGTGGTGGCGTCGATGATCGCCTACCTCGCCGCCCAGATGTGCGACGTCTTCCTCTTCCACTTCTGGAAGCGTCTCACCCGGGGCCGCCACCTGTGGCTGCGCAACAACGGATCGACGCTGGTGAGCCAGTTCGTCGACACCTTCGCCGTCATCACGATCACGCATTTCTACGCGAGGGGCCTCCCGATCGACGCGGGCCAGGCCCTCTGGCCCCAGCTCTGGGTCTTCATCGGCTCGACCTACGTCTTCAAGCTGGTGGTGGCTCTCCTCGACACCATCCCCTTCTACGCAGGCGTCCACTACCTGGCCCGATACCTCGAGATCGATCCCATGCTCGAGCACGAGGCGAAGCCCGTTACGGGCGTCTGACGCTTCGGCATGGACGAGAGCATCGGCGTCGAGACCAGCGAGCGGCTGACCCGGGTGCGGCGCATGCTCCTGGACTGGTACGACGCGCACAAGCGCGATCTCCCCTGGAGGCGCACGCGCGACCCCTATGCCGTGTGGGTCTCGGAGACGATGCTCCAGCAGACCCGACGTGGAGAGCCTGGCGAGCGCCGAACCCGAGGAGGTCTACGCGCTCTGGACGGGTCTCGGCTACTACTCGCGCGCGCGCAACCTCCAGGCCGCCGCCCGCGCGGTCGTGGAGGAACACGGCGGACGATTACCCGAGGAGGCCAGCGCGCTGCGCGGCCTCAAGGGCGTGGGGCGCTACACGGCAGGCGCGCTTGCCTCCATCGCCTTTGACCGGCCAGAGCCGGCGGTGGACGGAAACGTGGTGCGCGTGTTTGCCCGCCTGCTCGGAGTCCGCAAAGACGTCGGGCGCAAGCCGGTCATGGACCGCTTCTGGAAGATCGCGGCCGAGCTGGCGCGCGGCCCGCGGCCGGGAGAGCTCAACCAGGCCCTGATGGAGCTCGGGGCGACGGTCTGCCGCCCGCGCTCTCCCGTCTGCCCGGTCTGCCCACTCGAATCCCTGTGCGACGCGGTGCGGGTGGGGGATGCGGAAGCTCTCCCGATCAGGAGCAAGAGGAAGCCGCCGCGGCCGCTGGAGGCTGTGGCGGCCTGGCTCGAGCGTCGGGGTCGCGTGCTCGTGGTGCAGCGGCCTCCAGGAGGTCTCTTGGGGGGCATGTGGGAGCTGCCGGGCGGAGAGATCGAGGAGGGCCGCGGCGCCGAGCAGGAGCTACGACGTCACCTCGTCCAACGCCTCGGACTCTCGATAAGACACGCCGAGCGGGTCGGGGAGGTCGAGCACGTCTTCACGCATCGCCGCCTGCGACTTCATGTCTTTCGCTGCGGGCCGGCCAGCGGCCGCGTGCGGCGCAGCGACCTGGCGTCTCACCGCTGGCTCTCGCCGGCTGGCATCGCGAAGCTTCCCCAAGGCGGCCCCACTCGAAAAGCTCTGGCCCTGCTGGGCTACTCGGCGTAACCGAGCGCGCGCAGCCGCTCGCGATCGTCTTCGGTCAGCTCCGTGTTGCGGCCGCGGCTGGTGCCGAGCTTCGCGGCGAGTACGTCGATGCGCTTGCGGTGCGACTTCAGCACCTCGGGATGCTCCTTCGAAACGCCGCTGCGCTCCGGGGAAGCGTCTCGCAGATCGAAGAGATGGACCACGTCTTCGTCGCGTTTCCAGACGCTCTTCCAGGGCCAGCGGCGATAGGTCTGCCAATTGGCCTCGGTCAGCAGTTGCTCGTCGGCCGCCAGGTCCTGCGATGCGGGGTGGCCGATCCAGCGCCTCACCAGGCCTTGNNACCTCGGTCATCAGCTGCTCGTCGGCGTCCAGGTCCTGCGACGCGGGGCGCCCGATCCAGCGTCTCACGAGACCTCGCAGGCCCGGCGGATCCTGTGGCGCGGGGAGACCGATCCAGCTCATGAGCAGACCGCGCAGATCCTGCGTGCGCACGTAGATCGCGGAGTCGTTCGAAGTCGGCGGTACCACGATCAGCGGGACCTGCAGCACCGGTTCGAAAGAGGGGTTTCCCCAGTGGAACGGGCTTTGTCTGATCGTGTCGTCGGACTTGAGCATCTCGCCGTGATCGGAGGTGAAGACCACGAGCGCGTTCTCGAGGAGGCCCTCGGCCTCGAGATGATCGAGCAGCTCCCCGAGCGCAGCATCCATCACGTTCACGGCGCCGGCGTAGTCCAGTCCGAGCAGCCACCGGTAATCGTGTACATCCATGTAGTGGACGTAGAGAAAGAACCGGTCGTGCGGGCGGCGGCCGAGTGCTTCGATCGCCGCTCGGGTCACGCGCTCGCCGCGGCGCGGCAGAGGATTTCGGCGCGGGCGGTCGTCCTGGCGCTCGTCTTTCCGCTCCGGCCCGATCTGCACCCAGTCGTCGAATCCCTGGTCGTAGCCCGAAGGCCGGTAGAGATAGTCGTTCGAAGCGATACCGATGGTTCGGTAGCCCGCAGTGCGCAGGTCTTCGGCCAGCGTGTCGAGGCTCTGGGGCACGCAGGTGTCTTCCTCCAACGTGGCCAGGCGTGAGAGGCCACACCAATTGCGGCCGTTCCAGGGAAGCGGTTCGGTGCGCGAGCCGGTCTCGAGGCTCGGCGTACGCCCTGTGAAGAGCGAGGCCATCGACATGGTCGTCTGGTGGAACGAGGCGAGGGCGTTCGTGAAGACCTGGCCGCGCTCGGCGAGTCGCCGCACGTTCGGGGTACGGGCGCGGGGATCGTAGGGCCAGACGTGATCGCGGCGCAGCGTGTCGACGACGATCAGGATCACCCGCTCGAAACGCGGGCTTCCGGGAGCGCACGCGAGCAGCACGGCGGCGAAAACGACGGCAGCGCGGATGCGACCCACCACGACGGCAGTTACGAGATACCGCTCTCGATATCCTTTGACGATCTCATGAACCGGCTGGTAAGCGGCGGCTCTCGAAGCTCCTCCTCCGGCTTCGACACGAGCGTCAGGGCCTCTTCGGGGCAGGTATTGATGCACAGTCCGCAACCGATGCATTTGTCCAGGTTGATGTCGGCAACCTGTTCTTCCGTCATGCTGATGGCTTCCATCGAGCAGCGATCCAGGCAGATTTCACACCCGTTGCACGAGTCCGGATCTACCTGACAGAAGTAGCTGCAGGTGATCAGCGCCGCCGGATTCGGCAGCATCTTCACCACCCGGAGCTCGCCGCAGCAGTCCGGGCAGCAGCTGCATATGGCTCCCGGGTCCTGGGTGTCCGGGATCTGGTGCACCAGGCCGGCCTCCTCGGCCTTGGCCAGGACGTCCAGCGCTTCTTCCTGGCTTATCTTGCGCCCCATACCCTGCTCGATGTAGTACTCGGCATAGAAGCCCAGCAGCAGGCAGACCTCGAGCGGCTGGCTGCAGCTCGATCCCAGCATCTGCTGCTGCACTGCGCAGAAGCACTTGGTCACGGCGATCCGGTCCTGCTTCTGGATGAGCTCCTTTACATCTTCGTAAGGCGCAACCGGCCGAGAGATGTTGACGGGGACCTTCACCGGGAGTGAGCGCAGCGGCAGGGAGACCTCCGTCGGTTGCTCATCGCTCGACTCCTCCGGCAGCTTCTCCGCCCNNCGTAGAGCTGCGCCAGCTCCCGGTCGATCGTGTGTACCTGGTGCTCCAGGATGCCGTGGGCAAACGGAGGCGCAGCGTAGTAGTACGTCTCGCCCTTTCGCTTGGGGAATACGAGCCCCTTCTTCGCCATGCGCTCCAGCGTCGCTGCCACCGCCTCGGGATCCTGGCCCGCACGCTCGGCGATCTGGTGGGCCGTTTCGAGGTTCCCGGTGAGATTCAGGTAGATCTCGGCTTCTTCCTCGGTGAACAGCTTGCGAAGAAACTCGATCTCCACCCCCGAAGCTGTTGCCTGGAAGTACGCGCTATGCCTGGCCACTGCCTTCCTCAGCCGCTGATAGATGTCGTCGCCCACGATGTCCTCCTCGATCCAGACCGCGTCGATGCTCTCGAGAGATGATAAGGGACGCGCAGCGCGCCCGCTTGCTCAGTTGCCGTCCTCGTCCCCGAGGTAGCCGAGCTCGCGGAGCTGCTCGCGCGCCTCCGCGTCGAGGTCCGGTGCGGCTTCGGAGACGGGGCTTCTGCGTGCGAGCGCCTGGCGGTCGTCGACGGCGCGCTCGAGCTCCGCGACGAGATCGGGCCGCTCGGCCGCGAGATTCCGCTGCTCGCCGGGGTCGGATTCGAGGTCGTAGAGCCAACGCGAGCCGTCCGAACTCCACACGAGCTTGAAGGCACCGCGCTGCACGCTGGTGAGCCGCCGATCGAGCCGGCGCGCACACTCCGGCGATTGCTCCTGGAACCTCTTGAGCACCCGACCCGGCCGATAGTACTCCGCCAGCAGGTCTCCGCGCGGCGTGTTCCGCAAGCCGAGGGGATCAACGGAATCGCCCCCAGGCTCGAGGCCGGCGACGCGCAGGATCATCCCGTGAACATCCGCCAGGGAAATCGGCGCTTCGATCACCTGACCGGCGGGGATCCGCCCTGGCAAGCTCAGGATGAGCGGAACCCGCAGCAGCGGCTCGAGCAACGAGAACTGGTGCTCGACGTGTCCGTGCTCCCCGAGCAGCTCGCCGTGATCGGAGAGAACGACGATCAGGGTGCGGGCGCGCTGGTCCCGGAGGGCGTCGAAGAGCTCACCCAACAGGGCGTCGAGATGGGCGATGGCCGCATCGTAGGCGGCGACGAGCTGCTCGATCTTCTCCGGCTGGGGCTCGTCGAGGCCGCACGCGTAGCGGAACTTCGCCAACTGCTGCTGAAGCACGACGTGCCGCAGCGCTGCCCCCTCCTCGGGCCAGTAGCGACGAAGCGCGTCGCTGGGCACCGCCATGTACGGCATGTGGGCTTCCATGTAGTTGAGGAAGACGAACCAGGGCTCGGGAGCGGCGGCGATGAAGTCCAGCGCGCCCGCGCTCACGTTCTTGCCCTCGAGGCGGATTCGCTGGAAGTGGTCGAAGCCCTGGTCCAGCCGGGTCGCCCGGCCCACGAACGGGTTCGCGCTGAAGCCCGCCGTGCGCCAGCCCTTCTTCCGGAAGCGCTCCGCCAGCGTGACGGCGCCGGTCGATAGACGCCAGCTCTCGTGGTGGGCGCCGTGCACGGCGGGGACCTGCCCCGTCATCAAGGAGGCGTGCGAGGGAACGGTCCACGGAGCCGTGGAGACGACGTGGTCGAAGCGCACCCCCTCCGTGGCGAGCCGGGTCAGGTTCGGGCTCGTCTCGCGCTCGTATCCGTAGGTGGAGAGGTGGTCGGCCCGCACGGTGTCGAGCATCACGAGCAGCACGTTGGGCCGCGGCGTACGCTCCGACCCACAGCCGAGAGCCAGAAGCAGCACGATGACCGCACCCCACAGCCGCGGGCGCCGCTGGGTTCCGCACGGAGAGAGCGCGCCGGTCATCGGAGCATATCCTCCGGGGCAAGTTAACATTCGTCATGCCCAACGTAACAGCCAACGGGATCCAGATCGAGTACGACACCTTCGGGGATCGCTCCTCTCCGCCGTTGCTCCTGATCATGGGGTTCGGCGGGCAGATGATTCTCTGGGACCCCGACTTCTGCGGGCAGCTTGCCGAGACGGGCCTTTACGTGATCCGGTTCGACAACCGTGACGTGGGGCTATCGTCGAAGATCGAGGCGCCCTATACGATCGAGGACATGGCCGAGGACGCGATCGGGTTGCTGGATGGCCTGGGCATCCAGAAGGCTCACGTCTGCGGCGCATCGATGGGAGGAATGATCGCCCAGACCATGGCCATCCGACATCCGGGCCGCGTGCTGAGCCTCATCTGCATGGCCTCCACCACCGGGAACCCCGAGGTTGGATCTGAGAACCCCGAGGCCATCGACTCCGCGGCAATTTCACTCGTCTCCCCACCTCGAGAGCGCCAGGCGAACATCGAGTACACCGTGAAGGGCATGCGCGAGCTCGCGGGTCCCGGCATCGCGTTCGACGAGAAGCGGGCCAGGAGGATGGCTGCGGCCCTCTATGACCGCTGTTTCTGTCCCGAGGGCGCAGCGCGCCAGTTCCTGGCTCTCCTGGCGTCCGGGGATCGCAGGCCGGCGCTGGCGAAGCTGACCCTGCCTACGCTCGTGATCCACGGCGAGGGCGATCCGTTGGTTCCGCTGGAACACGGAAAGGACACGGCTCGAGCCGTGCCGGGCGCGGAGCTGCTGATCATCGAGGGCATGGGGCACAACCTCCCACGCGAGGTATGGCCGCGTATCGTGGCCGCCATCGCGGCGCATACGAGAAGGGCGGGCTAATCGCCTTCCTTCTTGGAGAGCTTCTCTCTGAGGGTGGGCCATACGCGCGGCTCGACCGGGTTCCCGAAGATCCGGTTCGGTCCCAGAGTCGGCGCGACGTGAGGTATGGAGAACGGCGAAGGGTCGGAGATCCTGTTTCCCGCCCGGAACAGATTGTCGAGTACGGACTCGAATCGGCTTTCGGGGATCGAGAAGATCATCTCGTGATCCTGGACACCGGCCATGACCCTGTCTCCCATGCCGGGAACGACGACCTGGCACTCGTCCGTCTTGTAGGTCCTGATGATGCCCTCCTTGCAGCTGGACTCCATTCCGTTGAAGTGGCTGACGATGTTCTCTCCGTCGTAGGTGGCTGCCAGAATCAGGTGGGACAACACCAGGGGGGAGCAGAAGATCATGGCCAGATGGGGTTCGACGATCGTCTGGTGGAGCGGCGAGATCGCCAGGCCCTTGAACTCGAATGGCTCGAGTCGAGCATCCGACTTCCGCGATTCCTTCTCCTTCTGCATGTCTCTCTTGTACCCGGCATGCGCCTCCCAGGCCCTGTA
>JABAHP010005220.1_pt4 | contig 10039 bp, 7 predicted proteins | sample 7062081 | NCBI WGS metagenome assembly JABAHP01 (sample SAMN14534357, study PRJNA622989) | marine sediment metagenome | biome: marine biome [ENVO:00000428]; feature: marine pelagic biome [ENVO:01000023]; material: deep marine sediment [ENVO:00002113] | place: India: Gulf of Kutch | collected... | reverse complement strand
GTAGCGAACCAGATAGTGAATGGTGTCATCTACCGCCAGACCGATGGCGATGCTGGCAATCAGGCTGGTGACCATGGAAAGCTCAACGCCAAACCACCCCATGATCCCGAAATTGATCACAATTGGAAAGATATTGGGAACCAGCGCAATCAGACCGACTTTGCTCGACAAAAAGAGGGCAAACATGATGGCAAAAACCAGCACCATCGTAATCGAAAGGCTTTTGACCTGCCCGGAGGTTAACAATTCGCTGCTGACGGCGATGGTCATTCCCAGACCGGTGACATCCCACTTTAAATCTTTAGAAAAGTGTTGTTTAACGTGCTCTGCTATTTTGTCACGAATGTGAAGAAAGTCCTTGGAGCTGGAAACGTGGGTGAGCAGCAGAATGTTGGTCTTGGAAAATTCGGGGTTCATGAAGCGCGTCAGCATGTCCTCGCCGAGCATGGTAGTATAATTGTTGATGGCCATCCGGACTTCGAAACCCTCTTGCGGCAGGACATAATGTTTGTGCTCGAACTTATTGAGGGCATAATTGACCAGCTTTAGATAATCGGCAAATGAAATCGTTTTGTCCACACCGGGCAGCTTCTCCAAAAAAACCTGCAGACGCGCAATTTCCGCCAGGTGGGCGGGATCCTGGAAATAGTCGGCTTCGGCATTTTCCATGGCCACATTGATCGGAAAGCTGCCGGATAAATGCTGGTAAATATCGTTAAAATTGCGCTTAACCTCGGTGTTTTCCTTAAAATATCCGACCGGATTGGTTTCGACCCGGATCCGCAAGATGCCGATCAGACAAATCAAAACCACCACAGCGATGATCGGCAGGGTGACCTTTTGATGATTCAAGTTGAGATCGATGATGATATCGATAAATCGCTGAAACAGAGATGACGGGGCTTCTTCTTTCTTTTGGGTCGTTGAGGAAACCGGCATCAGCGACATGGCGGCCGGCAGAAAAGTCAGAATAATAACCAATATACTGAGCATGCCAAAGCAGGAGAAAAGCGCAAATTCTTGAATCATGGCGATGCGGTTGATGAACAGCGACCCCAGACCGATAATGGTCGTCAAAACCGCCAGAAAGGTCGGAAAAGCGATATGGGAAAACGTCCGGGTGGTCACCTCCTTCGGGGACCCGGTTTCTTCCTGGCAGGCAATGTATTCAGAGACAATATGCAGGCAATAGGCGGTTCCGACCGCAATCAGAAAAACCGGAACAATCATCGTCAACATCGAAAGCGGGATGCGAAGCAACGCCATGAGACCAAAAGTCCAGGTCAGTGCCAGCCCCACGCAGACCAGCGGGATCAAGATATAACGCAGCTTGCGGAACAGGCAAAGAAGGATAATGGCAATCAGCAAAAGGGTAACCGGGGGCAGCCGCGAAAAGTCTTTTTCGGTTAATTTGACAAGGGCCTCTGAAACAAGCGGCATCCCGATCTGATACATACTCAGATCTGAGGATGTCTCGGCAATCAGCAGACGAACATCATTGATGACGTCTTCGGGCAGGGCCTCATTTTTTAGCACCAGGGTCAGTGCAGTGGTTTTACCGTCTGTGGAAAAGAGATTGTTCTTGAATAAATCCACTCCCGAGACGACGGCGGAAAATTTTTCCATATCCCAGTTGCCGGTGACGTCCACTGCTTTTTTGATGCCCGGAAGGCTGATCACCCGCCTGACGCCATCGATTTGGGCCGCCCGCTCAGCCAGCTGCTCGATTTTACGGTAGGTCAGCGAATCGAAGATATTTTCAGCTTTAACGACCACCCGGATGATCTCATCCGAGCCGAACAGTTTCTTGAAATCCTCATAACGGGCCGTTTCAGGAAGGTTTTCAATTTGAAGATCGTAAATGGAGGTTTTAAAGGAAAGATGGCGAATTTGCCAGGCGAAAAAAAGCGTGATTGCCAAAATAATCGTAATAACAACTAACGGCTTGCGAAGTGTCCATTCCAACATCTCTTTAAAGGAGAAGTTCATCGGCATACCCTTTCGCATCATCCAGCAGCTGTCGATTTGCGGTCAAGACAAAATTGCGCAGGCAAAGTCAATATGAATTGCATCATTTCATATGCTGAATACCCGTCAATGTCAAATCCAAAAACCCATCCAATTTTAATGGGGGACGTTCTTTACTTATTAACTTGATGCTATCATCCTGATATGTTATCCGGTATGCATGCCCCGCAAAGCACGCATAGACGCACCCGGCGCCCTGCATCATATCATTTGCAGAGGAATCGCTAAAAGCAAGATCTTTCTTGACGCAAAAGACCGCTACTCCTTTTTGAAACGCTTGGAGAAAATTTTAACAGACACCAACACCCCCTGCTATGCATGGGCACTCATGCCCAATCATTTCCACTTATTGCTCAGGACCGGTATCGTGCCCATTTCCACGATAATGAGAAGACTTCTAACCGGCTATGCCATTTACCATAATCGCAGACACAAACGCCAAGGGCATCTTTTTCAAAATCGCTATAAATCGATTCTTTGTCAGGAAAATAAATATCTACTAGAGCTGGTTCGTTACATTCATCTGAACCCTTTGCGCGGCAGACTCGTTAAAGACATTGAACATCTGGATAAATATCCTTATTGCGGACACAGTGCGATTTTGGGAAATAAAAGCAATTCATGGCAAGAAATTGATAAAATTCTGGCACTTTTTCATGATAAGCGTCATCTGGCGCTCCGGTCTTACAGAAATTTTGTCAAAAAAGGTGTGGCGCAGGGCAAAAGACCGGACCTGGTAGGAGGGGGGCTCATCCGCAGCGTTGGGGGCTGGTCAGCTTTTATATCGATGCGCCAAGCTAAAAATTACCAGAAAGGTGACGAGCGAATTTTAGGTGATGGTGATTTTGTCGAACAAACGCTTAAGGCAGCAGATGAGGCCATGGAAAGAAAGTCTGCGCTTCAGGCTCAGGGGTTTGATCTGGATAAAATTGCAAAGCGGGTGGCAGATCTATTGGAAATGGATACAGCCGAGGTGTGGGCTTCAGGACGGTATCTTCATATTGTCAGGGCACGCAGCTTGCTTTGCTATTGGGCAGTCCGCGAGCTGGGTACGAGTATGGCTCTGCTTTCAAAAATGCTGAATATCTCGATTGCGGCCGTCAGCAAGTCCGTTGTTCGTGGTGAAAAGATTGCCAAGGACATGAATTATAGACTGTCAGATAAATAAGTTAATAAGTAAAGAACGTCCCCTATAAAAAATCGGATGGGATTATTTGTGGGTGGCAAAACCGGCAGAGGCAAAATTTACGAGACGTCCGTCTGATTTTTCAACAACAATAAAGCATTCGACGTTGGGCAACTGATTCACCAGACGGATGCCATTTTCAGCCCCCATGACCATGATGGCTGTGGCCAGGCCGTCTGCCAGCGTGCAGTTATCCGCTATGATGGAAACACTGACCACCCCGTTGGAGACCGGGTAGCCGCTGCGCGGATCGATCACATGCGAATAGCGCACGCCGTCGATTTCAAAAAAATTGCGGTAATCGCCGCTGGTGGCAAAGGCCTGATTGAAAATCGACACAGCCCTGTAGACCTCGTTAAAAGCCGCATCTTTTTGTGGCCGATTGATGCCCACTCGCCAGCGATGGCCGTCCGGACGAAACCCGGCGGCATAGATCTCACCGCCGATTTCAACCAGATAGTTTTTATAACCGCCAGCGGCCACCAGCTTTGAAACCTGATCCACCGCATACCCTTTAGCTATGGCATTTAAGTCCAGGGTGACCGAGGCCAGATCCTTTACCAAAAAATTTGGCTCCTTAATTTGAATACGCTGAAAGCCAATTTTGGGCAGCAAGGCCTTAATGGCGTCGGCTGCCGGCATGCTCGGTTGGCGCTGGGTGGGCCCAAAGCTCCACAAATCCACCAGTGGGTTGACGGTACCATCCCAGGCGCCTTCAGATAGCCGGTGGATGTTGCGAGCAACCCGCATCACCTGCATAAAATCAGCGGATACCTCAAATTTTTGGTCAGCCTGCTTCAGGGCGTTAAAGCGACTGATTTCACTGTCTTTGATGTAGGTCGAAAAAACCTGATTGATCTCCACCAGGCGCCGCTCAATTTTTTCCTTGAGGCCACTCAGGTCTTCAGCAGCAGCAGTCACCACCTTGACGTGATAGGTCGTCCCCATCGTCCGACCCGCAATCAGGTGTTCGCGAACCGCATCAGCTGTGGCTGGAAGGAACAACATCACTAATATGTTGATGATGAGTAAAAACTTATTCATAGCGTGAACACCGCATAGAGCATGGCGCATAGGGCATAGGGTTTTGAAAAATTGATACAGAATAAGTTTATATGTTGTAAATGACAGGAAACCGCTTATTTCAGAGACTTGATAAAATTTGTGATCTGGCGGCAAAGCTTATCGAGATTAATTAAATTCTCGTCCTGTTGGTTCGAAGATATTAAATTTCGTCTGCCAAGCAATATGAGTATATTTGCATTTTCAAAAGTGGATCTTCGAGCTATATTTAAAAAATTCCGAAATTCTTTATTTGAATGTGAACCAGATCCTTCAGCAATATTATTGGACATGGACATCCCTGAAGCCCTGAGTTGCTCGGCAAATCTAAACAATTTTCTCTGCTCCAGCGCATCGGCAATATCAAAAAGCGCATCAGCAATATCAATAGCCAACTGCCAAATTTTCAAATCTTGAAATCTGAATTTTACCATTAGCTTCCTCCTTGTCATTTGCACGATTAATAACTGTAATTATGATAACAGCTTCTAAATATGCCATTGAGTGCAAACTTTTACCAAGTATTCGCTAATACTGTTTATGATACACTTTCGAGCAAAGCATCATAACACTATGCCCTATGCCCTATGCCGTTCTCAACAAATTCTGGGGAGCTGTTCTCCGGCCAGCATATCCACGATGCGTTTGCCGCCAATGCGGGTTTTCATAAAGACCTTGCCGGGATAATCCGAAACAACCTCGCCGATCACCGTGGCATCTTTACCCCAGGGATCTGATTGAATTGTCTTCAACACCGCATCGGCACATTCCGGTGCCACAAAAGCCAGCAGTTTACCCTCATTGGCCAGATAAAGGGGATCAAACCCCAGCAATTCGCAAGCTGCGGCCACTTCTACTTTTAACGGAATTTTATCCTCGATGATCTCGATACCGATTTCAGACATTTCAGCGATTTCATTCAACGCCGTACCGACGCCGCCGCGGGTCGGATCCCGCAACACATGAATGCCGGCGGGGTCCGCAGCCGCAAACATCTTCTTGATCAAATGGTTTAAGGCCGCTGAATCACTCTGAAGCGATGTTTCAAAAGAGAGGCCTTCACGTTGCGTTAAAATGGTAATCCCGTGATCGGCAATTGTTCCACTTAGAATAATTTTATCTCCGGCTCTGGCGTTGTCGCTGGTGACATGGATCCCTTGTGGAATCAGGCCGATCCCAGACGTATTGATGAATATGCGGTCGGCGGTTCCTCGGGGTACAACTTTGGTATCCCCGGTGATGACCGTAACATTTGCCGCTTTAGCTGCCCGCCCCATGGTGTTGATAATGGTTTCCAGGTCCGTCAGCGACAATCCTTCTTCGATAATCAGGCCGACACTCAAATAAAGCGGTGTGGCGCCGCACATGGCAATGTCATTAACGGTGCCGTTGATGGCCAGATCACCGATATTGCCGCCCGGAAAAAATATAGGATCAACGGTGTAGGAGTCGGTCGACAACGCAAATCGTTTGCCTTCCAGTTCAAAGATGGCCCCATCATTGAGAGCCGCCAGAATGGCATTGTCAAATACCGGCAGCATCATGTCTTTGGTGAGGCTGTGGGAAATCTTGCCGCCGCTGCCGTGATCCAGTAATATTTTGTCTGTTGTCATAGGTGTTGTCCATTGATTGTGGCCCGTATTCGTGGGCAGATCGATCGGGCGGGGATAAACCCCGCCCCTACTTCTGAATTCTGCGCATTGCCCTTTGCCCCATGCTCCATGCCCTATGCGCTATGCCCTCTGTCTTCTGTTTTCTGTTTTCTGTCAATCACTGTGATACTTATAATAAGCCGCACAGGTCCCTTCAGTGGAAACCATGCAGGGCCCCACCGGATCCATGGGTGTGCAAGCTTTTTTATAGAGCGCACATTCCGGTGGTGTTTTGGTGCCAGTTAAAATCTCGCCACAGGCACAGCCCTTCGGCGTTTTGGCATCCGGAACATGAACGTCAAACAATTTTACGGCATCATGGGCGGCATATGTCGGACGGATTTTTAAACCGCTTTGGGGAATCGTGCCGATCCCGCGCCAGCAGGCATCGGTCGGCTCAAAAATCTCAGCCAGAATTTGCTGGGCCTTGGCATTGCCCTCGGCAGTCACCGCCCGTTGATAGGCATTGTCCAGACCCGGATTTTTGGATTCCAGCATCTCGACCAGCATAGATATGGCCTGTAAAATGTCGGTGGGCTCGAATCCGGCCACCACACAGGGAATTTGATAGTGATCAAAAAAGGGCTGATAGGCGTTTAAGCCGATGATCACTGAAACATGGCCGGGCAGGATAAAGCCGTCAATCTGGACATCGGCCGCGGCCATCAGCGCTTCCAGCGCCGGGGGGACCAATTTATGGGCGGAGATGACCGAAAAATTGGCAACGTTTGCCTGGGCAGCCGACAGGATCGCGGCCGCAATGGTCGGAGCGGTCGTTTCAAACCCGACACCCAGGAAAACCACCTTCTTTGCGGGATTTTTCCGGGCGATTTCAAGGGCATCAAAGGTTGAATACACCACCCGAATATCACGCCCTGCGGCGCTTTCTTTTAGCAAAGAAGAGCGGGTGCCGGGAACCCGCATCAGGTCACCGAAAGTGGTCACGATCACATCATCGATGCGGGTCAGCTCGATAAAGGCATCGATTTCGGCCTGGTCCGTCACGCACACCGGGCAGCCCGGACCGGAAAGCAGCGAAATGGTCGACGGCAGCACCGAACGGATCCCGCTTCTGAAGATGGAAACCGTATGGGTGCCGCATACTTCCATCAGACGCACCTCTTTGTGGCTGATGGATTTAATTTTTTCAATCAGGTTCTGGGATATCTCCGCATCCCGATATTCATCAATATGCTTTAGGGTCATCGTAATAAGTCCGTTGTCAGTTGTTGGTCGTCAGTTGTTTTTGCCAATTGCCCAGAGTCTGCCCTGTCTTACAAATAAAGGATGGTTCAAAGAAATCGAGAAGCTGTAAATTACCCAAATGGGATTTATTTGCATTATTAATCGACGGACAACGAACTACTGACGACTGACAGCGCCAGCCACTATGGCCTGCCCCAGCGCAATCCCGCCATCATTGGCGGGTACCTGCCGGTGGGCATAAACCTCAAAATGATGGGCCTCCAGTTGCCCGATCAGGCCTTTGAGCAGCAAAGAATTTTGAAAACAGCCGCCGCTTAGCACCACCCGGTTCAAATCGTGATCGCGACGGACCGTCCCACATATTTCACCAAACAGAACAATCAGGGTCTGGTGAAACTTGATGCTGATGTCGGCGGGCGACATCCCGTTTTGAATATCCTGCACCACACCGCGAATGATGGGTTGCGGCAATATTTTAATGGGCGCTTGTGAAGTCCACTGGATGTCATATATGGCCTCGCTGGAGTCTTCTGCAAGCATTTCCAGTTCCATGGCCGCCTGCCCTTCAAAATTTACCCTCCGGCGAATGCCGATTATCGCCGCCACGGCATCAAACAACCGGCCCAGGCTGGATGTTTGCGGACAGTTGACGCCTTTTTCCATCATTTGGACGATGATGTTTATTTTTTGGGGCTCGATTTGCTTGAGCAACGGAAGGTCCAGCTCCGGCAGGTTTTCCCCGAAGGTTGCGCGCAGGTAACTAAGCGCCATGCGCCAGGGCTCCTTTATGGCGGCGCTGCTGCCTGGCATCGGCACTTCGGCCAGATGGGCGACCCGTTCAAATTGTTTGGCCTCAGCCACCAGCACCTCGCCGCCCCAGATGGTGCCGTCCGTGCCGTAGCCGGTACCGTCAAAGGCCAGGCCAATAACCGCGCCCTCCAGTTTGTGCTCGGCCATGCAGCTGACGATGTGCGCATGATGATGCTGAACTTCGATGATACCGGTTTGGGCCTGTTCTTTGGCAAAACGCGTGCTCAGATAGTCCGGGTGCATATCACAGGCGATGAGTTCGGGCTGAATTTCAAGGATGCGGGCTAAATGCGCCACGGTCAGCTTAAAAAAATCCAGGGTGGCCATGTTTTCAAGATCACCGATATGCTGGCTTAAAAAAGCTTTATCGCCTTTGGTCAGGCAAATGGTATTTTTCAGTTCGGCTCCGCAGGCCAGAATCGCCGGGACTGTCTGATTTAAAAATATCGGAATGGGTACGAACCCGCGCGATCGCCGAATATAACGCCTGCGCCCGGCCGTATGTTTGAGAATGGAATCATCACTGCGCAAATAGATGTCCCGGTTGTGAATTAAAAAATAATCGGCAATATCGGCCAGGCGCTCAAAGGCATCGTCATTATCGATGGCAATGGGCTCTTCACTCAGGTTGGCACTGGTCATAACCAGGGCCGCAAACTGATGCTCGAACAACAGATAATGCAACGGGGTGTAAGGCAGCATCACCCCCCAGTATTTATTGCCGGGTGCCACCGCCTCTGAAATGGGATTGGGGTTCTTTTTTTGCAGCAATACAATCGGGCGCTGAATGGAGGTTAATAAGGCTTCTTCTTCAGGGCGCACCCGGGCGTATTCGTGAATACTTTCCAGATCGGCGGACATGATGGCAAACGGTTTTTCCTCGCGCAACTTGCGTTTGCGAAGCCGCAGGACCGCTTCACTGTTGAGGGCATCGACCACCAGATGATAGCCGCCAAGCCCCTTGACGGCCACAATTTGACCCTTGCGGATGCAATCCGCCGCCGCTTTAATGGGATTATCTGTGGTGATCGGCTTGCGACGGTGGTCATGAAGGCTGACATGCGGCCCGCATTGGTCACAGGCATTGGGCTGGGCATGAAAGCGCCGGTTGGTCGGATCGTCGTACTCGGCCTGGCAGGCGGCACACATTTTAAAATGCCGCATGGAGGTCTTGGGGCGATCATAGGGGATATCATCGATGATGGTGTAGCGCGGCCCGCAATTGGTGCAATTGATAAACGGGTACTGATAGCGGCGATCTTTGGGATCGAAAAGCTCCTGCCGGCAATCATCGCAGATCGATACATCCGGCGAGATCAGGGTGGCCATCTGGGCCTGGCCTCTGCTTTTGACAATTCTGAATTCTGCAAAGGGCTTTATGGATTCGGCGTGTGCGGATATTTCAACCAGGTGGGCAAGCGGGGGGCTCTTGGCCGTCAGCTCTGTTTCAAAGGCCCGGATGTCTTCCGGCGATCCTTCAATACGAATCGATACCCCGGAAGCGGTATTGGCCACTTCGCCTTTCAAACCATATTGATGGGCAAGGTTGTACACAAAGGGTCGAAAACCGACTCCTTGAACTATGCCGTTGACGTCAATTCTTTTGGCTGCAGTGTTATTCGGCATAACGGCATCAATGGTGTGTGGTCTGGGCGGGGTGGCTCACAAAATGGGGGATCTAAAAAGGACCATTGCGCTTTAATGGCTACAGTCGTTTACTAATTTTGTTTGGATTCGCTTTTATCTACGGCGGCGATCGCCTCGCGCAAAAGGTCCAAGGTCTCCTGAGCCGCTGCTTGATCGAGTTTTGAAATGGCAAAACCGGCGTGAACGATAACGTAATCACCAACCTGGGCGTCTTCGAGAAGCAACAAACTGGCTTCTCGTTGAACGCCTTCCACATCAATGGTTGCCATATTATTTTCAATCTTGGTAATTTTCGATGGAATTGCCAGACACATGTTATTGCTCCTGATCCTTTTCGCCGCAGCGTGTTCGGGTTATCAAATTGTCAATCACAAAGATACAGAATTTCTTTAATTTTTACAAAAAAGTCAACCCAAAATATCAAGCGGCGGCTCACGGATGAGTTGGC
>JABAHP010005109.1_pt3 | contig 10043 bp, 7 predicted proteins | sample 7062081 | NCBI WGS metagenome assembly JABAHP01 (sample SAMN14534357, study PRJNA622989) | marine sediment metagenome | biome: marine biome [ENVO:00000428]; feature: marine pelagic biome [ENVO:01000023]; material: deep marine sediment [ENVO:00002113] | place: India: Gulf of Kutch | collected... | reverse complement strand
CCGAAGAACTCGCCCTTCTGGATGTCCAGACCGATGTCGGAGAGGGCGGTCACCTTGCCAAAGCTCTTGCTCAGGCTCTCCACGCGTACCACGGTCTCGGGGGCGGTGGGCACGTCAGGACCTACCGTCTGACTACTTAAAAGGCTTCGTCCCCGATTCTAATAGGCAAGAAGAGCATGGGTGCCCCTCAATCACCGTCCAATCGGACCCCTGGAGCCCCTATCTCGGCGACGAAGGGCTTGCCTCCGGCGGCCTCGATGGCCCGGGAGCACTTCTCTGGCTCATCGGTGAGGGCTATCATGCTCCCTCCCCCTCCAGCGCCGGTCAGCTTGGCTCCGTAGGAGTGGGGCCTGGCGGCGTCGATGAGGCGCTGGAGCTTGTCGTGGTTCACGCCCAGGATGGTCAGCAGCTGGTGGTTCCTGTCCATCAACTGACCGATGCGCTCCTTGTCGCCCGCCTCCAGCGCCTGGACGCCCTCCATCGTCAGCCACCCTATGTCCGAGACGGTCTCCTTGGCGAAGTTGTTGGAATCCCAGAACCGTCGGACCTTGGCCACCAGCTCGCCGGTGTTGCCCTTGATACCGGTGAAACCCACCACGATGTTCAGCTTGGGTACGCCCACCTGGTGGATGTACCACTCGGCACCCCCCCTCTCCACGTGCCACAGGAGACCCTCCTTCGCCTCCTTGGCCAGGAGGATGCCCATCCCCATGGTCGCGGTGGAGGTGTCGGTGGGGGAGGCCCTTCCCTGGACCTCGTACTCGGTGGTGAAGGATTGGCGGGCGATGCGCTCCCGATCCTGCTCCACATCGCCCCCGGACATGTGGACCAGGGCTGCCATGAGGGAGGTCGTGAGGGCCGCCGAGGAGCCCATGCCCGAGGACGAGGGAATCTCGCTCCGCGTCCTGATGTCCAGCGGGCCCCCCTCCCAGTAGTTGTCAACGGTGTACTTGAAGTAGGAATGGTGGGCACGGGTCATCCTGTGCCCGTCGACCCTGTGGCCCTTTCCCTCACCTCGGACATCCACCTTCATGTTGAACCTGCGGGTCACCGCGAGGGCTATCGCCGGCTCACCGTAGACCACGGCGTGCTCCCCGAACAGGATGACCTTCCCAGGAGAACTCGTCCTTACCACGGAATTTCGTACGTCAACGGTATAGATAAATATTTGTAGTCCTGGCCCATTCTCCTAACGCCCATCAGGTGGACCCAGTTTCCGCATTCCAACTGGGTGCGTCCGGGGAGGACACCGGCCAGAGCCGGCGACGGAGGATGTTACCATCGCCGTATCCGACGCTAAGAGGAAGATTTACGCCAAGCGGCTGATACTCATCTCGGCCCTCCTACTGATTATTCTCGGGATCGTCGCCGTCTACCTGGGGGCGGCCAACCTCTACAGGTACGTCTGGTGGTCCAACAACTACGGCGGGGACTACACCGACAGCGGCATGTGGACCGAGGAGGCGGTCAGGAGCTACCTCATGTGGGGCATCTCCTTCGTCGTCGTCGGCATCCTCGGCGTCATCGGGGGCCTGATCCTCTGGTTCAAGTGCCTCCCCGCGGTGGCCGAGGACAACCGCGCCTACCTGCGCAGGCTCCTCCTGCCCATCGCCATCATCGGCATCTTCGCCGGGGCGATAGTGGGCGGCGTGATGCTCCTCTTCGTCTGGTTGATGTACAGGGACGACAGGTACGACTTCTTCGGCCTGCTCCTCGAGGACGTGACCCGCGCCAAGCGGCGGGGGCCCGCGCCCATGGCGACCCCCACCCCTGACGGGAGGGACATGTACGCCGCTGGCTACGAGCAGCAGACCAGCCTGTACACCGATGACTACGCCCAGGCCGCCTACGGTGGCGGTGCCGGCGCCTACACCGCCGGAGCCGAGCAGAACCTGGTGGACCAGCAGGCTGCCCCGGCGCCAGCCCCCGCACCGGCCCCGGCTGCGACGCCGAAGGCCGCACCGGCCTGCAAGAGCTGCGGGAAGCCCACCGAGTGGATCGAGGAGTACGGCCGGTACTACTGCTACGACTGCGACGCCTACGTATGAGCGTGGCAGCCCCGGGTGGGCCTCATGGGGGACTTCACAGAAGAGACCGTCCTTGTGACCGGAGGCGCCGGCTTCATCGGCTCCCACGTGGTCGAGGCCCTCCTCGCCGAGGGTGCGCGCGTGATCGTTGTCGACGACATGTCCACAGGCTCCCATGACAACCTGGTCGGCCTCATCGGGGCAGACCGCCTCCGGGTCGTCGAGGCCCACATATCCTCCCTCCCGACCTCTGCGATGGAGGGCGTCACCATGGGCGTCCACCTGGCCGCCCTGACCGAGGTGGCCGCGTCCATCGAGGACCCGGCGACCACTGTGGAGACCAACGTCCTGGGCTCGGTCCACGTGCTCGACGCCCTCCACGGGGCAGGAGCCAGGTCCGCCGTGGTCGCGTCCTCGGCCGCCGTCTACGGGGAGGTCCCGGTGCCCGTGGACGAGGCGGGCCCCCACCGCCCCATATCCCCCTACGGGGCAGGCAAGCTGGCGGTGGACCATTTCGTCTCCTACTACGCGCACCACACGGACCTGGCCGTGTGCTCCCTGCGCTTCTTCAACGTGTACGGGCCGCGCCAGCATCCCAAGAGCCCCTACTCGGGGGTCATCTCGGTGTTCAGCGCCGCCGCGCTCCGGGGAGAGGACCTGGTGGTGAACGGTGACGGGGCGCAGACACGGGACTTCGTGTACGTGAGGGACGTGGTTCAGGCGATCCTCGCGGCGCTCATGTCACCCCGGTCCAGGGGCGAGGCCATCAACATCGGCACCGGCGACGCCGCCACGATAAACGACCTGGCAAAGGCGGTGGTCGACGCCACCGGGAGCTCCTCGGCGATCACCCACGGACCACCTCGCCAGGGGGACATAATGCACAGCGTGGCGAAGGTAGATAAGGCAGCATCACTTCTCCCGTTCCGAGCGAGCACGTCCCTGCAGGATGGCCTTGCGTCCACGGTGCACTGGATGCGGTCAAACCTGTGATACGGGCACCCCTCGCAGGTGGAAGGTCCTTGAGCGATATCAGGATCGACGTGGTTGACAACGGAGGCCAGTGGACCCACCGGGAATGGCGGGTGCTGAGGTACATAGGGGCCAAGACGAGCATCATCCCGAACACGACCCCACTGGAGGAGCTGGAGGCCGACGGCCTCGTCCTCTCCGGGGGCGCCCCCAGGGTCGGGTTCCAGCCGGACCTGCTGGGCAAGTGCTCCGAGTACCTGGACTCGGGGGAGATACCCATAATGGCCATATGCGTCGGTCTCCAGTTCATGGCCCTCTACTACGACGGCCAGGTGGGCGCCTCCGAGGCACCCGAGTTCGGCCGCACCGAGATCGAGGTGATCGAGGAGGACACCATTCTCAAGGGACTCCCCGAGACCTTCGTGGCCTGGGAATCCCACAACGACCACGTCACCGTCCTCCCTCCGGGCTTCAGGTCCATCGCACGGTCCAAGAACTGCGACGTCCAGGCTATCTGCCACGACACCAGGCCATGGTTCGGTACCCAGTTCCACCCCGAGGTGGAGCAGACGGAGCACGGGTACGAGATATTCAAGAACTACATGGAGTTCGTGAGGGAGTACCGGAAGGCCTAGCCGTCCCTGGAGAAGAACTCCGACACCTCTTCGCCCAGGTCGTCCGTGGCCGTGGGCGTCCAGTCGGGCGGGAAGGTGGCCAGGTACCGCCGGTGCAGGAACCTCTCGTCCATCAGCACCACCACCCCCCTGTCCCTCTCGGTCCTTATCAACCTCCCAGCGGCCTGGACCACCCGGTTCATTGCAGGGTTGACGTAGCCGTACTCCTCCCCCCTCCCCTTGCCGAACTTGCCGTCGAAGTACGCGATCAGCGCGTCCACCTCCTTCGAGGGAGGCGCCAGGGGCAGGCCCACGACGATCACGGCCGAGAGGAGGTTTCCCATGTAGTCCACTCCCTCGGAGAGGGAGCCGCCCTGCACGCCCAGGAGCGCCCCCCCATCGCCCGCCCTCAGGTCCTCCAGGCGGTCGGTCAGGGCCTCGCGGTCCCGCTTGCCCATGCCCCTCTCCTCCATCAGCAACTCCTTGCCGGCCAGGGCGCCTCGACCGCCTGCCTCAAGGGAGTCACGGATGCTGCCTGAGAGGGCGTAGGAGGGAGCGAACACGGCCACGTTGCCGGGCGTGGCCCGCAGGACCTGGGAGACCGCCCCAGCGATGCGTGCGTACATCTCGGGCCCCCTGGAGGTGTACCTGGTGGTGATCCCGGGGGTCACCAGGACCATACGGTTCTCGGGCGGGAAGGGGGAACGGTACTCCCCGCTTCGTGTCCGGGCGGGGTCCAGGCCAAGGAGGTCCGCGTACATCTGGACTGGCCATAGGGTGCCTGACATGAGCACGGCGGCGTGGACGCCGTCGAACCGCTCCCTGGTTATCACCGAGGGGTCCAGCAGCCGGTAGTTCAGCCGGGGGCCACCGTCCACCTCCATGGTCCTCAGGACCGTGTCGGTGCCATGGGGGAACCCCTCCATGAACGTGGCCACCTCGGTCACCGCGGAACCCGCCAGCTCCTCCTCGGAGGCCAGCTCCCTGCCCGTCTCCTTCAGATGCGCGACCAGGTCATGGTAGCCCATGGGGTCCAGGCTGGAGGCGAGGGAGGCCTCCACCGCCTCGACGAAGGGTCCCGGCAGCATCACCAGCTCCTCCCCTTTCGGGACCTGGTCCGCCAACTCGTCCAGCCTTCCGATCAGGTCAAGGACGGCCTTGCGGAGGTGACCCGACCCTCCCTTCAGCTCGTCGGCGGCCCTCTCGAGCAGGTACTGGGTAAGCGTGCCCGAGGCGGCGTCCCTGGCCCTGTCGGGGAGGTTGTGGGCCTCGTCGACGACGAGCACGATGTCGTTCCAGCCCCGCTCCATGCGGTTGACGACCGCCTCTGAAAGGTCCGGGACGAACACGTAGTTGTAGTCGCAGACCAGGACGTCCGCCCCCGCCGCAGCGTCCAGGGCGGCCCTGTGGGGACAGACGCCGGCCCTCCTGGCGACCTTGACCAGCTCGTTCACGTGCATGATGGTCGACTGGATGCGCTTGACGATGGCGGTGTTCGGTCTCCTGTAGAGGCGGCACTTCCCCATTCGGACCTGGTTGCGGCAGAACTCGTGGAACGCGGCGTGGTGCACCCCCCGCTCCACCCGGGGGCACATGGCCTGCTTGGCGATCACGTCCACCACGCGGATGGGTCTTTCGGACCGGGCGTTCATGCTCTTCAGCGTCTCGACGGCTATCCGGTGCTGGGACTGCTTTGGCGTGAGGAACATCACCAGTCGCTCCCCCTCCATCGAGTGCTGCACCGCCGGCACCAGGGCGGACGCGGTCTTGCCTATGCCAGTGGGCGCGTGGGCCACCAGCAACCCCCCCTCGGTGACAGCCGAGCTAACGTCGTCGAGGAACCTGAGCTGCCCCTTGCGGACCCGGGGGTGGGGGAACAGCGGGTATGCAGCCCTGTCCACGAAGTCCCTCTGTCCACCCCCTCCCATCTCGACGGCGGAGCCGGCGTCGTGCCGCTCCACCAGCCATCCCAGGTCCTCCCAGTCCCGGTCCGCCAGCAGGTCCTCGACCGCGAAGTGGCGCAGGGGCATCAGGTCCCCCGATTCCACCAGGTAGTCGCCCTCCATCTCCATGTTGAGGAGCACCACATGGATGCCCCCATCCGCCAGCGCGCCTCCCCGGGACGGTATTGCCGCCCTCCTGAAGGCCTCCAGGTCGTCCTGCCAGGCGTCGCCCATGCCGTTGGCCACCACCAGGATTCCCGTCGGCGCACCAGTGTCCAGGAGCGCAAGCGCCAGGCTCACGCGTAGCCCGCGGTCGACGGCGATGGCGACCTGGGGGCCACCCTCCCTGAGCCATACCAGGTCGGCCCTGCCGGTGCGGCTCCTCGTCCCCGAGGCCGCCTCGGATGAGTAACCCATGGCGTGACCGAGGGAGGTCAGGGCCTTCCGCAGGATGGACCTGTTGACCTTGCCCGTCCCAGCGATCACCTGGTGGCAGGCCGAGTGCACCAGCTCCAGCATCTCCTCGACGTCCACCGCGGGCATCGCCTGGTCGTCCATCGCACCCCGATGGCGGACGCGATAGATATACCGTCGCTAGGGGGGTAGGTGAAGGACCTAGCCACCGGCGGGCTTGGAGACACGGATGCCCCGGCACGCCAGCTTGGGCACGATGGGCGCCCTCATCACCAGCCAGGTGGTGGCGGTCTTGACCTCGTTGCCCACACCGTAGATGGAGTTCAGGATCCCGTTCATGTCGCCCGTCAGCTTGAAGGCGTTGGGCACCACGGGCACCAGCTCGCCCTTCTCCACCACGAAGGCGGTGGACCGGTTGGAGCTGCTGAAGCCGGGGGCACCGTACCGGGTGGGGTAGGTGTACCAGGTCCGGGGGATCACGATGGTGGGTCCCTCCGAGGCCTCCACCATCTCCTCCATCGTCATGTCGCCCTTAGGGATAACAAGGTTGGTGCCGAAGGCGTCCGGGGCGCAACCGGAGCACCGGCCAGGGTCGGTGTACCGGCGGATGCCGCTGCCCGTGGGCTCCCTGTCGTACAGGTAGGACCAGTACGAGGTGCCGATGACGTCGTTGTAGACGCCCTCCTCCACCACGGCGACCTTTCGGGTCGGGATGCCCTCGTCGTCGTGGGTGTGGGAGAGGACCCCGTTCTCCAGCGTGGGGTCGTCGAACAGCGAGAACTCCGGGACCGCCACCTGCTCGCCCAGCTTGGGGACGGGGGCCTCCCTGCCGCTCCTCAGCTCCTGCTTCTCGGTGGGCATCCAGGACTGGCCCATGTAGATGGAGCTCAGGTCCATCGCCTGGCCCATCATGTTGTCCATGATGTCCGCCACCGCGTACTCCCAGAGGATGACGTTGTACTCCCCCTCCGGGACGGACGTCCTCTCCGGGTCCAGGCGGGCCAGCTGGGCCCCCTGCATGGCCGCGTCCTCCGGGTCCAGGTCTCCCACGCGCCTGCCGGTGGTCCAGCCCATGCCCGACGACCTGGCCGTCGGGCCTTCCATCTTCTCCACAGTGAACTGGGCGACGGTCAGGGTGTCCACCTCGTCGCGCAGGGCTATCCCGTTGGTGTTGGTGACCGCCACCTCGGAACCCACGGCGATGATGGAGCCCGCCAGCTCGAGGCCGGGGTCGAGCACGGAGATCGAGGCCTCGGCCATGTCGGCCAGCGCGTCCTCGACGGAGCCCGCCAGCACGTCCCTGTCAATGACCAGGCGTGGCCCCGTCCTCGAGAGGGGCTTGGCGAGGGAGACGAAGTTGGGGTCCGGGGTCATTACCCTGGCCGAGCCCGCCGCGGCCTCGACCAGGGCATCGAGGGAGGCGTCGGAGAGGTCCTGGGTGCTGGCCTGGCCGACGGCGCCATCGATGACAACGCGGACGGCGGCGCCCACGTCCGCCAGCCTCTTGAGCTGCTGGATGGAGGGGCTGCCGGTCGCGCCGGGTGCCGCCAGCGTCTCGATGCGCGCCATAGTCATGATGTTGGACGAGACGTACGCCTCGGCCTCCGCGACGCCATCGATCGCCTCGGCCTTCGATAGCAGCCTTTCGGAGATGCCGGCGAGGTCCACGTCCGCCATCAGGCCACCCCCACGATGTTGCCCTCGCCCACCAGGATGGGCCCGCCGTTCCCTATGCGCTGGATCTGCATCGGGTCCCCCTTGCCGCAGTTGGGGATGGGCAGCAGCTTCCAGGTCTTCTCGTTGCCCACCAGGCGGATGGTGTGGAAGTACTCTGGGGTGTTGCCCAGGAACGCCAGGTTCTTGAGGGAACCCACGACCTCCCCGTCCTTGACCCTCCAGCCGTCGTACGCGTTGATCTGCCACCGCAGTCGGACCGAATCGATGGAGGGTATGGAGGACTCGCCCAGTATGACGCCGTCCTTCACGTCCTCGATGCACTCCTCCATCGAGGAGGGGCCATCGGGGTCGGCCTCGAAGTAGGTGTTCGTCATGCGGACGATGGGGACCTTCGATGCGGTGATGGCCCGCATGGCGCCGTTGGGCTCCACCATCATCTCGGCGGCGCTCTGGCGACTGTGGAGGAACTCGGACAGGCGCCCGCGGACGATGTGGTGGACCCGCTGCGCCGGCACGCCCTCGTGGTCGTAGTGGAAGGTGCCGAAGCCCCCGGCGTGCCTCTCTATGGGCCGCGCATCGGAGACCACGTTGACCAGCTCGGAGCCCACCACGTCGCCCACCTTGTTGGACCACCAGGCCCGTCCGGCCCAGGCGCTCTCACCGCCCAGCACACGGTCCGCCTCGGTGGGGTGACCTACTATCTCGTGGACCAGCAGCTGGTCGAACTCGGGGGTGGTGATGACGGTGGTCTTTCCGTCCTTCGGGGCCTCCGCGTCGGTGGTCAGCTCCACCGCCCGTCCGGCTATGCGCATCCCGACCCCCCTGGGGTCGTTGTCGTCCACCAGAAGGTCCAGGCCACCCACGACGCCGAAGGGCCTCCAGATACCCTGGGCCCCGCCCTCGCCCACCGCGTGGACGTAGTAGCTGCCCTCGGTGATGACACCCCGCTCGACGATGCGAGCGCCCTCGGTGGAGGCGAACACATGGTCCGAGAGCTTGTGCTTCAGGACACCGGTGGCCAGGGCGATGCCCTCCAGGTCGGCCATGTCCTTGGTGATGGACACGATCTCGGCCTGTTTCTCCTCCAGGGGCCAGGGCTCCTTGCCGATGTCAAGGGGAAGGTCTGCCACCACGGGGTCGACGGGGGCGAGCCTAACCTCCCGGAAGCGGGCTGTGGCCTTCGCCTGACGCACGGCCCTCTCGACGGCCTCGTCCAGGCTCGCGCCCAGCTGGGATACGTCCGGGACGTTGAATGACGCGAACCCCCAGCCGCCACCGGCGAGGGCGCGCACGCCCACGCTGGTCCCCGACGCCGCCGCCAGAGTCTTGATGATGCCGTTCTCAGCACTGGCTCCTTCCTGCTCCACGGCCTCCACGCGGACGTCGGAGTAGGTGGCGCCCATCTGGGACGCCCGGTCCATGGATGCGGTTATCCTGTCGATGTCGAGTTCTGGAAGGTCCTCTCCGAAGGCCATGCGAAAATCCTCCCCGGGGAGACCGTGTACCCGCTGGTGGGCTGAAATATATTTCCCAAAACAGGGCCCACTCCTCTCAGCTCCGAGGAAAACATATATACCACTCGTTCCTTACCGCGCCTGCGCCAAGGCGACCAGGAGGTCCTGAGAATGGAAGAGGGCGACATCATCCAGCTGGAGTACGAGGGCTGGATCGCAGGGTCAGACGAGCTGTTCGACACGTCGAAGGAGGAGCTGGCCCGCGAAGAGGACATCTTCGACGAGGAACGCACGTACGGCCCGATGTACACCGTCGTGGGTACCGGCCGGGTCATCAAGGGCCTGGACGAGCACCTGATGGAGGCCGAGGTGGACAAGGAGTACGAGGTGGAGATCGCCCCCGAGGACGCCTACGGCGACCGGGACCCGAAGAACGTGGAGACCCACTCCATGCGGGAGATGGCCCGCCTGAAGATCGAGCCCGAGATCGGTCGCACCGTGAACATCCGGAACAAGACCGGCTGGATATCCGGCATCTTCGCCGGACGCGTGCGCGTCGACTACAACCACAAGCTGGCGGGCAAGACCCTCCGCTACAAGTACAAGGTGGTCGGCAAGGCCGAGGGCGGTGTGGAGATGATCAAGGCCATCATCGCCATGAACTACGGTCGCGAGGACGAGTTCGAGATCGAGCTGGACGGTGACGATGGGGTCTCCATAACCCTCCCCGACGTCTGCAAGTACGACCCCAACTGGACGCTGGCCAAGCTTCGCCTCGTCAACGACATGCGGGAGCTGGCCGACATGACCACCGTCACCATGCTCGAGGTCTACGTCAAGAAGGAGGCCGCCGAGGAGGACGAGGAGGAGACCCCGGCCGAGGAGGAACCCGAGGCGGAGGCCATCGAGGAGTCGGAGGTCCCGGAGGAGGAATCCGAGGTA
>JABAHP010011036.1_pt1 | contig 10045 bp, 9 predicted proteins | sample 7062081 | NCBI WGS metagenome assembly JABAHP01 (sample SAMN14534357, study PRJNA622989) | marine sediment metagenome | biome: marine biome [ENVO:00000428]; feature: marine pelagic biome [ENVO:01000023]; material: deep marine sediment [ENVO:00002113] | place: India: Gulf of Kutch | collected... | reverse complement strand
CTACCGGACCTGGGATATCGCTATCCGCTGCGAGCATGGTGAGGACTATACCTTCATCATCCGGCGTGAGGTACGTGACGTTGACGATGATGGACGTCTCGGCATGCGTCAGCGCGAGAACATCAAGCCCGCGCTCGGCGCTCCGGCGGATGGCACCGACGGTACTAAGAAGTCGCATTATCCTGACGCCACAGGTGGTCAGGTGATGCGTATGAAGTTCAAGCTCAGTGAGTTGGTGGGTCGACAGGACGGCATCGCGTTCAACAACCGTACGATCCCGTTGGAGGATCTCCCAGGGTTCATCGCGGCGGCCTGCGACTTCCTGGCCAACGAGAAGAACGAGGCCAATCTGCAAGCACTTTTCGACGAGTTCGAGATTACGGATTGAGCGAAACTGTACATCACTTGATGACAGCTAATCGGACCCTAAAGTAAGTACCTCGCGGGAGTTGACGTCTCTCCGCAATATCTAAGGTATGCGGGGACTCCCGAGAGGCTATAATAATGCCGGATCTAGACTCTTTCCTGGACTTCTTGGAGAACGCAACTCCCCTAGCGGGCTTCATTGGAGCGCTCATAGTTTTGGCATTTGCTTTTTTCAAGCATCGCGAGACTATGCGCCAACTTCGTGGATTCAGCGACGTACGTTCAGAGATAGGAGATTTGAAGGTAATGCTCACGGCACACGTAAAAGTGAGCGAGACGCGGGCTGACTCAGACAAGGCACAGGTGGAGTGTCTGAGGGAGATCCACAAGGAACTCATCAAACTCAACTCTATCCAAGAGGATGGTTTCGTAACCACGTCGGATGCGAAGTTGATGATCGCTTATCAATGGTCTTGGTGTCGAGACGAGACAGCACGGCTGATTTGCAACTCAGTCAGTAATAACAACTTCAGGAAGAATGAGGAACTGATTGCTCGAAAAGTGCAGAGAGCATGGAAAAAAGCAGCCGAAAACAGCCGTCAGTCCCTGCTAAACTTGAAGAGTCTAAAGTACCCGTTTGATGTTCTGTACGAGCGCCATATCTGCATGATCTGGGAATATTGCTGGAAGTGGGCGATTCCGCTTTATCACCGTGACCTCGGGGCAGTCTCCTTGGAGGAGGCGTTGTCGGATCTTCGTGACCGCATCCTCTGTCTCTTCGACGACACGCTGGAGGCTTACTTCGAGAGCATCGAGGATATCGATAGCGGTCAGCTCTATAAGCCGGAGGAGGTCCGAGGTTCTGGTGAGTTCCGGTACAGCGATGATGACATCACCCCGACGGCTAAGATGGCTAACGATCTCAAGAAGTACAAGAAGGGCTCGGCTACCGAATCGTCAGATGGGGAGAGCGACCGAGTGGACGTCAGGGACGAGATGAAGAAGCGAACCTCGTCCATTGAGAAAAAGGCTGACGGCGGTCCGGCGCTGGAGCCGAACAGCTAATCTTCACTGGTCATTTTGCAAGAGTCTGCTAAGGTTCCGGCTCAACCTTAGGAGACTCCCATGCGTTTGATAAGCGCTCTCTTCCTCCTCTTCGCCCCCATGGCGGTGTACGCCGAGGAGGTGACAGAGGCTGCTACCGTCAGTTCGCCGCCGTGGCTGCCTTCGATCATCACCGGCATCATCACGATCATCGTCCTTGTCGGAGGTGCGTGGGCTCGGAAGAAGCTCAATGTCGCCACCGAGAAGATCGAGATCGACAAGACCAAGTCGCTGATGGAGCAGCGCAACTTCATCATCGACAACCGCCTCATCCCCTTTGCCCTCGGGACGATGGAGCACTGGATGCAGACCCAGCTTCCAGCCATTGCCCTTGATCTGGTTGACGGTGGGGAGTTCAAGTGGAGGGATCACTGGTCGGGGATGATGAAGTATACTAAGACCCGTGTCCTACAGAAGTTCGGCCAGGAGAACGAGGATCTCCTCGACTTCCTGGGCGAGAACGAGCTGGACCGGCTGCTGGACCGCATCGGCATGAAGCTGATTGCCAAGCTGCCCCCGTCCGTAGCTGTATTCGTACCGCCCCAGGTGCTGGACAAGCTCACGGACAAGGCCTCGGAGTTCGTCACCGAGAAGGGTAAGGAGCTACTCGGCGTCTGATTCTGTGACCACGCGGACACAATCTGAACGCCAGCCTATGCGGCTGGCGTTCTGTGTTTTCAGCGATAATATCAGCGTCTGAGGGGTGTAAGATGTCATCGACGCAGATCTTGAAGGGCCTGCTTCTAAAGCGGGCTGCTTACGGAATGAGTCCTAATCAGCGTCGTCGTAGAGCTGCTGAGTCAGATCCTTCGACAATGACGGCAGATCAGCCCATCTACGCAACTCACGGTAGGTCCTATCCCGACGTAGGACCCCTGTGGGGTCCTTGGCGCAAGGCAATGGCCGACAAGGCGAAGGCCTCCCTGGCTTCCCGAAGGGCAGCTCCTCCCGCTCCTAAGCCGCTTCCGCCGCCTACTCCCACAGGTGGTCTGGACATCGTAGCGGATTGGGCCGACACGCTCCAGAGTATCCCCAAGGGTCAGGTAGCTCGCGAGATCATGCAGGAGATCATGAGGGCGGAGGCGCCTCACGAGCTTCGCCACATGCCCCGCAGGACTCAGTAGAAGTGAAACAGGCCCAGGTAGCTCCCGGTCTACCGAGCATGGAGAACCTCGGCAGCGCCGAGGAGCTTCAGCCTGGGCTTGCGCCATGGGTGATCCAGCGCCACTTGGCTCAGCGGGCAGGGCCTCACTACGACGTCAGGATCGGTAATCCCTATGGGATGCTGATGTCCTGGGCGGCTCGCCACCTGCCCGAGCCGGGTGAGAAGCGGTTGGCCATTCAGCAGCCCCTGCACGAGGGCCAGTACGCCGACTTCGAGGGTGAGCTGAAGTCCCGATACGGTCGTGGAACCGTAAAGAAGCATGACCGTGGTGAGGTCCTGATCACTGAAGTTAGCCCCCGTAAGATCAACTTCGTGGTGGCCCATAAGAAGCAGCCTCAACATTTCACACTCGTGAAAACACGCCTTGGCAGTAAAAGTTGGCTGATGATCAACACGACACCCCAGGAGGTGATCGAGAACAAGAAGGTCCACTACACCAAGGTACCGGCCAAGGACGTCGAGAAGCTGTTCAATGAGGATTATCTGGCCTCGGCCAAGATCGATGGTGCCGCAGCGTTGGTCAAGCTGATGGGGGACAAGATAGAGGTTCTTTCCTACCGCACGACGAAGGAAGGGAAGCCTATCCACCATACACTCCGCATGGCAGGCAAGCCCATTAAGGCGAAGATACCAAAAGAGTTACAGGGTAAGGTCCTCAGGGGCGAGCTGTACGGTACCCGTGAGGGGAAGGCCATTCCGGTCCAGGAGCTGGGCGGAATCCTCAACTCCGCACTGGCTAAGGCCATTCGTCAGCGCAAGGAGACGGGCACGGACCTGCGGGTGGCTCTCTACGGTATCCTGGGTGAGGAGCTGGCACCTTACGGTCAGACGCAAGAGAAGCTCAAGGCCATCATGAAGCATCTCCCGAAGGAGTATTTCGAGGTCGAGGAGCCTAAGTCGGGCGCCCAGGCCCTACGGGAACTCTGGGAGGAAGTGACCAGCGGTCGCCATCCTCGGACTCAGGAGGGACTGGTATTCCGCCACAAGAAGGGCGGCAAGCCCATCAAGGTGGTTCCTCGGCCGGAGTCCGACGTCTATGTTCGCGAGGTCAAGGAAGGGCCCAAGGGCGGCGCTCTCTTCACCTATTCGCTGACTCCAGGCGGTCCTGTTGTAGGCAAGGTGGGTCAGGGCTTCACAGCCGCAACTCGGAAGGCGATGTTGGCTGACCCATCAGGCTGGATTGGCCGCAGGGCACGTATAGAATCCAAGGAGCAGTTCCCGAGTGGTGCTCACCGGGCGCCCTCGTTCATCGCGCTGCACGAGGATTATCCAGCGGTGGAGGATGACGAAGAGGAGAAGCTCCCAAAGCTGGGGCAAGCCCTGATTCCCGACGCCCCTCTTAGGGCGGCGGGACGGAGTCCTCTCGGCACTGGCGTCAAACAGACCGGTAAAGGCATTGGGACGGCTCTGGACGAGAGTCCGGTACTCAGTGGTATTGGGATGGGAGCTGGGGCCGGAATGGCCGCAGGAGCGCTCTATGTGCTTCTGAAGCGGATGACGGACAAGAAGCGCAGGAAGCGTTCGGCGTTGAAGGACTACCTCATCACCATGCTGTTGGGTGGCGCAACTGGCGGTACAGCTGGTGGCCTTACAGGTTTAGCATATCGGGAATGGCTGGACCCCGCCAAGATGGCTCCGGAGACCAAGAAGGCTCTCAGGATGCCGAAGCGGCTGAGCCGGACTGATTGGCGGAGGCTCTACTTGGAGAATGTTAAGGATCCAGAGGCTAAGGCCTATTTCCTGGCGCATGAGCAAGACCCATCTCACCCTGTTAACCAGATGTATCAGGCCCTGACTGAGCACGCAGACAAGCCTGACATCGACATTGAGCCATGGGCCACTCTTCCTCGCAGTGCTCAACCGGCTGGTACCCTTCGTGGTCCTGACGAGCCCTACAAGGGGCAGGAGACCAGTGGGTTTACCTACCAGGATCTCCGGGATCTGGGCTTCGTGGAGTCTGCTATCGCGGTGCCTGAGGCTGGCCAGCGTGATTGGATGACATGGCGTCATCCTGAGCACAACGTGCACTTCCATCGCCACCCAAAGCGTTGGTTCATGCACGTGGATGCGTATCCATCTACTCAGGTTCTGCAGCGACGACTTCAGGAGCGCGGCATCAACCCTTATTCAGCCAAGAACTTGGCTAGAGCCTCTGTTTATGGCTTGCCACACGCTCTTGGTGAGGGCGTTCCTGGTTGGATGCGCGCGAGCGCGGCATGGGCCTTTGACCGTCCTGGATTGGGCCGCGTGCGCGACATCCAAGAAGGCATTGATCCAGACAAGGCAGGCCGTAGTTACGCTCGTCCTGGCGTTATCGCCAAACGCTTGGGCCTCGTGGGAGGTATTCCAGCGGCTACGTACCTAGGATATCTGGGGTTAAGCTCGCTAATGGACGATGAGGAGGAAGAGGATCGTCCTAAGTCTCGTTCTAGAAAGCTTCGGCCTAGACTTACCCCGAGCGCAGCGGTAAGTTAGGCACGTCAGTAGGAGTAATAGATGCCGATCAAAGGTGACGCCAAGAAGGTCAAGGACTCGATGGAAGAGCAGTATGGCAAGGAGAAGGGCGAAGACGTCTTCTATGCTACTGCCAACAAGCAGGATCGCAGCCCAGAGACGTGGAAGAAGAAGGGTGCCGATATGAGTAACGATCAGGAAAGCCCTATCGGGAAGAAGGACAAACCGTCCCGAAAGGATAAAAAGGAGTTTGGGCCTCCTAACTTTGCCACCTGGAACGTGAGCACAGATTCAGACTCCTCGATTAGGCGCGTGAAAAGCCGCACGGCGCCATTAGGCGGTTCAAATATAAGTAAGAAGAAGCCCGCCAGTAAGGAGCTGAAGAAGGCAGCAGCTACGCTTCGGGCCATCGTCAAGGGCGCGAAGTGCAAGCGTGACGCCAAGCGTGCTCCTGATGACGACGAAATCGCTGCCAAGCACAAGAAGGAGGCTCAAATCGGACCCGTTGCGGGAGGTGCTATTGGCGCCACTGCCGGTGGTCTAGCTGGAGGTGCTCTTGGCGGTCTCAGAGGGGGACTCACAGGAGCTACTGCGGGTGTAGCAGGCGGCATTCTGTGGTATCTGATCCAGAAGATGCGTGGTAAGCGCAAAGGATTCTGGGAGGCTGTTGGCGAGGGTACTGGTTACGGTGCTCTCGGCGGTGGAGGCCTCGGTGCGATTTCGGGCGGTCTTGGCGGTGCGATTGGTGGAGGTATCGCTGGATCGGCCATGGCTAGCCAGCTTGCTTCGCAGGAATAGCGATGTCTGGGGACAAACAGGACACTGTGCTCTATAGAAATGAGCCTAAGGGAGGTCTCCGCTCAAGCGGAGGTCGTCCTGCGACGTCGTCGAACGCTAAGCTTATGCTTACCCAAGATGACCCCGAATACTTCTCTGGTGGCTTTATCGTAGATAAGTATCAGCGGATGGCGAAGAAGGCTGCTCAGCGCGAGATCAAGAAGTTGGCCGACGCAATCGAAGCACGGTTCATTGCCCAGGATGTCTCGCTGCGAGCGGTATGTAACCTCCACGCGAAGTTCGCGGGCGAAGAGCGTGAACCGGAGCTGGATAACCATGGCTCTGCTCCTTCGGACAAGATGCGTCCTCGGGCAGAGTTGATTCTCTACACCCGTGAAGGCGTCTACGGTATCGACAAGGGCGACTACCTGCTCTTCCCTGGTGGTGCTGTCGATGACGGCGAGCAGCCTCGTGACGCCGCTATTCGCGAGACGCTTGAGGAAGCCAACCGTCATCCGGTGAATGTCGAAGGCGGTGCTGTTGTCGAGGCTGTCTGGCCCGAGGACAGTGGCAACGAGTTCTGGGACGACTCCGAGTTCGATGGGGAGCGTACCTACTTCTTCTGCGGTCTTGATCGCGGGGACGCTGGGATCACTCACGACGATCTGGAGGACTTCCAGGTCATCCCCTATAAGACGGTGCTCGCCAAGCTCGATGAGCTGATTGGCCGCGAGGACCAAGATTGGGCCAAGCGCAACAACGAAGTCCGCATGGACCTCGTGAAGCGCGCGCAGCGCACAGTGAAGACCAAGGACGGTCGTTCTCCTCATAAGCAGGCGCAGGCTCAGCAGGAGGTCAATCAGGTAGGTATTCCTGTTCAGCCTCCGACAACGCCTCCTCTGCAGCCCAACACGGCTCCGATCACATCGCCGGTCACTGGTATTCCGATTCCGGAGGATCAGGCGTTCGTCCAGCGTATCGCTGAAAACATCCAGCCGACTCCGCCACAGCAGCCTCCGGGTCAGCCGCCTGCTGCTGGTCAGATTCCTCCTGGTGAAGGTGCTGTAGCGACTCCGAGTCCTGCTCTGGCGTCAACGACGGCGCCTGGAGCGCAAGCTCCGAAGATGGCTCAGTTCGATGATGTTGAGGGTGACGTCGACGAAGAGGACCCTATTCAGTCGATCAAGGATGTTCAGCAGGACATCCAGGCAGACGTGCATGGTGCTCCGTCAGCAACGGAACAGATTGCCTGGGCACAACAGGATCCTATTCGCAGAGCTAATCGTGGCCGTAAGACTGTTTCGAAGAAGGACGAAGAGGACGAGAAGCCCTACCTCAAGAAGCAGGCGGTCATCAAGCAGGAAGACGGCAAGTTCGTTCTCTACACGAAAGACGGTAAGCGTGTCCTGGGTCGGCATGGCAGCAAAGAAAAGGCGCTGGCTCAGGAGCGTGCGGTCCAGGCTAGCAAGCATGCTGAGGTCATCGAAGGTGGTTTTGCGGCTGGCAAGACTGTTGAGGACATCGCGAAGAAGCACGGTGTTGACGTAGCTCAACTAGAGGCCGAGCTGAAGCTGGGCATCGAGGTAGAGCTTGAACATACCGAGAACGAGGAGATGGCGAGGGAGATCGCTCTTGACCATCTGTGGGAGATGGCCGATTACTACACTCGTCTGAAGGGGATGGAGGAAGAGGCCAAGGAGAAGGAAGGTAGTGCTCCGACAGAGGAACAGGCGAAGCAGATCATCGAGTATGTAGCTTCGACTCCAGACATCGACGATGACAAGTTGCACAAGTTCTTCGAGGAGCTTGGTGTCGACCCTCATGAGGGTGAGCGCATTGTCTACGAGACGCTACAGCGACAGCTTCAGAAGAAGGCCGACCTTGCCCAGTTTCTTCCCACAAGCCAGCATGTCCTCTTCACTCCTGACGGGCAGATGATCGTCAAGCGTGGTATCAACCGCCGCTTCGTTCTTCCTACTGAGGGTCCTGGCCGTTCTGCTCCTTACGAAGATCCGGTCAACTTCATCCCTGAGGGTGGTATCCCAGATGAGGGATATCATGGCTATCGCATCGGTACTCGGGTTGGTGAAGCTGAGGACGTTCCCGAGGGATTCGAGACGATGCCTCCCGAGGCAGTTCTTCGTGATCTCTACGCAAGCATGGGACTGGCCGTGAACAAGCCGTTCCGGCAAATCGACCGTGCGCGTGCTCGCACGATCATTCGCTACTTGAAGAAAAAGAAGCGGCAGCGTGAGGAGGCAGGCGGGGTTCCGGAGGCTCAGCTCCCGGAGTCGGTAGCGCAGTACGGAGCGGTCTGATGATCCGGGAAGGGATGTTCGGACCGATCCAGGTGAGGGACACTCCCATCACACGACAGATCGTCCTGAACGGTCAGATTCAGGGTGGTGCGTTCCTGATGCCTTCGGCCAAGTTCGTGGATGACGAACTGCCGGACGACGCCCCGGGACCGGTAGCTGAGGCTGCATATGCTTTGGGCTGGTTGCTGGCTGGCGTTCACAACCAGACTCGTAGTGGCCTCATGNNCGGGGCTGGCGCTATCCAGATGCTCTACAACTTCCCGGGCATCGATCTCACCATTGTGGAGATTGATCCCGTGATGGTTCAGATGGCGCTCAATGCCTTCCCGCTCTTAGAGTGGTATATGAACAAGGGCCAGCTCAACATCGTGATCGAGGATGCCACGACGTATCTGAAGGAGCACTTCGATAAGTGGGACTTCGGCTGCGCTGACGGCTACACGGGTGGCAACTGCCTTGTCGAGGATTACATGCCGCTGCTGTGCGAGCGCTGTGACCACATCTACGTCAACGCCATCGATTCCCTGGGTGGCAAGTCCCTGCGGGGCACGCTCCAGACGCTGGAAGACTGCGGTCATCCAGTCACTGACCTCTTCAAGGCCACGTCCCTGACGTCCCCGAACGCCATCTTCGCCGCTCGGTCGAACTGGATTCTCACGTCCCAGGAGATTGATTGGCCCAAGGCTGAGGCGTTCATTCCCTTCGAGGGCGGGGCGATTTATTCGTTCCGTCTCGTTCAGCACGGTTGGGATCATTTCCTGTCGTCATCGTTGTCGGCGGTTACATAGCTCTTGCAAACTGGTAGGTTATATACTACCCTTGTGCGATAGCATTAGGGGACGTTCGTATGGCATCCGAAGCGGAAATCGCTGCACAGATTCGTCGGGGTTCTCGGACGGATATTCACCTGGACCATCGTCCAGCGATGAGCAAAGCCGCTGAAGGCGTCGAGGTCATGAAGGACTCACAGTTCGTGCGCCCTGAGGCCAAGGCCGAGGTTCTAGCCCCAGGAGAGGGCAACATCCCTACTCCTCCGGGCGCGACTACACTGAGCCGTAGGTCTGAGATCAGGGTCGAGAAGGGTGTTGAGATCGGCGTTGACGCCAAGGGGCCTGACGAGGTTTCGACTATCTCGCACGTGGGCGGGCAGGCTAAAGCAGGCTCGGCATCGACGCGTGAGCCTACCTTCGCTGCTCGCCCTCAGCCTTCCGATCCTGAGATGGACATCGGTGCCCAGGCTGGCGTGACCCAGGAATACTCGGATCCTCTGAAGGAGGCGGTTGTGGAGGCGCACGACGAAGCAGAGCACATCCGGGGCATCCCAGCATATAAGGCTGATCCCTCTGAACTCTCTCGCAGAGGTGTGAAAACCCAGGAGAAGATCGCGGAGGTGATTGCTGTCCCTCAGGCCGCTGAATGTGTGGAAGAGGCTAAGGTGGTGGAGGCCCCCAAGTCTACTTCTCCTCGTCCAGAGTTGGACGAGGCCACCAAGGTACTCAAGGACGTCATCGTGGAAGAAGTGGCTGTGAGAGCCAGAGTGGAGGCTGAACAANNNGGTCGTCCTCTCTAGCCCTACGATGGGGCGTGTTCGTGCCAAGGTCGGTATGGTGGCCGTTTCGGAGACTGTTATCGTTCTGGGCTACCTCGACGACGACGAGACAACGATCGTAGAGCCTCCGATCTCTGGCAGTGAGACGACGATTGGGGTGAAGTACAAGGATCACGAGTACCAATGCCACTACTATGGTTTTACCTTCGAAATGCTCCTTCCGACGTTTGGAGAGGTCCCAATGTTGATGGTTGTCTTAGTACGGGCGAAGGAGTAGGTTATAGCACGCTAAGCGTCCTGCTATAGCCCAGG
>JABAHP010001267.1_pt2 | contig 10048 bp, 7 predicted proteins | sample 7062081 | NCBI WGS metagenome assembly JABAHP01 (sample SAMN14534357, study PRJNA622989) | marine sediment metagenome | biome: marine biome [ENVO:00000428]; feature: marine pelagic biome [ENVO:01000023]; material: deep marine sediment [ENVO:00002113] | place: India: Gulf of Kutch | collected... | reverse complement strand
TGGCCGCCATCCGGGAAGAATAACTCGCCCAGATCGGTCATCGCGGCGAGGGCCGTCGTGGTGACATCCGGGATGTAATCGGTGCCAAAGCCCACATGATCGATCCCCACCAGGTTGACGATGTAATCGATATGGCGGAACAGTGTATCTGTGGTCACAATGTCAGGGTTGGAAAGGTCGACGAAGGCGCCCACCATGTTGATGGAGCAAACCCCGCCGCTTTGGGCGATGGCCTTGATCACTGCGTCCGAGATGCTGCGCGGGTAATCGACCACACTTTTCGCGACCGAATGCGAGGAGATCACCGGCTGGCGGCTGCGTTCGATGGCGTCGAGTGCGGTCCGCTCACCGGTGTGACTGACATCAACAACCATGCCATAGCGGTTGTAAGCATCGATCAACAGTTTCCCGTACCCGGTCAGCCTGCCATTGTCAGGCTCAAAGCACCCATCACCGACGGTATTGCGCGTGTTGTATGCCAGCAAGCAATAGCCGTATCCTAACTGCCGCCAGAGGCCCACGCGGTCGAGATCCCCGCCAAAGAGTGCGGTGCCCTGGTGGGTGAAGAAGATGCCTAACTTGCCCTCGGCAATCGCCTCGTCGATATCCTTGGCGGTACGCACGATTTTGTACTTGTCCGGGCGCTCGCTGATCTTCTTGAGGTAGAACTCCAGGGCCTTGGCAATCCCCTGGGTACTCGCATCCAGCGAATCCGCCGATGGGCAGCAGGCCAGCACTTTGAACCCGGCTTCAAGGCATCGATCCATCTCATCGTGGAATTCCGGGGCAGCCGGGCTGGACCACTGCGTGGGCCATATGGCGGAGAACAGCGAGTCCATCGTGATGGATTGGTGTACGATCGTTTGGGCCCGCTCGGAGGCGGGGTATTCATGAAGCCGCTGCGGTATCTTGGAAAAATCTGTTCCTTTCTGATAGGGATCCTGAATATTGGAATAGGTTGGTGCTACATCACTCATTCTGATTCTCCTCCGTAAGGGTAATATCAATCGAATTGTAGAAAACGGTGGTCTTGCCTTCGAAACCCGAATCGCTGCCAAAGATCACCCAGATACTGCCATCCTCGTCGCTGGTCACGTGAAACGGAATGCCCTGGTTGTCCAAGCTCATGAGGGCATAATCATCGTCCCCTGTGAACGTCTCCGGATCGATGTTGGGGTTCGCCAGCGTACCCAGGTTGATCATATCCTCCCCTTCGCTGGCCTGGTTGCCTTTGTCGATATTCACTCGCAGCCAATCGATGGAATCTGGGATGATGTCAGGTTCATGATCGACCGCGCCTGCCTTTACATAGACATTCTCCCCAGGTGAGCCGCCGATTCCCATCAGGCCCGCCGGTGTGTTGCTGGCCAGTTCGATGTCGAATTGCACCTGGTACGCTGTCTTTGGCTTCAATCCGGTAATCTGCTTCTGGAAGAACATAAAGAGGTCGTCGCTATGATTGTTCCCACTCGAGTAAATCGCGTAACCTTCGAGGCCAGAGGGCAGCTCCCCCCAGCCAGAAACCAATTCATACTGGTCTGGATCGTAATCCGCGGGCAGATCCGCCCATCCTGCAACCCAGCCTTCTCGGTCTTGATCGAATGTATCGCGGAAGTGAACCTCTGGCTCATACTTCGTTGAGCAACCCATCAAAAAAAGAGTAAGCACCGCGGATAGCAAAGATGTGTACTTCAGATGCCTCATTTCTAGTCCCCCTGTAAAACTGCCATCTGTAGGCGCGGCCGGAAACCGCTCACGGCTCTATCATGGCGACACCAAAATCGTGCCAGAGTCGCTCTTCCTGTTCGCGGGTCAGGTTAGTCGAGATGATCTCGAATCTCCAGCCCTTCTGCCTGGCTGCCGTAGAGAACCTGTCTACAACCGTCTTGCTGGTTATCAAGAATAGGGCCGAAGTGCCTTCGACGACCTGCTCACTCACACTTTTGGTAAAACGCCTGTCGATTCCGTAGGTCGAGAATTTGCCGGCCAAGGCCCCCATCGCTGCTGCGACTGCCATTCCGAGNNTGGGTTTCCTCTCCCCTGGCAACCAGGTGACCATAGCAGCATCCTCGACGCCGATCGCCTGCCCGACGGCCAGTTGTTGGATCAACTCGAGCATCTGCCCCGCGCCATCCGGCGTGTCGAACTTGAAAGCTACGATGGTTGTCATTGTTACACGCTCCTCCATTCTCAAGCGATCCCTGGACTAGAGATGATCAGTCCAACGCCGCTGTGTGACAACTGTAGCATATTCTTCGATGATTTTCAATACCAAAATCAGATAATTCTCGGGTATGTTTTGGGTATCTTTTGGGTACATTTTCTCTGGCGCATCAAAAAAGACGGCGCTCGCAGCCGTCTCTGCACAACCAGTGAGGATGTCCCGGTTTTTAGGGGATCAGGTCCGCTTCCCTGGCCCGCTGGACAGCCTCCATCCGTTTGTGCACGTCCAACTTGCGGTAGATACTCTTTGTGTGGGTATACACTGTCGCCGGGGAAATGACCAACTTGGCGGCGATTTCCTGCAGGGAGACATCCGTAGCCAGCAGTTCTACGATCTGTACTTCGCGCCGGGTCAAGGGCTTGGTTAATGGCATCGCTGGCGGCTGAGGGGCCATCCGGGTAGGCGCCGGCTCGCGTTTCCTGGTCTCGCGAACCTCATCCGGAAAAGCAGCCAGAAGCTGGGCGATATATCCCGCCCAGCTGCCGCCTGCTTTCTGTTCCTGTAAACGGACTAACAGGTCGGCCATCGGCATACCCAGATCGACAAATGTGCGGATGAAGCCGCCTTGCTCGCCCAATGCTAGGGCTGCCTCCAGCTTTTCCATCGCCGCCGGCTCGTCGCCCCGTTCATCGTTGACCAATGCCTGTAGGGCCAGCACGTCGATGAGCACGTTGTTGCGATGGATCTCGCGCATCTGCCGTTCCAGCGCACCCAGTCGCGCCTGCGCTTCATCCAGGCTGCTGCCGGTCCCTTCAGCCAACAGCAGTTTGATCGCGGTGAGTTGGGGCACGTAAAAGAACCAGATGGGGGGGCGCACATTGAATTCGACTCCTTGACTCAGGTGGTGGGCCTCCGCCAAATCGCCTTTTCGCAGTGCCAGTTCCACCCGAAATGCCTCCGTGTACGCCAGAGCAAACGAATCCCCTGTTTCCTCAAAATGCGCGCCTACCAGATCGATTACCTGCTCAGCCTCCNNAGGTAGTTCGGGGCTGACACAGCGCGATCTTCCAGCAATGCAAGCAGGTAGGGTTCGGCCTGTGCGAATTCATCCCGCAAGTAGTGGGCGACACCCAGGAAGTATCTCGCAAAGCTCAGCGATTCCACACGCCGGAGCGGTTCTGCAATCCGCAGGCACTCCCGTGACGATCCCAATACGCCGGTCAGATTCCCTTCCTGAACGTAGGCGATACTAAGGTAAAACAGCACTCTGGCCTGCATTCCCGCGGGCAAGGCCCGGTCTGCGAGCGCCTCCCTGCACACTGCCACACCCTGCCTGAGGTCACCCTGCATCTGCAAGCCGACTGCCAAGATTGCAGTCGCCATTCCTCGGATATGCAACGCCTGTGGTGGCAGCAGTTCCAGACTTTCTTGCACGGTGGTGACGGCGCGAGCTACGTGACCGACTACTATATCCAGCACTCCCTGGATCACAGCCACCTCACCCCGCACGACTGGAACCTCCGGGGCCTCCGGGGGGAGCTTGGCCAACATATGCTCTGCCTGTTGCATCGAGGTGAGCATCACCAAGTCTTCGCCGCGATACGTGGACACGTAGGCCAGCGTGCTCATCAGAACCGGGTTCTGCGCCACGGCGTCTTCCGGTAGCAGCTTCATCCAGCGCTCCAGGCGGCTCCACTGTTCAGTGTTCATCAGGTCATAGCGATACTGCTCGACCAGGTGTACGGCGGCGTCTACATCTCCGGCCGCCAGAGCGTACTGGAGTGCTTCTTCGACCAGGCCGTTTTCCGCATGCCAGCGGCTGGCGCGCAGGCGCAAGGCCGCAATCTCTCCACCACTCATCTGTCCCTGAAGCATTGTCAGCAAGTGCCGCTGGAAGAGGTGGTGGAAGCGGAACCACTCCCCCCGACCATCCAGCGGGACGAGGAACAGGTTCTCACGCTGCAGCCGGGAGATGAAAACTTCACCGGTCACGTTCGCCAAACTTGCAGAGTCACCGGGCCCAGTCAGGCACACGGCCTCGATCAGCGGCGCACAGAAACGGTCCAGGATGGACGTCTTGAGCAGCCACGCCTGTTTGGCGGCCGGCAGGTAGGCCAGCACTTCGGCCAGCAAGTACTCCTGGATGTAGCGATTGTCTCCCTCGATGTTCATGGCGAGATCATCCGACCCATCCCGATGGCGCAGCGACAGGGCCGCCAGGCGCAAGGCCGTCACCCAGCCCTCCGTCCGCCGCGTCCATTCCGCTGCCGCGGCATCATCGACCTCGCGATGGAGCATCTGCCGCAACAGTCCGGCCGTTTCCTCTGGCGTGAAGCGCAGATCCTGGGCGCGGACCTCGGTCACCTGGCTGCGGGCGCGCAAGGAGGGGATCGGCAGGTCGGGATCGTGGCGACCGATCAACACCAGATGCAGGGAGGGCAGCGGACGCGCCAACAGCTCGCCCAAGAGCTCAAGGATGGCCTGCTCCTGGATCAGGTGGACGTCATCCAGGGCCAGGATGAAGCGGCCCTCGACCTGGGCCAGATCGTTGAGCAGGTAGCGCGCCAGCACGGGCGCCGAGGCCACGGTAGGCGCGTCCAGCAGCGATTGGGTCTTGAGCTCCAGGGTCGGAAAGGCGCTGAGCACCGCTGCCAGCAGATAACTCACAAAGCTGTGCAGGTCGTTGTCCGCCTCGTCCAGCGATAGCCAGGCACTCGGGCAGCCGCAGGATTCCAGCCACAGACTGGCCAACATCGTCTTGCCGTACCCGGCCGGCGCCGAGATCAGGGTCAGCGGTCGCTGGCGTTTGCGCTGTAGGCGCTGGATCAGGCGGGCGCGCTGTTCCAGGTCTGGCGTGACCGGCGGGCGGTAGAGCTTGGTGGTCAGGAGCGGCAAGGGCTCGGCGCCAGCCGGCTGTTCGGCTAGATGTCGATCACTGGCGTGGTTCTTCTGATTCATCCCGAGCGTCCCCCCATCTCCACGAGAGATTATATCACAAACAAGTCAGGGGGACAACGCGTACAGGAGACAGATGCTTCCGCGCTGAAACCAGTCCCAAGATTGCGTTCAAGACCATTCCAGCCAACGTGGCGCCACCACAATCGCAGCGTCCAACGGTACGAAGGTATCGTTACCAGACATAACCACTCGGTCACCACACTTGGCCATGCTACGAAATAGAATCTAGATCAGCCGCTCTGCAAGTTCAGAAGCGATAACAGTGGCAAGCGTGCGAAGGCCGGGATTGAGGTTTTTCTCTTAGTCCCGGCCTTCTCGATGCAAAACTCCGTGAAGCAGTCTTTTGCCGGTCTCCGTCTCTTGTCAGCTCTGCTGCGGCCGCTGCCGCGGCGTGGCAGATGGATTGAGGGTACTTGCCTCAGTCACACCGTACCAAAAAGGAGATCGAGATGAGCACGCACGACCTGCCTCAGGAGTCCGAGTTGATCGTAAACGGTCGCAAAGCAGCGTATTGTGCCCGGCGACGCCTCAACGGAGCTGACTTGAGCAACCAGGACATGGAGGACATGATCCAGGCTGCCACCATGGCCTACTGGAAACACCATCGAGAAGGCCGTCCCATCCCATTCTGCTTCGTCTGTGCGAGGCAAGCGGCCGAGAAGTACTTCTACCGCAGAATCCTCGGTCGGAGCCCACGCAGCCCTCTCTCACTGGACGCCCCGACGTACGATGGCGGTGATTCGCCCTACGAGTGGCTGGCTCCTTCCACACTCACCAGCGACGATACTCTGCGCCTTGACTGGCTCTCCGACGAGGTGCTGGAGGGTGTGCTCTTTGAGGCGCGTGTGGCGGCTGGCTACTCCAAACGCTGCCTGAGCCGCACTCAGGGCACTATCCAGACCGACAAACAAATCATCCGTCTGGCCGCGAATGGCCACACCAATGCCAGCATCGCCAAACTGATGGGCACTACGGAAGGCACCATCAGGAACCGCCGGCAACGTGTCCGCCGCTTGCTGGAGTACCTTCTCCCGGTGGATGCCATTGTTGACTATGACCGCACTGGTGGAAACCACCACCGAGCCCGCGAGATCCAGTTGACCTACCCCGACCAGCAGAAGCCGGTGCCAACGACATGAAGTCCCTGTCTGTCCCCTCAGATCGATACACCGACAGGAGCCAGTCCCGATGTGGGATTGGCTCCCTTTTTCTGTCGTCCATTTCTTGGCGACGGCTGCTCAAAGCCCTTCAACCATTGCCTGGTGCTGCTGGGCTTCCGCAAGCTCGGACAGCCAGAGCTGAGCGCCTTGAGGAGAATCCAGATGTACGACCTTGGGGGTGAGTTGCTCCATGCCTCTCAAGCTGAGTGAGACCGGGTACTCCTCTTGCCTGCGGCGAAGGATCTGGACTCCTCTCACAAAGGCGGAGTCGCGGCTGGCGATCGCCGGTGTCCCTAGCTGTTCATTCTCGGGCTTGTTTCGATGGGCGATCTCTTGGCGCAGCTGTCTCAGCCTATGGCCAACTGCGTGCCAGAGGGAGTAATCTAGCCACACCAAAAGGTCAGCCCGGCCCCATACTATGTCCCGCACTTCCCAGTGGTTGCCATCCACGATCCAGGTCTCACCGCGCAGGGACTGAAGGGTGTGCTTCCGGAAGGCCTCAGTTGAGACAGGCTTCGAGGCTGAGGACCAGTATAGCGCGTCCAGCTCCACGTGGGGCCATCCAAGCTGCTGGGCCAATTCTTGTGCCAGCGCGGTCTTGCCCGATCCCGGGGGACCGACAATGACAATGCGCCGGGCAAGCTCGGGCCGCAGCCCGATGTTGGGTTTGCGGCGCAGGTGGGGGGTGTCGTGCAATCTGTCTTGTAGGTGGTCCAAGACCCCGGCACCGCTGAAGGGTCTGAGCCAATCGACCACTTCAGCGGCCTTTCGAACCTGGCCCGCATCGAGGTATAGGTCCGCTAGTTGCTGCAGACTGGTGAGGCATAGCGCAGGCAGCTCGAGTCGCCCAGCCTGGTCGGCCACGTGCCGTAGCTGGTTCAGCGCCTTCTCAACCCAGCCGAACTGGCGGTAGCTCTCGGCCAGCTTCAGTCGTTCGACCAACTCACCGGCGCGGTTGCCTGCCGTGCGGCAGGTCGAGATTGCCATCGCGTGGGCCTGGACGACGCGGCGTGGAACCCTCTCCGTGCGGCTCAGTTGGGCTTGGAGGCTCTGCATCCAGAAGCGCAGGCCCAGATCCTGGTGAACAAGACCTATCGTCTGGACCTGGTCCAGGTAGCGGCGTGCCTTGCGGGCTTGCCCCAACTGCGTCGAGGCGGACGTGAGAGTGAGCAGCCAGCGGGCCTCCTGGGAGGGATCACCGCTGCGAGGACGGCCTATCCGCTTCAGGATCTCCACGGTCTCCTGGGCGTCGCCTTGTTCTAGCAGCAGTTCCGCACGCTGGAGACGCCATTCGACGAGCAGCGCCCGGTGCTTCTCTACGTCCAGAGCTTCCTGTCCAAGCCAAGGTTCCAGAAGCACAAGCCACTCCTGCCAGATCTCGATCCATCCTGTTTGGATGAGCAGAATCGGGCAACTGGTGAGGAGCCGGTGGATACGCTCGTCGTGCCCATGCTGGAAGGAAAGCCGATAGACATAGTCAAAGTGGGGCAATTCCCGATGAAAGGTCTCCATGACCTGGGCCATGTCTGCTCCGGCGGTCTGGAATCTATCGCTCAAAGCCTCGGCGCGGCGCACCTGATCGGCGACGTAGCGTTCCTCGAAGCGCTCCAGTTCGCCTTGCTTCCTCAGCAGCTCGCGGGCATAGTCGCGCCACAGCCCAGACATCTGGAGCAATGACGTGCCATCACCAACTGGATGGGACTGGACCAGGCTGAGGTCTTCCATCCGTCGCAGCTCCAGTTCAGTGGCCTCCACGCTTCCCTGTTGGTATACAGCCTGCACGGCCTGGGCCGAGAGGGGAGCAGGGGCAAACACGCCCAGGACGCGAAAGAGGCGCTGCTGTTCCGGCCTGAGCCGCTCATAGCTCAGGGCAAAGCTGGCCCGGATGCTCTCGGCCCGGGATCGCCCCTCGCCCTGTTCCAGCAGCGATAGCCTGGACGTCTCTTCTCGTAGAAAGCCCAACACCTGCTCCCAGCCACGCTCGGGCAGCCCTGATAGGGCCAACTTGAGCGCCTGGGGCAGGCCATCGGTCCGTTCGTGCAGCTCGTACAGCCGGGGATCGTCGTACTCTATCCCTTGACCTGTACCCTGTCGCACCATGACCTGCGCTTCCCCCAGCGTCATGGGCGGAATCTCGACCAGTTCGTAGTCGACGCGGAGTCTGTCCAGCAGGGCTCGGTTCCTTGTGGTGACGACGGCTTTGCTCCCGACCAGGAAGGGTTGGATCAAGTCGCAAGACCAGGCGTCATCGAGCAAGACCAGAACTCGCTGGTCTCGCAAATGCCTTCGGATTACCTGTGATAGCTGGTCAACGGTGGACAGATCAGCGACCGGCAGCGACAGGGCGTCGGCCCACGAAGCGAGTTGTTCGCGCACATGCTGCTTCGCCCGGTCTGAAGCCAGCGATGCGTCTGCCTCTAGTCCCAGTTCGGACCACAGGGGAAAGTCGAATTGGCGCTGCACTTCGGGATCCTGCCACAGCAACTGCAGCAGTGCCGTCTTGCCCACGCCGGCTGTGCCCCGCAAACCGATCAGGGGTGGCCCACCTTCCTCCAGTAGCAGCTCCTTCACCTTGTCTAGGAGCTCAGTCCGGCGTACAAGGGGAGCGACTTGCGGGTTGGGAAACCGTTCGCGCAGTCGCGACGCCAACTGTTCACCAGGGTCTTCCTCCGACTGTTCCGGTGCTTTTTCGTGGATTGGTGCCACTTCCCCGATGAGCGGCTCTTCTTGTGTAGATGATCCTTCTTGTGCTGACAGCTCTTCAGGCTCTGTGGCTAGCACCAGCGGCTCGGATTGAGCTGGGGGATGCGGCTCCGGTGATGGTTCCGCTTGCCATATGCTCTGAAGCCGCTTTGCGAACTGGCTCCTCCAATGGTCCGGGGCCGGAACTGTCATCTCCGGTGCCGGCGGCTCGGGTACGTCCAGGACGGTGGGTATCACGGCCTCGTATGCCTGCCAGATCTCATCCGCCAGCATTCGGAGCCCTTCCCTGCGATGCCTTGAGACGGCGCCGGATTGTTGTCCCCGGGCATCCATCAAACCCGCGATCCGATCCTCCACGTTCTCCAACAGTGGGGGCGGGATGTCTTTGGGGCGCACCTTTTCCAGGCAGTCCGGATTCTGCAGGCATTCGACGGTGTCACGCCCATCCAGGATGTCCACGCCGTCGAGTAGCGGAGCGAGGTACTGAGTGCGCACGAGCAAGAGGGAGGTGAAGGCCCCGCCTCGTTTTCTCGTGCTGCCCAGTTTCCGGGAGAGGTCCCGGAAGCGCCGCTGGCACAGCTCGTCGAGGACCAGCCTGACAATCTCCTCGCAGTAGGGGGGTCTCAGGTCATCGAGGCGCCCCATCTGCTCCGCACGGTGGAATACGACCTCCTGGAGCCCAGGGGGAATGTCCCCCATGGCCAGCATGGGGTCGATGAGCTTGACCTCCAGGAATTCCCGCAATGCTGCGAGCAGGATCCGCTTCTCTTCGCTCATTTCCACCCTGATTACAGCCTTCAGATCCGATCGACATGCCCAGAATCCAAACTGGCACGGATCTGGCACCGGTTTGGCACCGCCCTGGCACCAACCTATTGCATACGAACTTCTGTTCTGGTATGATGGGCATGACGGTGCCGATTGGTCGCCTGATCATAGCGCCTTTCGGCAGAAAGTCAAATGGAACGGCGCGCCGCTCCAACATCACGATGCTGGAGCGAAAACTATGAATAAGCAAGGACAAAGCCAGCCCGCCCCGCAGGTGTCAAGTGCGGAGGCGGCC
>JABAHP010014794.1_pt1 | contig 10051 bp, 5 predicted proteins | sample 7062081 | NCBI WGS metagenome assembly JABAHP01 (sample SAMN14534357, study PRJNA622989) | marine sediment metagenome | biome: marine biome [ENVO:00000428]; feature: marine pelagic biome [ENVO:01000023]; material: deep marine sediment [ENVO:00002113] | place: India: Gulf of Kutch | collected... | reverse complement strand
ATGGCGTCGGTGGAGTAGAGCAGCCGGAAGAAGGCCTCCAGGAAGGCGTATCCGTCCACGACCACGGTCCTCCCCTGGGTCTTCAGGGAGACGGGCTCGGCGTTGAGCTCGTCGATGACCCGGTAGAAAGTCGACTCGAGATTAGGGTGGGCCTGGCTGCAGCATGGGACTGCAGTGTTGCAGTCCACGTCGGCGGCGCAGTCCTCAAAGACGGCGTTCAGGGCATTGTGGACCTGGGGGGCGATCTCGCCGTCCAGGTTGGCCTGCAGGGGCAGCACGGCGTCGATGATGGCGCTGCGGATGCCCTCGGGATAGTCGCGCATGACGGTCAGGGCCAGGCGGGAGCCGTAAGAGATGCCATAGAGGTTGACCTGGTCGTAGCCCAGGGCCAGGCGCAGGTCCTCCACGTCGGCGGCGTTCTCGGCGGTGTTGTAGGCCGCCAGGTTGATCCCCCGTTCGAGCAGGTCCTCGTGGCAGTCCAGCAGGAACTCGGTCTCCCGCTGCTTCCGCTCCTCAAGGCTCAGCCCCTGCTCGGCCAGGCCCCACTGGAACTCGGTGCGTCCCGGGCAGTCGAGGAACGGCTCGGCATAGTGGGTGCCGCGCTGGTTGAATAGGACATAGTCGCGCTTCTTCAGGATATCGGCCCCGCCCCGCATGAGGTAGGGCTCTGTTATATCCAGGAGGGAGCCGCCGGGGCCGCCGACCAGGTGGATGACAGGATCGGGCTCGGGGTTTTCGGCGGTGCTGGGAAACACTGCGACGTGCAGGCGGATCTGGGGCCCCGCCGGATCGCCGCGGTCCTCGGGCACGGTCAGGTAGCCGCATTGAACCTCGTAGCCGCGGGGCTCGGCGAACTGGCACTCGGCCGGCTCAAAGACAGGCAGGGGTGTCGCACCCTCCTCTTGCGGCGGCGAAACGCGCACCCACAGCAGATCGGACCAGGTCTTGCCGGCCTCGGTCACGTCGCCGGCAAAGACATAGTCGCCGTCTGGGTCCAGGGCTGCCGAACTGAAATGGGCCTGGTTATACTGTTCCCCGCCAAGGATAAACTCCCAGAGGATCTCGCCATCGGCGTCGGTCTTGACCATCCAGGCGCCATGCCTATCGACCTGGGTGCCGGGGACCTTGCCCAGGTGGGTGTCGCCTGCCAGGAGATAGCCCCCGTCGGCATCCTCCACGATGTGCCAGAGGGTATTGCCCACGCCCTCCTCGCCCACCAGCTTGGTCCAGAGGATATTTCCGTCCAGGTCGGCCTTGATCAGGGCGGCGCTGGGCGCGCCGCTGCCCATCGACTGGATGCAGGCCAGCACGATATGCCCGTCGGAGGTCAGGATCAGGTCAAAGGCGCCATCCCGCTCCCCAAGGTCCCAGGTGTGCGACCACTCGACCTCACCCGACTCGTCGGTCTTGAGCAGGATGGCGTCCCGCTCGTCGTAGGTCTTGGCCTCCCAACCGGCCAGGACGTAGCCGCCATCGGGGGTCTGGGCCACCCCCCAGCCGATGTAGAGGATCTCGTCGCCGTAGGTTCTCTCCCAGAGCAGGTTGCCCTCGGCGTCGGTCTTGATCAGGTAGAGGTTGCTCTCGTAGACATCCCCGGTAGGGTGTTCGTCGGCCCGGTCGCCGACGATGATATACCCACCGTCGGCCGTCTGCCGGACCATCTTGCCCAGATCCATGCCCCGCCCGCCATAGGTGCGCGACCAGAGTTCGTTTCCCTCCCCGTCCACCTTGACCAGGTAGACGTCGGTCTCGTCTCGCAGATAGGACCCGGCAATCTCGCCCAGCAGGATGTACTCATCCTCGCCCGCCGGAATGATGGAGGAGAAACTGGCGTCGTCCTCTCCGCCGTACTCTTTCTCCCAGAGAACGGCGCCCTGGGGATCGGTCCGGACCAGCCAGGCATCGCCGGGCGTGATGCGGTGAGAAGGGCGCGTGTTGTTCGCCAGCCCCGCGACCAGCGTGCCCCCATCTTCTGTCACTAGAATGTCAGAGGCTCTGTCATTGTACGGGCCACCGTGGATCATGGTGGCGGTTACAGGACCATCGTCATCACGGAGCGCGGNNCGGTTTCTGGTCAGTGCCCGCGCGTTGCTGCCATCGGCCTCCGCCAAATAGATCTCGCCGTCACCGCCTTGCCAGGACGCCAATACGATCCAGTTGCCATCTGGAGACCAATCGGGGCAATTCTCTCCGACGAACGTCTGCACTAGACGGCGCAGGTTGCCGCCGTCGGCGTCCATGACATAGATCCCGCGGGTGCCAGCGTGATCCGATCCAAAGGCGATCTGGGCACCGTCAGGGGACCAGGCAGGCTCGAGCGCCACAAAGTCCAGCAGTTTTCGCTCTTCGTGCGAGCCAGCTTCGACGGCAGCGTCCGCTCCATCGGGAATGAACATCACGTAGGTGCCGTCGTTACCCTCAGAGCGAGTGAATACAAGCCGGGTGCCATCGGGGGACCAGGCTGGGAAGTCCTCGTGGGACGGAGTATCCGTCAGGCGCTGCAGATTGGAGCCATCGGCGTTGATGAGATAGAGCTCAAAGTTGCCATCGCGCCGGGAGGGGAAAGCTATTCGCGCACCATCCGGCGACCACGAAGGCCAGATGTCGTTCGCAGCGTGGTCGGTCAACTGCCGCTGGTTGCTGCCGTCGGCGTCCATCACCCAGATATCGGGATTGCCGCTGCGGTTGGAGACAAAGGCTATTTGCTTGCCGTCGGGCGACCAGGCGGGCCAGGCATCGTAGGCCGGATCATCTGTCAACCGCTGCTCATTTGTCCCGTCGGCGTTCATGAGATAGATGTCCGCGTTGCCGTCCCGTTCGGAGGTGAAGGCGATCACGCCGCCGCCGCTGCCGCTGAGCGGGGGCAAGGGGGCCGGCGTATCGGTCGGTAGGGGCGTTTCCGTGGGCGGCGGGGGCGGCGGGGGCGCCGTGTACGTGGGAACGAATGTGGCAGTTGCGGTAGGCGGCAACGGCGTCGCCGTGGGTGAAATAGGGGTCGGGGTTGCGATTGGCTCGGAAGTATCGGTTGGCGCAACGGAAACAGCGGTAGGCTCCACCGTCCCGCAGGCAGCAAGCAGCAGACCACAGANNGTTTCATCGGTGCTCCCCCTTCCAGTCGTTCACCACAGGCGGCCCGGACGCGGTGCACGCTCAGCAGCAGTCGCCGGGCCGAGCTTGTCCTTCTCTATCCAACTAACCCGCAGCGAGGTCTAGCCGTTCAGGATGCCCCATGTCCGGCGGTGATCAAACGGAAGGTCTTTGGCCGGACGTACACTCTGGATGCTTCCCTCCGGCAAGTGACAGGCCGGAGGGCATCCCGGCGTCCTCCTGGCTGGGCAGTCAGTCCAGCTGTTCAGTAATCCACTCTGGGGTGAACAACTCGAGCGATTTTACCCACTCGTATACGGTTATGTAGGCCTGTTTGGCCCTTTCGATGGATGCTGTTAGGTAGTCGGGCAGGGATGCCTGGGTGTCCGTAACCAAGGCCAGTATGAGTACCAGAAAGAGCAGATTCAAAAAGATCGAGACCACGGCGGCAAAGATGGTGCCCGCCGTGGTTATGTCTGACTGCTTGACGCGCAGATCCTTGAAGAGACGCACATAGTGAAAGGCCAGTGTGAATCCGATCAAGACGTCTACGGCCCTGTCATACGGTGGCGGCACGACGAGCTTCACAAGGAGCAGCGGCAGTGTGAAAAGGGGTAGAAAGTAGGGTGCAAGGAGTACCCAGAAGCATCCGATGGTTTCCGTTACGCCCGCCACCTGGGTATCGCGCTTCTTTGCGCCTCCCTTCTCGTCACCGTTCTTCTTGTCTACCCCTTCCGTGTCTATGACGAGCTTGCGGGGCATTTGAAAGAGCATCAGGGCTGCGACCGCATGTGTCAGTTCGTGCTCCAGGATCTCAATGAAGTCGATTCTCCCGGCCAATATGACTACATACAGCAGGATGTAGACCGCTATGCCGATCAAGAAGAATATCAGATCCTCGTAATTAAGTTGGGCGACAAAGAGCACAGCTTCGTGGGAGAAGGCATAGATGGCAGGCAAGAGCGGTATCAGGAGCATGAATCGGACCAGCTTGCCCATCATCGGCGCCTCTTGTACGTGTCGATCCTGTTGGCAGCAGGCACCAGCCTGCAGCGGCTACAGCCTACTATGCCAGTCGCCTCCATGCTGGGATGGGGCGGACGGTTCGATGGACATGATCTACCGGGGTTGTGGTGGATCACGTCCAGCAGCCCGGGCCCGCATGGTAGCGCAGGCTTGGGCCAACCCTGTGACCCTCCTGGTCCGGGGCCAGGTCAGGGCCTTGAGGCCGCAGTGGCTCTCTCCTGTTCATTATAGCATGATTGAAGGGGAGTAGGCAAGGGCAGCTTCCAGGAGACTAGGGGCTTCCTCGTTCATCCCAACCAGCAAGCAGAGGCATCCTGGGGGCCGCAAAGGAGCCTCCGCGAGCACCCTTTGACAAGCCTTCGGCGTGAGGCCCTTGGCTGAGCTCGGCCAAAGCCCTCAGTCGAACGCTCTGGACGCCCGCTCCGGCAGATCCTGATGGCGATGACTGCGCGTTGAATCCCAATCAGGTAGCCCTGCCAGGGGATCTTGGCTCCCTGGCATTACGCAGGGGGCAGACCCCGTCGAGGTGGTGTGCCGGTCACCCGTGGTCGTTACCGTCGGCGCGGCTCAAAGTAGCGCAGCAACATGGCCCCGTTCTCGTCCCGCCAGGCCTCGTGCTGGGCTCGCCGGGCCGGGTCGTCGTGGATGAACTGGGAGGCCCACAGCACGCCGGTGGCGTACTGGGCAGCCAGAAAGAGGTCAAGTTGCTCGAGCTGGACGCCCGGCAGGGTGTGGACTCCCTGATAGCCCTCCAGGAAGGCATCGCGGCGCCGGTACCAGTCCCCGGTCCAGGCCCCCTCGCTGAGGGCCACCGCAATATCCCACAGCCAGAAGCCAAAGCCGCAGTCCTCAAAGTCGATGGGCAGCACCTCGCCGCCCTTGAACAGCAGATTGTCCGGGTACATGTCGCCGTGTACCATGCCGTAGGCGTCGGGACCGGTGCCGAGGGCCTCCATCAGCTCCCTTGCCTGATGTGAGACGACCACGAAAGGCTCCTGCAGGTGTCGCGGCATGGAGGCTACCAGCTCGGGGACGGTGCAGCGGAATCCCCGCCCGCCCAGCAGGCCATCCCAGTCCCAGACGTAGCGCTGGAAACCTTCTGGCGGCTTCCAGCCCGCCGCGAACCGGTGCAGCCGGGCGACCATGCGCCCCCAGGCGCGGAGATGGCGGGGCTGAAGCCCTGTGGTCCGCTTGCGGCCGTCGACCCAGCGCATCAGCGAGACGATGCGCCCCCTGGGCACGCCAGGGGTAGCAAAGCGCGCCTGCAACTCGCCCTCCAGGGTAGGGACCGGTTGGGGCACGGGCAGGCCGGCCTCTCGGCTCAGGGCCGCCAGCCAGGTCATCTCTCCCAGGGCGTATTCCCAGTTGCCCGAGATCAGCACCCGCAGCAGAAAACGGTTGGGTAGGTAGGGACCGGGCTCGTGCCTCGCGGCGACGGGGCCGGGCAGGTCCACCCGGTAGGTGACGTTGGCAAAATAGCGGAGGAAGGTGAGGCGCGCCCCGCGCAGGCCATAGGCCTCCAGGGCAAGCTCGGCCAGTTGCCGGATCCGTCGCAACTGGCCCAGGCGGGTTAGTTCGGCGTAGGGCTTCATGATCGTATGGTCTTCCAAGCGTGCGGCATCTGGGGATGCCGCACTCTTCATCCCTCTGGCGGCAGCGTGTTCGGCATCTAAGGATGCCGAACTCCTCATTCATAGGCCGGGTGTAGGGCCTCTGGGGATGCCCCTCCCCTATCCAGATAACCCGCGGCAGGCGGCGGGCGTTCAGGCGCGGCGATGATCATACCATGGCGGGAGCAAGTAGGCAAGCGGCAGGGCACATTCCGAGCCGGATGCCATGCTGGAAGCAACCTTCTCCGAAGCCCTGCAGCGTGCAAGATAGCCGGCCTTCAAGAATTATGCACGGTTCCTTCACCAGTTCTTCAAGGAATCCGGCTATGCTGGGGCTACGATGTTCGGAGCGAGACGAGACGACCCCGGGCTGATCACGATAACTACTTTCATGGAGGATAGCATGGGAAAGAAGATCTTGGGAGTTGGGGCTGTGGTGTTGGTTGGTGCCTTGGTGATAGGCATTGTGGCGGTGCTTGCGCTTCCAGGTGCGGCAGAGGCGGCCGGTCTCACGCGCCGGGGTGAAGGGCGTGCACCGGAAGACACGACAAACTCGGGCGAGTGTGTGGATGTGGGCAGCGTAGAGCCGCTGAGCGCTTCGGAGGTTGAGGCACTACGGATGGCGCTGGACGACGAGTACAAGGCGTGGTCGGTCTACGAGCAGGTGATCGATGACTTTGGCGCGGTACGGCCCTTCACTAGAATTCAGCGAGCTGAAGAGAGCCACATCACGGCGGTGGTGAGGCTTTTTGACCGCTACGAGCTGGATGCACCGGTGAACGAATGGCAGGGACAGGTACCCTCCTACGATACAGTAGCCGAGGCCTGTGCGGCTGGCGTCCAGGCCGAGGTCGACAACGGGACGCTCTACGACCAGTTGCTCGACATGGTGGACAATCCCGACATCATCCGGGTATTCACGGCCCTGCAAAAGGCATCTGAGACCAGACACCTGCCAGCCTTTGAGCGCTGCGCGCCGTAGCAGCACGCAGCCTGGATGCTTCGCCCCCGGCTTCGATGGAGCCGGGGGCGCTTTTTGTGTATAGGGCGAGCTGCTTACCTTCCTGGATGCTAGCAGCATCCAGGAAGGTTCGAGCCATGCTCAGCGAATCCGACTTGCCTTCTGGCCTGGAGCGCGGTATAATGGACAGGCTACTGCAAACGACCAGGTCCACCCGACATCCACCTCTTTGGCGAGCAAGACAGCCGCGAGTCCTTCCCGGCGGCGAACCCGCCGTTCGCGGTCACGGATAGATTCACCGGTGGCGCCGGTCCTTGGCGCCCGAACCAGCCGTTCAGGCCGAGGTAACCATGAGCGAAACGACAGGCGACGCCCACCCCGACGGGTCGAGGAAGCGGGTCACGTCCTGGCAGATCCGGCAATGGTGGCGCAAGAATCAGTGGCTCGCGATCGGCTGGCTATGGCTGGCAGCCGGGATCCTGGGCTTTGTGGGCTTTGCCCGGTATTTCGCGGCGCTGGGCCAGTCCCGCTCGTTCGGCGACCTGCTCTATCTCACCATACAACTCTTTGTGCTCGAGTCGGGCGCGGTCGAGGGACCGGCCGGCTTGGAATTGCAGATAGCGCGGTTCCTGGCTCCGGCTGTGGCTGCCTCCACGGCGGTACTGGCCCTGGCCCTGCTCTTCTACGAACGATTCCAATTGCTCCGCTTGCGGTGGATCCATGACCACGTCATCATCTGTGGTTTAGGATACAAGGGCCTGGTCTTGGCCCACGGATTCCACGAGCGTGGCGATCGGGTGGTGGTGATCGATAGGGATGAGGACAATGACCTGATCGATCCATGCCGCAAGTTGGGTATCACAGTCCTGATCGGCGACGCCGCCAGCCAGGAGTTTCTTGCACTGGCCCGGGTCGACCGGGCCCAGTATCTCTTTGCCGTGTCGGGAGACGATGGGGCAAATGCTGATGTGGCCGTGCGGGCGCATGCACATGTATCCAAACAGTCCGGCCCGACGCTGAATTGCTTCGTCCACATCGTTGACCCCCGGCTGTGTGACCTGCTACGGAAGCACGGCCCGGCGACGGACAAGGACAACCGGTTCACGCTGCAGTTCTTCAACGTGTATGACACCGGCGCCCGGGCTGTGCTAGCACAGCACCCACCCTTTGATCGTGGGCCGGATGGGGAACCCCACCTGCTTGTCGCGGGCATGGGGCACATGGGCGAGAGCCTCATCGTGCTCGGTGCGGCAAAGTGGCGGGCACAGCATGGCGAAGCAAACGAGCGATTGCGCATTTCGATCATCGACCGAAACGCTGGGGAGTTGGTCAAGTCGCTGGTGCTTCGCCACCCTCAATTGACCACTGCCTGTGAGCTGGTTCCGCTGACCATGGAGATTCCCAGCCCCGATTTCGTGCGTGGCGATTTCCTCTTTGCCAATGATGGCGGCTGTGACGTTACCATTGCCTACGTCTGCCTGGACGATGACACGGCTGCCCTGACCACCGCCTTGGCCCTGCGCCAGAAGGTCAAGGAGGATGGAGTCCCTATCGTGGTGCGCATGCGGCACGACGCCGGCCTGGCTACGCTGCTGGGCGGGTTGCACGGAGACGATAGCAGGTTCGACGGCCTACACGCATTTGGATTGCTGGATCGGACGTGCAGGCCAGAGCTAGTACTGGGCGGGACCCGCGAGACCCCGTAGACGGTCATGGACCAGATCCATCCCCAGGCCGGGAGGAAGACCGGGTTCCAGGTGCGCCGCTTGTAACGAACGAGGCCGGACCTGTGCCGCGGTGCCATCGGCCCGCACTTGGTCACAGTGGGTTGACAGATCCAGTGTCTTTCCGCCGGATCTGTCGATCCGCCAGGAGCTGGCAGCGGTGAAACGGGTACCAATCATGGAGGCTACAACGAGGAGGGCAAGATGCGCAAGGTAGCATTGGGTTGGCTGGTCATCATGCTGGCGGTGCTGGGCCTGGGCGAAATCGGCAGGGCCGCGCCGCCGCCCCAGATCATCGAGGTTGGCGAGAATGCTGCCTGTGACTATAGCACGATAGCGGCAGCCATTACCAACGCCAACCCTGGCGACACCATCAAGGTCCAGCAAGATACCTACAATGAACCACCGCTGGTGGTGAACAAGTCGCTGACCTTTCTCGGCGGTTATATCAAGGCATTGTATGGAGATGAGGTATGTCTGGGTAACACCCGCTACCAAGTCACGGTGCATCCCGCCGCGCCGGTCGCCTCGCCGATCTTTCGCGTGCAGGGCGCGAATGTGCTCGTCGAGTGGTTCATCTTTGAGAATAGCACCGACGTGGGTGTGGCCGTGGACAGCGGCGGCACCCTGGACCTGGTGGATACGATCGTGCAGAACAACGGCGACGAGGGTTTGACCGTGACCGGTGCGACGGCGAACCTGATCCGGGCCGACATTCTGGGCAACACTCTGGCTGGGGTGGCAGTTGCAAGCGGCGGCGTCCTGGATTCGGTAGACTCGACCATTCAGAATAACGGAGACGAGGGTCTGACCGTGACCGGTGCGACGGCGAACCTGCTCAGGACTGACACTCTGGGCAACACTCTGGCTGGGGTGTCAGTGACAAGCGGCGGCGTCCTGGATTCGGTAGACTNNCGGCGTCCTGGATTCGGTAGACTCGACCATACAGAACAATGACGACGGGGGGCTGAGTGTAGTCGGTGCCACGGCGAACCTGCTCAGGACCAAGGTCCTGGACAACGACCGGAACTATGGCGGGGGCATCTATATGGAAAGCGNNGACTCGCTGATCAAGGGCAACCAGGGGTGGGTCCAGGGGGCGGGGGTCTACCTGCGGACCGGGTCGGTATTCAGCGCAGTCAATGAGACGGGGATCGAAAGGAACCGCACGGTGATGGGCTGCGACGACGGGGGTGGCATCGCGGCCATCGGCATAGGTACCGAGGTGATCATCGACGCCAGCCAGGTGGTGTCGAACACGGCGCTGCACCGCGGAGGCGGTCTCTATCTCGCCGGCGGCGCGAGCGCCACGCTCCAGAACGGGTCCCTGGTGCAGGAAAACGGGGCGTACGGTCCGGTGACCGGGGCTGGGGGTGGTGCCCACCTGACGGACGGTTCGACCCTGCACGTGGACGGCGGCTGGTTCTACCAGAATTGGTCGGACCCCTACGGCGGTGGGATTTACGCCGACCTGGGGAGCACCGTCCAGATTGCCAACACCTGGTTCTACGCCAACGAGAGCAGGGACAGCGGCGGGGGCATATACAACAACGGCGGACAGGTCACCTGCCGGGGCTGCTTCTTCTACCTGAACCGGGTGGTAGACTATCACGGCGGGGCGATCTCGTCCATCGGGACGGCTG
>JABAHP010002983.1_pt1 | contig 10051 bp, 8 predicted proteins | sample 7062081 | NCBI WGS metagenome assembly JABAHP01 (sample SAMN14534357, study PRJNA622989) | marine sediment metagenome | biome: marine biome [ENVO:00000428]; feature: marine pelagic biome [ENVO:01000023]; material: deep marine sediment [ENVO:00002113] | place: India: Gulf of Kutch | collected... | reverse complement strand
TGAAGAAGATCACAAGGGAGGTCAGGGTGGTGAGTATGGTCCTGAATGTGATGTATCGAAATACATTCAGCCATGATATGTCTGTCTGAAAGAGGTAGATGAGTTTGTAGAGCATTTATGACCTCTTACCTACGTTAGAATTCCTCTTGATCCTTGCCCTTGAGAATCTCGGCCACGATTTCAAGCTGCATCCTTCGAGAGCCCTTGAGAAGAATCACGTCTCCCCTATTCATGCTAGCCCCTATTTTTTGCGCCATTTCCTCATGGCTTCTGGCCTCAATAGCCCTCTCTTTTGGAAAGCCCTTGCTCACAGCACCCTCTATCATCTGCGGGGCGTGTTCTCCCATGACCAGAAAGCAAAAGGCGCCCAGTTCTGCCACCATGTTCCCGGCCTCCAGGTGCGCGGGGACGGTTTCATCTCCCAGTTCCAACATCTCACCCAATCCCACAATAAGCCTCCCTTCGCCCGCAACCAGTGCCCTTGCCGAGTCAAGGGCCGCCTTGAGGGATGCGGGATTGCAGTTGTAGGTGTCATCCACGAGGAGGATACCACCGGGAAGATGGCTGATCATAAAGCGACCCTTTATCCCCTGAAAGCCTCCCAGGCCTTCCAGGATGTGCTCAGGGGAGGCCTCAAGGCAGAGGGCAATGGCTGATGCCGCCAGGGCATTGAAGACATTTTGGAGCCCGGGAACGCGCAGTCTAACCCGCTGGGTCTGGCCAAAAAACTGCAGATCAAAAGCCGTGCCTTCCTTACCCAGGCTCTTAATTTTTTCAGCCCGAATTTGATTCTCGGGTCCCAGGCCAAACGTTGTAAGCTTACTTTGAAAGGGTGAGGCCGCTCTCAGGAGCAGTTCGTCGTCGCCATTCAAAATAGCCTGGCTTTTCTCGGGCATCTTTTCCAGCAGCTCCACCTTCGCCCTGGCCACGGCGTTGATATCACCCAGTCCTTCCAGGTGGGCCCTTCCCACATTGGTGATGAGGCCCACGTCCGGCTCTGCTATCTCAGTCAGACGGGCAATCTCTCCTGGTCGATTCATACCCATTTCCAGTACAGCCCTTCGATGTGCTTTCTCCAACAACAGCAAGGTGAGGGGCAAACCGATCAGGTTGTTGAGATTCCCCTCATTCTTCAAAGTCAGGGCTTTCAGTCCCAAGATACTGGCTGCCATCTCCTTGGTGGTGGTCTTTCCCACGCTGCCGGTGATAGCGGCCACCGGGATGGGGTGTCCCCTTCTCCACCAATTCCCCAGATCCCCAAGGGCCTTCAAGGTATCAGCCACCGAAATGAGGACAGGGTTCCTCGTGGCAGAAATCTCGGGCTTGTGGCCCTTCTGTATCACGGCCCCTGCGGCGCCCTTATCTATGGCCTGCGTCACGAAATCATGGCCGTCATATATATCGCCCTGGAGCGCCCAAAAGAGCTCTGCCTGGGCGATTCTTCTAGAATCGGTGCTTAGACCGCTGAAAATCGCCTTGGGGGAGCCAGCAATGAGTTCCCCTCGAATCGGCGCAATGATTGTCCCTGCGGTTATCTCGCCCCATATAGGTGTCATGTGTCATTAGCCATTGGTCATTCGTCATTCGTCATCTGCCGTTAGTTGTATTGCTGAAAAGTGGCTTCTGTTTCTTGAGTTCAGAGCACAAATGACCAAGGACCAGTGACTAATGACGAAGTTCTGAGGCAGCTCGGGCAGCTTCTTTTCGATCATCAAAGCGCTTTCGCTGTCCACCCACAATTTGGTAGTCCTCGTGACCCTTCCCGGCGATCAGTACCAGATCCGTTTCATCGGCCAGTGCCACGGCCTTACGTATGGCTCGCCGTCTGTCCGCTTCAACAAAATACCCTGAGCCCGTAAAAGGCCTTTGGGCAGAATTGTTCAATCGAATGAGGTCTGTCGATTGGATCCCCTTTTCGATCTGCGCGATAATGGACAGGGGATCTTCACTGCGGGGATTATCAGAGGTAATGAAGACCAGGTCACTATTCTCTCCAGCAACCAAACCCATTTCGCTCCGCTTTCCCTTGTCCCGATCTCCCCCGCACCCAAAGACAGTGATCAATCTGCCATCCACAATAGGTCTCAGGTTTGTCAGTGTCTTCAAGAGCGCATCAGGTGTGTGCGCATAGTCGACCACCAGATTGAGACCACTCTGGTTTTTCACCAGCTCCAACCGTCCCGGGACCATTCCCAATCTCTCTATGCCTTCAGCGACCGTATCAAGATGGACATTGAGGGATAGGGCGGCAGTCGATGCGGCCAGGATATTATAGATGTTCATCTCTCCTAAGAGGGAAGATCGAATGTCCACCTCTCCCACGGGGGTTATCAACCTGGCTTTCAGCCCGGTCCTATCCGCAGAGAGGTGTTCCCCTCTCACATCCCATCTTTGATCAAGGCCATAGGTCACCACCGGGGCCTCAGTCAGGGCGGCCAGTTGTGCCCCCCTGGGGTCATCCATATTGATGACCGCTGTTGAACCGGCCTCCGGTTTCCCCTTTTTGAGGCCTTGGAACAGGAGGCTCTTGGCCTTGAAGTATTCCTCCATGGTCATGTGGTAATCCAGATGATCCCTGGAAAAATTGGTAAATACACCCAGCTTAAATGGGCATTCCCCGGTCCTCTTTTGATCAAGAGCATGGGAAGAGACCTCCAAGATCGCATCTGTCACACCCGCATCCGCCATCTCACGCAGGAAACGCATGAGATCAAGGGATTCAGGTGTGGTAACGGGGGCCGCATGGGTTTTACCCAGATAACGATAATTAATGGTTCCGATCACGCCCGGCTTTTTTCCCGCTGCCGTGAGTATGGATTCCAGGAGGTAACTGGTGGTGGTCTTTCCGTTGGTGCCCGTGATCCCAATGAGGTTGATGCCCCCAAAGGGATAGTCGTAAAATCGGGCAGCAAGTTTTGACAGGGCCTCCCTCGAATTGGGAACGCTCACCTTTGTCAGGTTTCCCCTCAGGCCCGAGAATCCTTCACCAACCAATGCCACCGCACCATTTTGAACCGCATTACTCAGGTAGTGGTGGCCGTCCAGGGCATGCCCTTTGAGGGCAACAAAGAGGTGCCCTGGCTTGATCTGGCGTGAATCATAAGCCAGTCCTTCAATTTCCTGTTCCGGATCGCCGGTAAGATCGTATTCTTTCAGCCCTTCTAATAAATGAATGAGTTTCATGATGATTGGTCATTAATCATTGGTCATTAGTCATTTGCTTTTGAATCCTAAATAGTCTGATGGCCCGCTGTGTCTCGTTTCCATGAGTTAGAGGCCAATTGTCTAATCCTTTGCTCGCGATCTTTCATCCTGGTGGTTTGAAACTCACCTTAACGGATTTTATCTTTTTTAGAGAAGACCCGGGCCGGGGCGACTGTTTTACAGCCAGCCCTGTGCCCTCCAAGACAACATTCAGGCCTAGAGCCCTTCCTCCTCTCAAAACCTCGCGCATACTCTGGCCCCTGAAATCGGGAAGGCTTCCGGGTTTTTCTGAGAACGTCTCTGGTCGTTGAATTAACTTTGATACGCGTGGCCCTTGCCTCTCCGGCTCCAATTTTGCCAGGGCAAGTTTAACCTGAGGCGTGATCCTGAGATAATTAAGTGCCCAGCTTCCCACTTCCTGAAATGCAGGACCAGCCACCAATCCTCCGTATGGCACTCCTTTAGGTTCATCCACCATCATCAGGATCACCATCCTGGGCTTGTCTGCTGGTACAAAACCGACAAAGACGGCCACATAGTCCTTTTTAGAATAGGACTTGGTCCGGGGGTCCACCTTCTGGGAGGTCCCCGTCTTTCCCGCCACCCTATATCCACTGATGGCTGCAAGAGGGGCGGTCCCATCTTCGCTCACCACCCCCTCCAGGATTCGAGCCACTCTTCTGGCTGTCTGGGGTGAAATGACCCTCCTGATCACGCGGGGTTTCATCTCCTTGACCACACGACCCGATTGATCCTTTATGTCCTTGACCACATAGGGACGCATCAGTCTGCCCCCATTGGCTATGGCTGCCATGGCAACGGTAAGTTGAAGTGAGCTGGCAGTCATGCCCTGCCCAAAAAAGATGTTGGCCCGGTCGATCTTCTTGGCCTGTTTAGAGGGTCTAATGAAACCGCTCCTCTCTCCACTCAGGTCAATCCCTGTTTCGCTGCCAAAACCAAATTTTTTCAGATAGGCCACAAATCTCTCATAACCCAGCTTCTGACCCATTTTCACGGCCCCAATATTGCTTGAGAAGACAACAATGTCCGACGCAGTCAATGTCCCAAACCCTTTGGTGTCATGAATGATGTGCTTGGCGTACTCAAATTCCCCCTGTTCACAATAAAACGTGGTCCTGGGAGACAGGGTTCGGGTCTCAAGGGCTGCTGCAAGAAGGAAGGCCTTTACAGTAGAACCCGGCTCATAGGAATCTGTAATGGCCCGGTTTCTCCATTGATGAGGCTTGTATTTCCAGAAGATATTGGGATTAAAGAGGGGGACCACGGCCATGGCGAGAATTTCCCCTGTCTCAGGATTCAGGATGATGGCGTGCCCACTCTTTGCTTTGGTCTTTTTAATGGCCCTCATGAGGGCCTGCTGGGCCCTGTACTGGATGTCTTTGTCGATGGTGAGGACGAGATCATACATTTCAGGGCCTTTAGATGTGGGCCTGCTAATATAGAAAGGACGGCCAAGGGCATCCCGCATCTTCACTAAGGTGTGCTGGGGACCCTTTAAAACGGAATCATACTTCCTTTCCAGACCTTCAAGACCCTGGTTATCGGCACCGGCAAATCCAATGAGGTGAGCGCCGATCTCCCGTCCCGGGTAATAGCGTCTGGTCTCGGTGGTAAATTCAACCCCCTCTAATTTCAAGGCCCTCACCCGCGCGACTTCTTTGGGAGAGATCTTTCTCTTGATCCAGACAAACGGACGTTTGCTTCGCAGGAGGCCCAGGGTTTTCCGCCGATTCAGATTCAGGGCCCGGGACAGTTTTTTGGCAGCGTCGCTTTTTCTCTTTACAAGGTTTGGGTGGGCATAGACTGACTCCACTTCAACACTGACGGCCAGTTCATGTCCTTCCCGGTCATAAATGGTACCCCGTTTAGGGAGAAGTTTGATGGTCCCCCTGTAACCCGCACGCGCAATGGAGGCTAGTCTATCCCTTTCGAGAACTTGAAGTTGGTAGGCTCTTGCCAGAATGGTTCCCATTCCAGCCAGAAAAAAGAGGGCCACGAGATAAATTCGAAATCGGATCCACTTTTTTTCCTTTACCTTCATGGCAAGAAAACGATTTGCTCTGGCAAGGGCTGTCTAAGGCCCAATCGACGGGTGGCCCTTTCCAGGTTTTGAGGTGATTTTAGTGTGGCCAGCTCAACCCTTAACTTCTGATTGAGCTCCTTGAGCTTCAGTTCTTCCTGTTGCAGACGGCTCAGGTCATAGCCGATTTGAGTCCCTTCAAAGTTAGACCAGACATAACCTATACCGCTCCCCATGAAGACAAAGAGCAGGAAGGCAATGAGAAAGATTTGGCGGGGAGAAATGAAAGTTCTCTTTTTCCTGGATCTCTTATTCCCCACCCGGATACCCGTCTTGGCATTTCGCTTCTTTTGAACCTCGGATGGTTTCATGGGTCTAACCATTTTAAATCCTTTCTGCTGCCCTCAACGTGGCGCTGCGAGCCCTTGGGTTCATCTCAACTTCCCGCAGGGCGGGTTTGGTCCCTTTTTTGTGCACCCGCTTAAAAAGGGGTGCTTTTCCACATCTGCAATAAGGAAAATCGGGGGGGCAGGTACACCCCCTCTCCCAGTTCATCATGGTCTGCTTGACCATTCTATCTTCAAGGGAATGATAGGAGATGATGACCAACCGCCCTCCCTCATTCAGGAGGGGGGGCACCCTATCGAGCAAAGCCTTTAGGTTTTCTAATTCTCTGTTTACAGCGATTCTCAATGCCTGAAATGTTCGGGTCGCTGGATGCCTCGCTCTGGGGTGATGAGAAACGGGGATCACAGACTGGATCAGCTTGGCCAGGTGAAGGGATGAGTCGATGGGCCCTCTTCTGCGCTCTCTGTCAATGGATTTGACAATCTTCCGTGCCCTTTTTTCTTCTCCATAATCACGCAGTATCTTCTCAAGCTCCTTAGGGGAAAAGGTGTTTATCATGTGGTGGGCAGTGAGCTTGTCATCCAGGTCCATCCTCATATCAAGCCGCTCATCCCGATTAAAACTAAATCCCCTCCCGGATTTCTCCAGTTGATGGGATGAAACCCCAAGGTCCAGGAAGATGCCATTGACCTTTTCAATGCCTAGACCTTTGAGGACTTGGATCAGTTCAGCATAGTTTCCTTTAAGAACGGTGACCCTTTCACCCAGAGGGGATAGTCTTTCTCTGGATAGCCTGACAGCCTCTGAATCCCTGTCCAGGCAGATTAATCTGCCTTTTGAGCTTATCTTTTCTCCTATGGCTTTGCTGTGCCCCCCATTTCCAACCGTTCCATCCACGTAGATTCCATCCATCGCTGTAATCAGATCCCTTACAACCTCCTGGACGAGGACCGGTTGGTGAGGGTAGGCCAATTTCACCCCCTTTAGATTCCCAGTTCCGAGAGGGACTGGCTCACTTCGGGGAACTTAGCCATGGCCCTCTGGAATTCCTTCTCCCATTTTTCCTTGTCCCAAATCTCAAAAAGTCTTAATTCCCCTACAAGTACCACTTCTCTTTTTAGCCCTGCGATCTCCCTTAGATCTTGGGGTATGGTGATTCTTCCCTGTTTTAGGGGACATTCCTGCGCCCCAGAGATGAAATAGCGGCGATAGGTGTTTACGGCCCTATCAAAAAGGGAGAGATTGGCGGCCTTTTCTTCAATGACTCTCCAGTCGTCCCGTGCAAAGGCCCAAAGGCAGTTGTGCTGGTTTGTCAAAACCAGGCAACCATCATTCTTCTTCTCAAGGACTTCCCTGAACCGGGCAGGGATAGCCAACCGACCTTTGTCATCCAGATTATGTTTTGAGCGTCCCCTAAACATATGGCTTATATGTAACAGCTATGACACTTTATACCACTTTATTGCACTTTGTGACACTTTACAGTCAAAAATCCATGTTTGTCAAGGGAAAAATAGGGGAAATTAAATAAATATAATATAAGATAATAAGTTATATGCAATATATAGTGGTTGTAGCATTGTGAGGCACAGAATAAGGGTATGGGAATAAATGAGGCAGAATTTTCCTTTTCTAATTAAATTCTCAGAGCCCCCAAAGGTCCCAACTTGTAAAGGAATAATGTGTCTATTCGACTAAAGGCTAATCCGGGCTTGCGAACCGGCCCATTTTCTTCCAATGAGTGGTGGGCAAAGCCGCCTTATGGGAAAAGGCCTTTAGTGGATTTTTTGGCAGATTCACCCAGGTGTGGACGCTGAAGGGGATGCGGACCATAAATAATAGATCAAGGAGGCGATGNNTTATCCCCAAGTTTCTCAATGAACGGGACTGACTTGAGGGATAGGGTAAGGCCCAGGACCAAAATCAGAGGGATAACAGTGACAAAGGGGACCCAGAGCTGGAGAGGGAGCGATTCCCTGTCAAAGCCAAGAACAAGAACGGACGCGAGCCCTGCAGCCACAAAAGGGAGCAGGAAGCCAGCTATTGCCCGATTATTTGTTTTTCTGAATCCAGGAAATATCTTCACCATCTCCCTATCTTCGCCTCCTGTCCTCTGCCTGCGAGGAGCTTTGTCAGCGAGCCTCCATGCGCAGCAGCTCCAGAAATTCCCCATCTTGGTGCTGGACATTTTAGGTTCAAAATTCTATAAGCAATAATATCCCATGAGTAAACTCTTTGGCGGATAAAAAGGAGGTTCAATCATGCCCGAGTTGATCGTCTGGAAAAATAAGCGCATGGATAAATTGAGAAGGGATATGGACCGTATCTGCACCAGGGTGTGCGACGAGTTTGGTATTCCGCTTTTTCTTGAAACCGCGGCAGAGCTCCCTTCCATAGATGTATCCGAGACCGAGGATAGCATCATCCTCAAGGCGGAGGTTCCGGATATCAATCCAGAGGACCTGGATATCTCCATTACGGACGATACGTTGCGTATCAAGGGAGAAACAAAGCAAGAGTTTGTAGAAGAGAGCGGAGGAGTTCAGAGAACGGAGAAGAGGTATGGCTCATTCTCTCGTACCCTTCAGCTCCCTTGCAAGATAGACTTGGATGATGTGAAAGCCACATACTCGGAAGGCATACTGAATATCGTTATGCCCAAGTGTCGTCCTGAGCAAGCCAGGGAGATCAAAGTAAAAGTAAAGAAATAACTCACCTTCGGTTGTTTCTTGTCTCATTTGCTCGTCTATCTTCTGGCCAGTGACCCCAGTGGAATAATCCCGGCAGGGCGGGCCCCGGTTCAACACGCTGAAACCCCAGTGAAATATTTGTCGGTTCCACGGGGGAGAAATTCCACCGGGTGAATATTCCACGTGACGAGCGGTGCAGGCAAATCAGGAATGACCTAAGAAAAATAGGAGGAGGAAATAGATGCCAAGGAAAAAGCCGGATAAAGAGGTGCCCCTTGAAAAACTCAGATGGAGGCTCGATCCAGCCACATTGCCATTTGAAACCACAGAAGATCTTAAACCCCTTAAAGAGATTATCGGACAGAAGAGGGGGGTGGAGGCCTTTCGCTTTGGAATGGGTATAGACAAACCGGGCTACAATGTCTTTGTCACCGGTGCGCCAGGGTCCGGAAGACTGTCCACGGTTCGCAAAATGCTGGCAGAGCTGTCAAATAAAAAGAAGGGGGTGCCGGATGACCTCTGCTATGTGAACAACTTCAAGAATTCCGAAGCCCCCATTCTTCTGCGGCTCCAGGCAGGGGTGGGGCGGAAGTTTAAGAAAGACGTGCACGATCTGGTGGCGACCTTGAAGAAACAGGTCCCACAGTTTTTTGAGAGTCAGGACTATCTCAACCGAAAAAAAGAGATCATGGAGGAGTATGAAACAAAGGGCAAAAGCTTCTTCAAGGAACTGGATCAGAAGGTGAGGGAAGAGGGCTTTGCCCTTGTGGATATCCAGGTGGGGCAGGTCAAGCGGCCCGAGGTGATGCCCCTGGTGGATGGAAACCCCACGCATATTGATCAGGTTGAAGCCATGGTAGAGAAGGGCCGGTTTCCCAAGGAAGAGTTCGAGCAGTTGCGAGAGAAGCAGGCCAAGCTGAGGGAACAGATTGACCAGATCTTTCTCGAACTGAGAGACTTGCAGAAGGAGGTCCAGGAGACGGTTGAGAAGATGGACCGCCTGATGTTCATGAAAATGGCCACAGACCTTGCGGAACCCGTAAGAGGGAAATATAAGAGCGAGAGGATCGATAATTACTTCAAGGATATGCTGGAGGATATGGCGGATAATTTGCAGATCTTTGCCCAACAGAGCCAGCAAGCTGTACCGGGCATGCCCTTTCTGATGCCCCAGGGCGACCCCTTTGAGTCCTATCGGGTAAATCTTCTCGTGGATAATGCGGATCAGAAGGGGCCTCCGGTTATTACGGAATCCTACCCCACGTATAGAAATCTCTTCGGAAGCATAGAAAGGGTCGTTGATCGGAGCGGGGTCTGGAGGACAGATTTTNNGGCCAATGGGGGTTATCTCGTCATCAATCTCCTCGATGCCATTGTGGAGCCGGGTGTCTGGCCGGCCCTGAAAAGGGCCCTGAAGACCAAGAAAATGGAGATTCAGACCTATGATCCCTTTTATCTGTTCACCACCACACAGATGAAACCAGAGCCCATTGATATGGATATCAAGGTGGTCCTCATCTCGGATTCCTATGTCTATCATCTCCTCAACTTCTATGATGAAGATGTACCAAAAATTTTCAAGGTGAGGGCAGATTTTGACACCTCTATGGACAAGAATGAAGTGTCTATTCGTCAGTTCGCAGAGTTCATCAAAATGAAAAAAGACGAAGATAGTTTAAGGCCCTTTGACAGAACGGCCGTGTCCGCGCTTGTAGAGCAGGCCGTGCGGATGGCAGGAAGGCAGGAGAAGATCTCCACCAGTTTCCCC
>JABAHP010007332.1_pt3 | contig 10056 bp, 10 predicted proteins | sample 7062081 | NCBI WGS metagenome assembly JABAHP01 (sample SAMN14534357, study PRJNA622989) | marine sediment metagenome | biome: marine biome [ENVO:00000428]; feature: marine pelagic biome [ENVO:01000023]; material: deep marine sediment [ENVO:00002113] | place: India: Gulf of Kutch | collected... | reverse complement strand
ACAGGTATTGCAATTTTTAACAAGAATACTCCTCTCGATTTCACTACTTTCGTGTCATCTTTTCCCCGCATTTGGGGCATTTTATGTCATAGCAGGGTACACCTCTTTTATGCGCGACGGTTTCGCCGCAGCTGGGGCAGACGCACTGTCCACCAGGTCCCAGACCGCGACCGCCCATTCTGCCACGGCCCTGGCCCTGACCTCGGCCCTGCCGATTGCCAGAACCGCCTCCCTTGCCTCCCCCTTGTCCACGGCCTCCACCGCCACCGAAACCATTTGAAGACATCATAAAATCACCATCTTTCTTGCTTGCTTAAGTTTCTAAATACTGGCTTCTGACTACATAGCCAGATTATCAGCTTTTATCTCTCATCTTTGAATTTTCCAATATTTCGCCGCAATCCATGTCTGCGTTTAAATCCATGCCCTCTGCCTCGACCATGACAGCCCGGTAACCTCAGCTCTTCTCTGTCCAGCGCTCCCTGGGTAAACGCTGACAGGATCAGGTCAACCTTGCCTCTTATCCAGGGATAAATCCGGATATTTATACTTTGTAATTGAGTTTCCAGCTGAGCCGAGATCGCCCCGCAAATGAGTATATCAATTTCCATCATTTCCAGAGTTTTTATGAGCTCGTGCGGATTCGCGCCGCCTAAATCAATCATCTGTCTTTGACCCGACTTATTTGATTCCAGGTCCACTACCATAATCCGGCGCGCAGTATCCATAACAGGTGAAACACGGCTATTCCAAACAGGTATTGCAATTCTCATAGCTAAGCTATACAGGGCAATACCGATGCCAGACATGATAAATAGTCTCACGCAACCTTATAACACTTTATATGATAATAAAATATGGGATTTGTTAAGGAACGGAGCGTTGCAGACAGGGTATGGAAAGGATGCTAATATGCAATTATATTTTCATTCAGGACTGCATTTATGCAATATCATTTTGGAATTTCCACACCCAGCTTTTTCATCTTGCGCCAGAGCGTGGTTTTATGAATACCGAGTTGGGCGGCAGTTTTCGTACGATTCCAGTTATTTTTCCGGAGCGCCTCCTTGAGATAGGCCGCCTCCATCTCCTCCAGAGAATGCGAGACAATCTCCCTGCCCTTGTCTTTGGGACGAATACTGTCAGGCAGGCATTCCAGATTTATGACTGTTCCTTTACAGAGCACAAAGGCATGTTCGATTATATTTTCAAGTTCGCGAATGTTGCCGGGGTAATCATGACTCATCAGGATTGCCATTACATCCGGTGAAACTTCGGTAATTATTCTGTCCTTCAAGTTGTTGAAGCGATTTATGAAATGGTTTACCAGGAGCGGGATATCTTCTTTTCGCTCGCGCAAAGGTGGCAGTTTAATAGTTATCACATTAATCCGGTAAAAAAGATCTTCCCTGAAGCGGCCAGCCTTGACCAGTTTCTGCAGATTTCTATTTGATGCGGTAATGATGCGAACATTGGCTTCCACACTTTCAGTGCCGCCCAGGGGCTCATATACTTTTTCCTGAATTACCCGCAACAGCTTGACCTGCAGCGATGGAGAGGTATCCGCTATTTCATCCAGGAATATTGTTCCCCCCTCAGCCAGAGCAAATCGCCCAGGTTTGTCTTTGCGTGCGTCCGTGAATGCTCCTGCTTTGTGGCCGAAAAGCTCCGATTCCAGGAGCGTATCAGGCAACGCTCCGCAATTGATGGTGATGATTGGATGGTCTCTGCGATTGGATAAATTATGTATAGCGCGTGCAATCAGTTCTTTGCCGGTTCCAGAATCACCCTCGATCAGCACTGTACTTTCGGATTCGGCAATGCTGGGCAGGATATCGAAGATCTTTAGCATAGCGCTGTTTTTGCTGATTATATCCTGGAATGAATACTTTTTCTCCAGTTCGCGTTTAAGCTCCTCGAGCGCGCTCAGGTCACGAAATGTCTCCACCCCCCCGATTATTTCTCCATCTTTATTGCGCAAGACGGCAGCGGAGATGCTTATGGGTATTTTCCGTCCAGAGGCATCAATGATAAAGACAGCCTTGTTTACAACCGGCTCACCGGTTCGAAAAGTCTCTCTCAGTGCACAGCTTGATTCGCAGATCGAGGCACGGAAGACATCACAGCATCTTTGACCGATCGCCTCCTCCCGGGGAATAGAGGTGATCTGTTCGGCCGCCCGGTTGAACGATGTTATTTTCCAGTCCTTGTCGATTGTAAAGACACCGTCGGCAATAGAATCCAGGATTATCTCTTTGCTTTCGTCTTTATTGTTTCCGTTGCCCATAATCCTCACTGTGCATGATTTCGCTCATTTATCTCAACATATATATACGAGTTAAAGATGAGTGTCAAATGATAATAATCTAATTACTCCGTGATTAAGGATAATCGCCAGAGTGAAAACTCTCTTGCCTTTATGATTGCTTTTTATATCTTAGCTTTCTTAAAAACGGACAGGATGGATAATTTGAATTCGAATAGATCAAAGGCCCCCGGCAAAACATTTCTTCTCTGGTTTATTGCTGTAATTCTCACTCTTTCTTCGGCTGTATATCAGCGTCTGACAGGCCCCACATATCCGGTAAGGGGTTCTGTGGAAGTCAATGATACGGAAATCAGCTACAAGCTGCTCAGATCCCATTACACAACTGCGGACGCTGTCATGAAGATTGTCCTGCAGGGAGCGGATATGGAAGGAGAGATCACGTGGCGCAGATATAAAAGCAATGATCCCTGGTTCACGGATGAATTATCTCAAAAAGGGGATACGCTGATAATCGTAATCCCGAAGCAGCCCTCGGCAGGCAAAGTCATGTATAAGATAAGCCTGATCGATGATTCCGGAAGAAGATACGAACTGGCCGAGGAACCGGTAATAATCCGTTTCAAGGATCCCGTACCGATCTATGTCCTGATACCGCATATCATCGCCATGTTCGGATCCATGCTCCTCTCCACCCGTACAGGATTGGAAGCGATATTCCGTAATCGAAATACATACAGGCTGACACTCTGGACAATCGGTTTTTTGTTTGTTGGCGGTCTGATACTGGGGCCGATCGTGCAGAAATTTGCCTTCGGCGCATTCTGGACCGGATGGCCCCTGGGAACCGATTTGACCGACACAAAAACAGCTGTTGCTCTTTTATTTTGGCTAATTGCAATGTGGCGTCTGCGCAGACAGAGCGGGGGACGAGTCTTCACAATCATTGCGGCGCTCGTCACACTCATAACCTTCTTGATACCGCATAGCGTTCTGGGCTCGGAGATTGATTATACCGAGATAGAATAACTTCAAAAAGAAAGCGCCTCAACATATGAGGCGCTTTAATCAGGTCATTTCAGATTCATATTATCTCTATTCTGCAGCCTCCTCTGCCTCTTCCGATTCTGCTTCGGGCAGTTCATGAACTCCCTTTTCTTTCATCTTCGCATAATCGAATTCGGCGGGCATATCTGCATGGAACTGCTCAGGAGCTTTTTCTTTATCGTGGCAGTTCAGGCAGGTCTCTTCGTCAGGAATGATGAGGCCGTTTTTCATTGCCAATTCAACATCTTTCATGATCTTCATGCTTTTGTATTCACTTCCCGGACCATGACACGCTTCACACTGGACGTTGGCCAGAAAATCGCCATCCTCTGTGACGCCGGTGGCATGGCAGCCCTTGCAGACCTCTTTCTCTTCATCTGCGAGCTCCAGGGTATCGACATTGGCCCAGGCATCAGCGTGAGCGGTTTTTTCCCAGGAAGGGGCAGTGCCGTCTTTCTTATGGCACAGTGCACACTTCTTAACGCCGATATAATGATATACCGGTTCCTCTTTCTTCTCGGCTTTCTCCTCTTGAGCCAGACCGATGGCAAAGATCATGAAGAGAAAGGTCAGGACGCTGAGCATCAAAAATAGTTTTTTTGACATGTGACCTCCAAGTCTTATCAAAAGCAGCTAAAAATAACATCTCATTCAGATTATTGGTGCGATAGACTCTCCATATTTAACAACCATTTCTCCCTATATTATAATTATTATACACTTTTACACAAATTTATCCAAAGATATTCTAAAAAATTTGTCCACGCAAAAACAACGCCCGCGTATCTAATTAACACGGGCGCTTTCAATTACATCGTTTGTTAGATAACTCTAAAAATCCAGCTGTACACCTGACCTAACCACAAGAAGCGATCCGGTTTCATTACCATAGACATAACCGAGCCTGTCGTCAAGCCCATAATATGTTATGTCCGCAGTCCACCTTATACCATTCTCGAAGCTGTAAATAGCTCCGCCGCCGATTTGATAGTTCAAGTAGTTGAGATCGGAATACCTATGCATATTGTCAAACGTGTAATCCAGATGTTCAATAGACTCATCCGGTTCGGGCATATCAACCGGATCAAAGGCTGCTGTGTTTTTTGCCACGAAGCCGCTCAGATTTAAAGTCAGTCTGGGGATCGGAATGTAGGCAACAGAACCATATATACTCTGGACTTCGCTTTCGTAATCTGCATCTGTGTATAGAGAGCCAAAATGAAGGACTCCACCGGAGTCACCAAATATATGGCCCGCTCACCCATCGAACATGGCTACGGTAACAGGCCCTCGTGATTTGAGAATCTGATAGCGCATACCTCCCGAGAAGACCCATTGCTCGGTCGGCATGATATTAAATCCCAGAGATGGCTGGAAGAATGTATGTTCTACCTCGAGGCTATCCAGATCATTATTTTTATCCAGTCTCAGTTTCACATTGGCATTCAGGCCGACCTTATTGGTCAAATTCAGATTGCCGGTCAGTTCCAGGTCATGTTTTATCGTCGGTAATGTTGTGACATCCTGGTATTTCAAGTCTTCACGCTGAAAATAAAATATAAATGTATTCCCTTCAAGCGGAGAGAGGCCTTCCTCGCGACCGGCGGCTTCGAATAGACCGCGGTAATTGGTGAAGGGATTACTGGTCATCTCCAACCTGTACTTGAATCCCAGTGAATATTTCAAGCCATCGCGGTAGCGCACCTTGGCCTGACCTATCAGGCGATTGGTGGCGTCATCCGCATCCTTGTATGGATAGTCATCGCGCCTGATACCCTCATATCCCCCGAGTACCGATAACGTCGTTTGCGGATTAAGCCGCATGATCATCTCCACATTAGCCTCTCCCCTGAGCCGATCGAGAGAGGAGTAGCGCATGAAACTGAAGTCCTGGCCTCCTCCCGGACGGCCCTCGCGCCAGAGCGGCAATTCGATCATAATGTCATCCGCCTTTGTTCTGGAGATCGATGTCCTCGCCAGAAGGCGCATAGTTCTATTCAGAAGAGCGCTGAAATTAAGAGATCCGCCATAAGTATCGGAAACCAGGTTGCTGTATTCGCCCGCTATAATCTGGCTCTCAAGGTCGGAAAGATCGTTCTCTGAACGATGATAAAAAGCAGAGCCGCTTAATCTATGTCTTCCTATATCCGAACTGAATCTAACCTTGTTGCCGATTTTCTCGGTTTCGGGATAGGTAGCATATGTGATTTCTTCGCCGGCATAAATCACACGGGAATCGAATTCCTCGGCCGAACCGCCGTTAACAGGATGCTTGGCTTCATCATAGAAGATACTCGGAGCAGCCGCATTAGAGCTGAATTTGCTATAGATAAAATTATAGCTGACACCGACCGGCCCCGGCTTTCCTTCAATGCCCAGATTGAATTGATTGACTGTTCTATCGACTTCGACAGCCTGAGATGTCAAATGACAGCTGAAACAATGTGTCGAGGCCACCCTCTGCTCATGTCCGGAATCATTCCAGAAGCGATGGGCCGCTGTCACACGAATATTATTTTTTTCATCAATTAGAAATTCCACTTTCGATTCGATTCTGTGCCGATCATAGTTAAAATCAAAGCCCGGATTGAGGTCTTCATGGGTAAGCATCTTACCACCCGGCGAACCATTCTCCAACATCTCACGAGCATTGATATTATTCAGCAGATCGGCCTGCAGCTGCCTTCTGAATAAAAGGTAGCTGACATCGACTTTGAGCCGATTCTTGAATTTAGCGGTGAAATCACCACTGATGTTCTTATTGTCATAGTAATGGCCATCTAGATTCAGGAAGTAATTGCTGCCCTTATTGAATAGATTGAACCTGGCCTCGGGATAGGCATTGTCATAAATATGCCTGAACTCGCCCAGCTTCTCACCATAATCTTCCCAGGAATTGTAGTGGCCTCCCAGCCATAGGCTGAACCTTGTTTCTGAACCAGCATCATCGGCCAGAACAGGCTGAGGGATGAAGCTTGGAAGCAGGAAGAGCACCGATATCATTATAACTGTCTTTTTCATATTCTCACCTCCCTACCTCGTTAATGCCTTGCCGCCGCCGGAAATCGATTGGGCCGGCAGATCGGATCCGTGAACTGCTGTGTGACACTGGGTGCACTTGGTCAGGAAGCCTTCTTTGAAACCATCATAACTGGAGCTGAAGAATCGTCCCGGCTGCTGAGGAGCCTCCAGACTGTCCCCTGTGATTCCCGGAATTGTCGCATGAAAATGCATGGAGTGGCAATTCAGGCAGAGTGCCGGCTCGTTTTGCACCAGCAGATTGTTGGCCACCGAGCCATGAGGCTCATGGCAAATCCCGCAATCCTCGGTTACCGGCTCATGTTCGAATATGAACGGCCCCTCGGTGTGGGGATGACATGAGATACAGCGCTGACGGCCGTTGTCTTCGACCGCAAAGGTCATCTCGTTGCCGTGAATATTGTGGCAATCCAAACAGCTGACAATTCCTTCATTCAGCGGGTGATGTGAGGGCATATAGAACGACGCACGCACATCGGTGTGACAATCATAGCACAAATCGGGCGGTTCCTTGATCAGGTTTTCTCCGATCTTGCTATGACTCTGGTGGCAGTCGGCACAATGTATGCCTTCTGTGGCATGCGCCGAGAAATCCCAGTTGGCATATTTAGAATCGCCATGGCATGTCAGGCAGGGATCACCGCCATCGAAATCATCCAGCTTTGCCGGGTTGATAATCGTCCCGGCCGTGCCTTCCTCGGCGTGTACGCTGCCCGGTCCATGGCACGTCTCACACAGCCTCTCCTTATACTTCTCAACTTCTCCCAGCAGAAGGCCATGCGGTGTTTGGGAAAATTCCATACTCACATCCTCATGGCACATCATACAGGTTTCCGTACCGACATAAGCAGACTGGTCATAATCATTATCCGCAACCACAAGCTGCGGCAATGAGAACCAGGCAGCCATTACGATCAGAAAACCTGCCAGGAAAAGTTTGCCTGTGAGTTTCAGGCGCTTACTCATACTTCAATACCTCCATTGTTAAATAACACAGAGCATTATTTTCCAAATTTGATTACGAATTATCATTGTGAGAATAATTCCGAATACTAATACTGTCCCTTCTTGATCAGCCCCCGAGCATAGATGGGGATGTTATTTTTGATTGCCTCTTCCGGTTTGACCGCTTTTCCTCCCAGACTCTGCCATAGATTCAGACCAAGCGCACAGTCCATGACCATGCCGATAAAGCAGCGTGCGGTAATTAGCGGATTTATATCATAAGTGATCCCTTGGTCTTTGAATTCCTGTAGCCGCCCGGCGATAAATTCAATCAGGTCACCCCTGATCTGGGCGTATATTTTCCTCGCTTTGACATGCCCGCGCAGGGCAGAAAAGAGCAATAGGCGATAGAGATCATCGTTCCTGTTCAAGAAGTCCAGAAGAAACTTCGCCATCTCGTGCAGGACTTTTTCAAGATCATCAATTCTTCTCAGGCGCTCAAACAATTCCTCATGCGGTATGCGTGTCACCAGAGATTCCAGAACCTGATCATAAACTTCAGCCTTGGAATCGAAATGCCTGTAAAGCGCGGCATCGGTAAAACCGCATGCGGACGCTATCTGCTTTACGGATACTTTGTCGTAACCGAATTTGCTAAACAGCGCCGTAGCTTCTTTAATGATCTGTTTTTTTCTGTCCTCGGTCATCCCAATATATTTGTTAGTTAACGCTTACTAACTTAGTGAAAAGATTATCAAAGTCAAGGATTTTTTGGAAAAATACATGCCATTAATTTATTACTATTCATTGAGTTAGGAATTTGATAGCGTTGACCATAATCAGGACTATAATAGTAATAATTCAATTATATGAGTATAAAGCACAAAAAAGCCCGCTCAAATCGGGTTGAGCAGGCTTCAAATCCCTTCCGGATTTTATTTGTTATCTTCCGAATCGTCTTTATTCTCAGGTTCTGTATCGTCCTCTTTGATTTTCTCTTCCGGCAGTCCCTCTGTCTGGGCTTCAGACATCTCTTCACGTATATCCTGCTTTTTTGATTTGACCACTTCCTGATACCAGTTGGGATGGTGATGTTTGGCCCAGGTCTTGGTTACGTATCCATCTACTAGAACGCGCCAGGTACCCGGATTGGCGATCGTACCCAGGTATGCATGCGCCAGCACACCTGCAATCAGGATAAAGGCAATCAGATTGTGGATGGTGGAGAGCAGGCAGATAGTCGATAGCTGGAACTGGTATTTAATAATTAACAGGATTCCGGTTATTATAATCAGGAGTCCAAAAATCGTGGTAAACCAATAAAACATCTTCTGGCCGGCATTGAAACGTCCGGCAGGAACCTCGCCCTTCGCGCCCAGGTACCCACCGCTCATCTTCATCCAGACTTTATCATAGGCCTTGAAAAGTGCATCCTTCGACCACAGCCCCATTCCCATCAAAGTTGTAACTCCGAAAACTATCCCCATATATATATGAACATCCAGCATCTGTTTGGGGGACGCAAACAGAAGATTCTGCCAGCTGTGCCAGTTGAAGGCCATGATCAGCCCGGTCAGGGCCAGAAAGGCGAAGGATATCAGACGGAAAAGATGTATAGCCCTTTCCAGGAAGGAAAACCGCTTCACCTCACCGGAGCCATAGACGAATGGGATACGCTTGGGTCCGAAACGATGATAGTGCAAGGTTACCATGAAAATAACGAATATGATCAGGAAGCTGACGATAGGGCTGAGAATTTTCTGATGAATTGCATTTATCTCAAACACCGTGGGGTTACAACCCAGACCCTCTCCCATGACAGCCATGACTGGCTGGCCGTCCGCACCATACGGATCTTTTGTCCATTTGCCTTTGAAGAAGTGCGCNNAATCTCGTATCTAAAAATCGTCTCGAAATCGTATTCATCGAGAATAGCAAGGCTGTCATTCTCATCAAGACCGTACACCTTATTTCCCTTCAGGTAAACCGGTCTTACCTGGGAAAAACGTTGATTATCAGCCAGTGATTCTCTAAACGCATTCAAGCCAGCAATAATTTCCTCTTCAGTATTGACTTCCGGTTCGCCATCATCATTATCATCGTTGATCTGATCTGAGTACAGGTCCCAGGCCTTTTCATGCTCTCGCATGAAAAGTATATATATATAGCCGTCAGAATCAATATTGCCCCAGAAGACTCCCAGCATATCGTTTGTAGGCACAATGTCCTGATTCGGCTTGCGATGATAATTCGGTTTCCATTTTGCCCTGTCGCCGATTGATTCAGCCGTATCGGGAACTGTCCATGTTTCCAGCCGTCCGCTCGAGACGTCATACCCCTGCATAGCTGCTCTTCCCAGTTCGGGTATATGGCATGTTTCACAGGTAATACGGCGCAGATGAGAGGGCCTTACGGTCATGTGATCAGGAATTAGCGCACCCAGGAATCCGGCATCATGGCACTCCTTGCAGTTGGTCATGGTATGCGCTACATTCCCTTCCGGATGGGGTCTATCGGCGACACCCATAGCGAACTGATGATCCAGGCCGGAGGGGTGACAGGCCGCACAGCTGACTCCCTGCTGATTATGAATATCGGGATTGAAGATATCGTTCCAGGAGAACCCGCGCTTTCTTGAATCGGAAGAACCATGGCAGAACATGCAGTTGTCGTCAGGGGGCGGCCAGGACGGATCAATACTGATAGTGCCATCGGCATTAAAATACTTTATATTATATATGACCTTGGGCTCATCCCCG
>JABAHP010001144.1_pt3 | contig 10058 bp, 13 predicted proteins | sample 7062081 | NCBI WGS metagenome assembly JABAHP01 (sample SAMN14534357, study PRJNA622989) | marine sediment metagenome | biome: marine biome [ENVO:00000428]; feature: marine pelagic biome [ENVO:01000023]; material: deep marine sediment [ENVO:00002113] | place: India: Gulf of Kutch | collected... | reverse complement strand
GAAAATAAAACCAAACGTAACGCATGGGCGGGAATAATTTTCGTTGGAACATTTCTAACGGGACTTATAGGATATTTCATTAGTGGGGCAACATGGCAACCGATTCTTATTTCCGTTACCGTCGCAATTATCGCGATAGTTTGGTATAAACGTGAGGGGATTCTCTAATGGCGAGTGGTGTTCTAGTTGGACTTAAAGTCGTGATTGGACTTATTACGGGCGTTATGGTTATTATGATAGTTATAGGAATCTTTAGACCCGATTGGTTACTCACGATTGGAAAATTACTCATAATTAAATCAGTAGCAATTATTCTCTTGACTATGCTTTATCATGGGGCAAAATACTTTATATCGCGTAGGCAACGGGGATAAAAAACAAAAGGAGACAAACGACAAATGAATAAACGAACAAAAATAGCATTATACACTATGATTGGATTAGCATGTGCAATATCGACTATCCTTCTCGTAGGCGGACTTATTTTCAAGAATCCTTTTTTAGTTGGTAATGCAACATTCTTCATGGGTGGGGCAATCGTGCTTTTATGTGCGGGTCTCACGGGAATATTTATTATGTATTTTAGGAGATGATAGAAATTTCAATACAAAGCGAAACTGACTTACAAAGAATAATTGATAAAGGCGTAATACTCGCTGACGTGAAAATCTTTCGCGGGAAGCGAGAGGAATTTCGAGCGAATCGTCGCGTAAGAGTAATTGACGACACCGCGTATAAAAATTGCCTTCTCTCATTCGACGGGGACACATATTCTGTGATGTCGCCATTTGACTCAATCTTTCGAGTCAAAAAATCAGCGTCGATGTTAGAAGTAATTTTAGTCGCGGTCTTGTTTCTCTATGGATTCGTTTCGACATTCATCAATATCGAATTGCTTACAGACCTTCGCTATGAGTTTAGCGTTAGTCACGGGTTTGCATTATTCGTCGCAAGTGCGATGATAGCGTTCGCGTCGTGGGCGTTGTCAAAAATACAAGTGAGAGTTATATCGCTTCACGAACACAAACTTACCAACGTCTATTTTGCCGAAAACGACCCACACTTTAATGAGCAACTCGAGGAAATAGACGTCACAAATCCGAAAGCATATACGGATAAGGTTGACGACTTAACACATGATTTTGATTTTGATATAACAAACAAAAAGGAGACAATTCAACTTGAGCAACCAAAACCAAAAGCAAATAAGAAACGAAAGAAAAAGTAATACAAGTAATACACAAAATAACCTTCGTATGTGCCTATATATTATTATAATGGTTGTTATTGCATGCACGGCGGTTACGTCTGTAACACTTGTAAACGCGGACTACAGTTTGGATTATGCGTATATTACAATCCTTAACGATAATGTTGACCCCGACGAAATGGACTTAGAACTTGGCGATGAAATAATTTTTACATTTGAAAATCTCGGCGATAGAAATCATACGGTGATTCTACGCGAGGCGACAAACTTCAACTTTACATTATATGCGTATGAATCGTATGAGTTTACACTAATAATGAATTTTGAAGTTAACACCGTTCTTCATTTTGACATTACTAATTGTGCTGAGAACTTTCAGATAACCATAACTGAATATGTTCCCCCTAAATTCAAAGACGACCACGCGTCACTAACGTTAGTAATTACACTAGGGTTGTGTGTAGTAATTTTAATTATTGGGGGGATAGTTTATCTCACAAAACAAAGAAAGGAACGGCGATTAACATCTCATACCGCTGACGGCGAAAAACGAAAAGAATTCTTTAACGCGGGTCACGGGGAAATTCACCCCGACCTCTTACGTGAGATTCAGCAAATGCGAGGACTTAAAGGAAAACCTTCAAACGCTGAAGAAATTGGGGCGGTATTGGACACTTCGATAGTTCGATGGAACGCTCAAATAACGGATGATAACCGACGAGCAAATCTTATCGTAAGAGACGCTCTCAAATTTATCATAGCGACCAATCGTCAACTTACCGCTCAAAATAGACATCTCGCGGGACGTATTCGAGACCTCGAAATTGAACAAGAAGGATTTTACAATCGAATGGAAAAAGTCGGCGATAGCATAGTAATTGCGGGCGGGATAGATTTATCCGCTAAACCACTCAATTGGTCAACGGGATTCAAGCGAGTGTGGGATAGATATAAATTCCTCTTTATTGGACTTGGATTATTTATCCTTCTAATAATACTATTCCTCTTATGGCATTTCATAGGCAAACAAGAGGACGGCATAAGCATAGCAACAAACATAACCCGTATGCTACGGGGGTATTTTAATGTATAATCCGCGACAAGCACCACAAGCAAGTTTTCTCGACGACATGAGTCACTATTTTGCAAACTTAGTGACTCGTATTTCAGACATGGTTATTCAAGCAAATGAGTTTATGAAAGAGACGCATAGACGCGTGAGAGACGACCCCGCGAACTTTATCGAAATGGCGGGGACTATTGACACTTCTAAAATTCCTTCGCAACCATTAATCCAACTTTCAACTATCGCTGAGACGCTTGTATTCTTCGACCAGAAAAACAAAAAATTTGCCCCGTTACTAGTTACCTATCGGTCTAACGTCAACGTGCTGTTCATCAAATATTATCGGACAATTCTTGAAGGTGTTCTAGCAACTTTTCTCGGAGACGCCAAAGCGAAGGACTATGCAAAGAAAGCAAACACTCGACAATTTAAGGCGGACATGACTCGATGAGCAAATCTCAAAAACCAAAATCGTATAAAGACTTTCGCGTATGGTGTCCACTTGCGGATTTATGGTTAGATGATTTAGAGCCGTTTCACCGCGACTATCTCTCCTTTATTTTCTCTTATCTAAAGGATAACGACGCTCGCAAGTTAGCATTATATTTGCGAACATGGGATGAATTCGATAATGTATTTTGGAATCCCGCCAACAATCTTTACTATCTTGACTCGCGGGTGTATGAACTTATTGAAATATTCGCGAGCGGGGTCGTAATGGTTTTCACGGGACTTGTGGGGTCAACGGGTGTTGGTAAATCATGGTCTGCAATTAGTCTTGCTATGAGGTATGCCCACGTATTTGACGGTCTGTTTGAACTAGACACTCTATTTATGGATGAAACAGAATTACGCGACGTGAAAGGCGGTAAAGCGTTTAACATTCTTGACGACCCGAGTTTTTCAAGAACGGGGGAAGGTATTCAAAGAATACGTGACACTCTCGAGTCTTTTACTCGCCGAAGTTCCAGAAAAGCACAAGCGTCGTTATTTGCATGTTCTGCAATTGATATTTTCAATAACCGCAAACTTCGATTAGACGGCGTTCATTTCTTTATCGAAATGTGGGGATATAATCGTGCTGACGGGAGAGCATTAGGCATGCTCTATGATAATGATTTATCTCCTCTTGGGTGGGTCTTTATTCCGTCACCTATCCGACGTGAGATTAGATATTATTCTCCTAACGACGAATCTTATCATACAACTAACCTTCGCGACTTTAAGGTTGGAACGGAATATGATGAGCAATCCGATTCGATGAAAGAGATATATGTCTCTCCGTTTGAATTTGTGATGGAATTTTATGAGCGTGGTAAAAAAGAAGATTTTGTAGAACGGTTAATGAGTCAATCGTCAAAAGCGTCGTGGTTTCAATTTTGTGATGTTATTGAAGCACATGAGGATTTTCCCGCTTATTGCACAAGCAAAACAAATCTTGAAACATTAGTCGCTCGAGAGTTACCGTCTCTCACGGGAGAAGAAAGAAAACGCATTGCAACTGAACTTTACATTAAACAACAAGAGCGAGAGTTAACCGAAAGTATTACGTCAATCACGGGGAAATATTTCATTGACTCAGACAAATTTGAATTCAATCTTGAAACATTTCTTGAAGATTTATCACTTTCAAAATCTTGGCGTGATAAAGTCAAAGTCTATCGTTGGAACGTAATTGAAGAAATCTCTCAAGACGACATACGCGAGAAATGGATTAAAGAAGGCAATCCCAAATTTTCACAAATGACCTTTTCTAATTGGAAGCGAGAGGTCGAAGGTGAGGTCGCGAGAGTTATGGGAATCACCTATGAAGAATTCCTATTCAAACAATATCAAGAGGATATTGAGGGCGTATTAGACGTGCAAAAACTTGCGGGACAAAGCGACCCCGATATAATCGTCGAATATACTGACGGACGTATAGATGTAATTTCAGTAAAATGCTACAATTACAAACGCAAACGACTATCTATTCCTATACATGAACTTGAGCCAGAAATAATTCGCTGTCGGCGATTACTTCGTCAAGGCGAAGAAAACGTCTATTTAGTTCTCGAACTTTACAACCTTTACACCAAACAACGAATCAGAAAAATTATTGCTCATAACAATCTCGAGTCTTTACCTCATACAATCAGTTTGAAACTTAAGGAAAAAGACCTCTGAATGAAGGCGTTTCTCGCGTCACTAAAAATGTTTTCAATCCCTATTTACCCGCCGTTATTTATCAAAGAAAAGTATTTTTTAAAACATTCTTTAAAACATCTTTTAAAACTTTTTTTTCTTTTCTCTTGATAATCTTTAAATCTCTCTCCGCCTATCGTCTCTTATTGAATCGTGCGTGACGCGATTCGTTTGTCGTTTGTGTGTATTCGCGTGGGGGACATCTTTTTCCCCACGTCCCCCCGCGTCCCCACAACCCGCGTCCCCCCGCAAAAAAAGGGGTGGGATTGAAAAGACCAAACTTTTTTATTTTCGTAGGACTTAGTAATTTTAGTGATTAAAATGTCGAAACCGAAAATATTCTCAAAACGCGAATGGAATCAGCGAGTGAAAGGAATAGGTCTCACCAAATCCGAAAGAGCAACGAATATCGTTATGACTCAAATGCTTTTGAGAGGCGAGATAAAATACGACGAATTAAACGCTATCAATTATTTTGTTTTAAAGGGAACAACACCCCGTCAAGAACGTGACGAACAGATAGCACTACTCAAAAAACGCGGGGCGTCTCAAGGCGAAATAGAAATGAATCGTCGAGAGTTCCAACGATATATTGACGCTAAAGAGAAAGTCGATATAGAGGTTAAGAAATATCTCGAACATAAAGAGAAAGCACAAGAGGAACGTCGCGAAAAGATTATGCAAAACGTGCGGGTCACACAACACTATCGTAAGACGCGGGGAAAACCTTCTCGCGTGAGGGAACACACCCGAAAGAAACCAACTCGAACGCGTTCGCATACTCGAAGTAAACCACGATAAATTTTTTAATCGGTATTTCTAAATACAACTTGGTGAATAACACATGACCAAAATAAAAACGCGTGAAGGCAAAATTATTGACACTAACAAAATCGGACTGAAAGACCCTTACCTTACTGAATGGAAGGAACGAGGTTACGATAAAGAGACACTCGCCCGCCATGTTACCGCGTTTGTCCCGCTAGTAAATCCCGCTCGAGTTATCGACCACCGACTTAATGTCGCTCGAGCAAAAGAGCAACCAATTATAGTCGTGGGCGTGCAAAACACCGTCGACGAATTAATGTTTGGTTTAGACAAAGCGGGAGATATTGTCACATTTAATGTTGAGGACTTAGTTAAAAACGAACATGGCGAGACTCCCGACTCAATCAAACCGCACATAGAGACCTATCAGAAAGGAAAAACTCTACGTGATAGAATTGTCAAAGTTTCATCTTACACAAGTAAGAAAGGAACATCTCGAAAACCAACGACCACTAAAGCACACAAAAGGAGTAAACCAAAGAAGTGATTGAACGTGCCAAAAAAGAAAAAGTCTAAACCTTCAAGCAACGGAAAAATGACGGGTCTATTAACTCGAGTTAAAGAACACACTCGAACAACCCCTCGCGGAAGTCAAACTGTGGTGAAAGAACACCAACGTGCGAAACGTCCTCAATCTGTCGTTCAGACATTTAGAGAGACCATTTCTGTCAAACCTAAGAAGAAAGACAAACCCTTACCGCGAAAAATCTTTTCTATTAAAATCTAAGTCTCATACGAGACTTTCTTTTTTTATTTTCGGCGAACTCTCTCTCTACATAACGTGACCTACGGGGAGAAAATTAACAAAAGTAACTTATCAAAATATTTATTAATCAAAAGTAACTTATTATACATGGGGAAGGTCACTTCCTCTCTCTCGGAGAAATCCTCTCGAGAGCGACTCACGGGTCGTAACTCGAAGGTCGTAAGCGAGACGAAGAACAGTGCTTCGGTCTCGTCTCAAAGGTCGTGAAATCCTAAAAGGTTAATACTCATCAGTTCGGGTCACTTAAAGATTCCTAAGCGGTGAATAAATCCCACCTTAAAATGCCCCTTCAATCGAATCAGAACTTCGCTCACGCGGTCAATCAGAAACAATCAACCTACTCATACGGAAAAGTTTCGGGGGGTGGTGTCACTTGCAATGAAGAACGGGACTGAGTGGTCGTGAGTCACCACTATCAAATAGACCTACAATTAATATCTCCTCTCAACTAACGGGGAAAAAACTTCAAACCTTTTTCCTCGCCTAAAAACATTGGGAGATGTTAAGAAAATGTCACAGACTTATTGTAAAACATGTGGGGCAAAAACCTATAATGGTAATTCTTATTGTCACACACACAAATACAAATATGCGTATTCTTATTACTCTAAATCAAAAGCGGAATCAAATTGATTCCTCTTTCTCTCTTTTTTCTGAGTCGTGGACTTAGACAAAGAGAGAAGAATCTCTCACAATCAAAACGGAGATGTTACCCATGAGTGACGGCAAAAAATATTACTCATACGATTATGATTATTCAGACAACTCGTCTGATAAGCATAAGAAGCACAAGAAAAAGAAAGATGAATCCTACAAGAAATATTACACATGAGATGATTGAATGAACGCAAAAGAATATATTGAAACATTTTTTGATGAGAAAGAAGTTCCTATTGAAGTATGGGCGATTACCGACGACGACGGAACATTTCATATAATCAGTTCTGATGTCGTAATTGAATTCTTAAAAACACTTGACGGCAAAGACGCTGAGAAAGTGAGAGACACACTTGTAATGATTGACTTTAATAACGGTGATGTCAATCACTTCTTAAAATTCGTAGCGAAATATATCACCAATCCCGAAGCGATTACCTTTTCCTAATCGCCTTCTCTTTTTCTCCTCTTAACTGACGCGAGGTAAAAACGGGACGTCAAAATCCCCCTTGCGAAACATTCGGAGATGTTAATCACATGTCGGAACAAGCATTATATCTTGCACAAGCATGGCAAGATTTTAAACCCAAATATCAAGTGTTTGAATGGGACGATAAACTTAGCAAACTCAAAGAAGAAAATCCGAAACATTACACCTTTCTTACAACTGAGCAAATGTGTGAAACACCAATTAAGTTTTTCACTTCTGCAATTAAAACTTTAACAACTGAAGTATTCGACTCTGAGTTTTCTATCACTCTCGGAATTTATATCGACGGGGCAATAACAACCGTTACGCTCGCCCCCGAACTAAGTTATAAATTCATGTCCTACGTGGACGGAATAGACCCTAAGTCTAAAGAGAATCGGAAAAAACCGACCTACAACGAACTAGTCAAAATGATGAATAAAGACCGAGACGCCTATATCCTTAATCATGTGGGCGTTTACGATGTTCCACTAACTATTATGATGAACTCTAAAGGCGACGTTGGCGGACTTGGAAGCGGAATTGCACATGGAATTTTTTCAGTTCCAATTATCGAGGAAATTGAAAAGATTGTTTTTGAGACCTTCACAAAAGAGGAACTCAAAGTAAGTTACAAGTTCTTAGGATATAAAGACGGTGTTCGAGTTACCTATGAACTTGCAAAACCCGTTGTGTTACCCGACCCAATCGGCGAAGTCAAAGGACTCTTTTCTTTCATTACTCGAAACGATTTTCACACCGCACTAAGCGGGTATATCGGACTTATCAGAGATAAGTGTTTGAATGTCCTCTATATTGGCGGTGGAAGTGGCAACGATGTATGGTATTCTGACGCGGGAGAAAAAATCCCGTATAGTGACACCAAGTTCTATATCACTCACAAAACACCATTCGAGAAAGCAAAAGAAGAACTAAAAGAAAAATTACCTAAAATGGTCAAAGCGTTAAAGTTCTCTCCTAACATGTTGGAGAAAACACTTAGCGTCAAAATCGACTACTCTGACGCAATCCTTTTCTTAGAGGACATGCGAACATTACCTCGAAGGGACGGACTTGAGATTTTCGATAGTTTAACGAAAGCACTCAAAACCAAACGTGACAGACGTGGACATTTAACTCTTTACGACTTAATCGAAAAACTTTCAGAATGTGCGAGCGAATACTCTCCAATTGCTAAGAACGCTAAATGGGATAGACATTTAGCAAATATCAGATTCAAGTGTGGTCAAGCACTCACCAAAGAGATGTTTGAATCAGAACTTGAAGCAATGGACGAACTAAAGACTAAACGCAAAGCGAAAGAAGAAAGCAAACTCAAAGCAAAATTTGCTAGATATAAACACGATGTGAAAGAGCAAATCGACAAGACCAAAGCGGACTTAGAGCGTGCAAAGAAGAAAGACGATAAAGTCAAAATCAAACAACACAAAGATATTCTCAAGAAATACAAAACTAAAGAGACTCACATTAAAATCATGGAACACTTAAAAATCAAAACCTTCAAAGAATTTGCCGAGAAAAGTAAATCTTGGGAAAACGGCGAATATACTGACAAAGAACTTGAATTCTTCAACGAACACTTGAAATACAAAAAATTGTTCTCGAAGGAATCATAAGATTTCCTCTCCTTTTTTCTATCCGTAACTGACGGGGGGATTTATTTCTTTACATACCCTCTCAATGTAATTGTTTTTGCGGGGTCACTCCCCGCCCCCTCGAATATAAACGGAGATGTCGCTCTTGAATAAACCAAATATCACCGATTATCGAACTGTCCAAATTTTCAAATTGTTTTGGGACGGGATTATCAAAGAGAGATATAGTTCTTTAATTCCAGACGGTGTGAAAAATGAAATTCACGACGTCACGGACGCCGACGGTAACGTTATAGGAGACTATGAATTCGGCGACGACGGATTTTTAGAAATCATGGTAATGACTTCTGAAGGAATCCTTAAAATCAAAAGGTATGGCAACGATAATTACACCGCTGTTATTCACTTCGGAAAACTAGATATTTCTCCCGCAACCATTAACAAATTGATTAAAACTAAAGTTCTAAAGTAAGGTCAAAAGACCTTTCTCTTTTTTCTCCACGTTCATAACGTGGGTAAAACGGAGATGATACCTATTCCACCTAAAAAACAACCTTCGTTTTTATTGGATATTAAGCAAGAATTTAGTATTTTTGCTGAGAATCCCGAAATCGCTAAGAGTCGAGCGGAACGAATAATCTCGAAGATGATTAAAAAACAGAATCGTGTGTTTTTAGAGATAGACATAAAACCAATAGAATATCTTAGAACTAACAAATTACTCAACGACCCTATGAGACCCGTCTATCATGTAACCTTTAAAGCACGATATGCTTTCTACGACTAATTTTTCTCTTTTTCTACCTTAGTGTGTAATGCTCGCGTTACGCACGGTAAAGAAAAAGCGAGACGGAGATTTTGTCACATGACAACTCATAATATACCTATTTCTCGTTCAGCGATGAAACAAATAATTGAGACTTATTTAGCACAACGAACGTATGAAACAAACGACGTCGGCGATTATATGATAGACAAATTCGCACTTATACAATATTCCAATCCCGACATGAAAGCGGGGTTTCTCACAATTGAATTCCACAAATACAAAAAAACCTATACTTACTCTTTTTCCTTCTATGGATTCCCTCAATTTATGTTTACTTCGTCTATGGAATCGAGAATAAAACTACAAGATAAATTTAGGACGGTCTATTAATGCAAGAAAATGTCAAACAAGACATAAACGAATACCGCGAATTATTTAGAATCGCGTTAGACAATCTAAAACTTCAAGACTTCTTACAAACAAAGAGGTGTGA
>JABAHP010002398.1_pt5 | contig 10060 bp, 14 predicted proteins | sample 7062081 | NCBI WGS metagenome assembly JABAHP01 (sample SAMN14534357, study PRJNA622989) | marine sediment metagenome | biome: marine biome [ENVO:00000428]; feature: marine pelagic biome [ENVO:01000023]; material: deep marine sediment [ENVO:00002113] | place: India: Gulf of Kutch | collected... | reverse complement strand
GCTGGCTCCACCGGTTGGATCAACATGGCCGACGTGGAGGTTCCGGTCGAGAACCGCATCGGCGAGGAGGGGGAGGGGTTCAAGATCGCGATGACCTGCCTGGATAACGGGCGCTACACCGTCGCCGCGGGCGCGACCGGCCTCATCCGCGCCTGCCTGGACGCCTCGGTGGAGTACGCCCGCGAGCGGCATACCTTCGGGCGGGAGATCGGGCGCCACCAACTGATCCAGCAGATGATCGCCCGCATGGCGCGGGACTACGAGATGGCCCGACTGCTCTGCCTGCGCGTCGGGTGGCTCAAGAACCAGGGGCGGCGGAACACGCGGGAGACGAGCCTGGCCAAATGGTTCGCCACCGAGGCCAGCTTCGCCGCCGCCTCCGATGCGGTCCAGATCCACGGGGCCTACGGCTACTCCGACGAGTACGACGTCGAGCGCTATCTGCGCAACGCCAAGGGGGCCTGCATCTACGAGGGCTCCAGCCAGGTTCACGAACTGATCCAGGCCGGGTACGCGCTCGGCTATCGGGAGGACCGGCCGCTGCGGTGCGAGCTCCCGGCCTATGACCCAGACGAGTGGCAGACGAATTCGTAATGACGTAATGCGTGATGCGTAAGGAACGTGTTGACGCATTATGTGGTACGCATTGGACCGGGGATGACGTTGAATTACCAGGAGTGGCTGGAGACCGTGCCCGACGAGATCACAGGCGATTTGCTGTGGAAGATGAAGGCTTATCGGCTGGCTCTGTTCGCGGCGGATCTGGGTTGGCATGACGTCACAGGATTGGCCCGGGACAGGCGCACGGCCAGCCTGTCGAACCAGTTGTATCGAGCGCTTGGCTCCATCAGCGCGAACGTCGCGGAGGGGTATAGTCGAAGCTCCGGCAAGGATCGGGCACGTTTCTACGAATACGCGCTCGGCTCAGCCAGGGAGAGCCGGGATTGGTACTACAAAGGGAGACACGTTCTCGAACCGCCCGTCACCAGCCACCGTCTCGATCTCCTGTCGCAGATCGTCCGTCTCCTGCTGGTCATGATTCCTGATCAACGAAAGCGCGCACTGAAGGAGGAATCCCCGCAGTATGTTGTGGATCCAACCGAGTAAGATACGAACCACTCACGCATTACGCAGTACGCATTAGCATAAGGAGGTCTACCTTGCACATCGTAGTCTGTACCAAGCACACGCCTGACTCGGAAGCCAAGATGTCGGTGGACGAGGCGGGCAACGTCTCCTGGGGGGAATCGCCGCTCATCATCAACCCCTGGGACGAATACGCCGTCGAGGAGGCCCTGGGTCTCCGTGATGAGCACGACGGCAAGGTCACCGTCATCTCGATGGGGCCGGAGGAGGCGCTGGAGGCGCTCAAGCACGCGGTGGCGATGGGCTGTGACGAGGCTGTCCGCGTGTGGGACGACGCCTGCGCCGGCTCCGACACGCTGGCCACCAGTTACGTGCTGGCCAAGGCCATCGAGAAGATGGGCGACGTGGACCTGGTACTCTGCGGGAAGTCGGCGATCGACGCCGAGACGTGGCAGACGGCCGGCGCGCTGGCCCACCGGCTGGGCGTGCCCTCGTTGATGTACGTGATCGACATCGCTGAGCTGGATCCCGACGCGAAGACGATCACCGTCGAGCGGCTGCTGGAGGAGGGGCGGCAGGTGGTGGAGGCCCCGCTGCCCGCCGTCGTCGGCACGACGAAGGGCATCAACGAGCCGCGCTACACCTCGTTCATCGGCATCCGTAAGGCGGCTAAGATGGAGTACCCTGTCTGGTCGCTGGCCGACATCGGCGCGGAGGTCGACAAGGTGGGCGCAGCTGGCTCCGGCGTGCGCTGGCCGCAGGTCTTCGCGCCGCCGGTGCGCGAGGGCGAGGCCGAGATCATCCAGGCTGACACGGTCGAGGAGGCAGCTGCGCTCCTCGTCGACAAGCTGCTGGCCGAGAAGGTAGTCTAGGAGGCGATGTCATGACCACGACAACTAGCAACGACATCTTCGTGTGGGTGGAGCAGTTCGAGGGACAATCCGCCGCCGCTTCCTGGGAGGCCATCGGCGCGGCCCGTCGCCTGGCGGACGAGCTGGGAGGCAACGTGACCGCCTGTGTCTTTGGTGGGCCGGGCGTCGAACCCGTGGCGCAGGAGGCCGTTGCCCACGGGGCCGACGTGGTCCTCCTGGCCGAGGACGCGACGCTGACCCATTTCCGCGTCGAGCCGCAGGCCGCGCTCTTGGCCCACGTGGTGCGCGAGGCTGGGCCTGCTGCTGTCCTCATCGGTGCCACCTTCCGCGGGCGCGAGTTGGGGCCCGCGCTGGCGGTGGAACTGGATACCGGCTGCATCGCCGACTGCACCGCCCTGGAGTTCGAGGACGGCCAGCTGGTCGCCACGCGCCCCATCTACGCGGGCAAGCTGCTTTCCAAGTGTCTCATCCCCGAGCGGCGACCCCAGGTCGTCACCACCCGTGTGCGCGCCTTCGCCAAGCCAGAGCCCGATCCCGCTCGGAGCGGCCCGGTGACTTCGGTCGAGCCGGTCCTGGCCGAGGACGACATCTCCTCCAAGGTGACCGGGTTCAAGGAGACGGAGGGCGGCGTGAGCCTGGCGGATGCGGGAATCATCGTGTCCGGCGGGCGCGGCGTCGGTGGCCCGGAGGGGTTCGGGCCGGTGCGCGAACTGGCGCAGGTACTGGGCGCGGCGCTGGGGGCCTCCCGCGCTGCCGTCGACGCCGGCTGGATTGCCTACGAGCACCAGGTGGGCCAGACGGGCAAGACGGTCGGCCCTGATCTCTACATCGCCGCGGGCATCTCAGGCGCGATCCAGCACCAGGCTGGCATGCGCACCAGCAGGGTCATCGTCGCCGTCAACAAGGACCCCGAGGCGCCGATCTTCAAACTGGCGCACTATGGCATCGTCGGCGACCTGTTCAAGGTAGTGCCCGCCATGGTGGCGGCGTTCGAGGAGAAGCTTGGATAGAGCCGGTTCGTAGATAGACCAGGGCCCCGTCTGCTGCTGCCAGCAGACGGGGCCCTGTCGTTGTGGGATGGCCTGTTTGTGCTATAATCACACCCTATGGATGTGGAACGTACAACCTCTGCCGCGCCATCGCAGCTGGATGCGCGGAACGACGCGGAAGCGCCGAGCACGGCCGATGTGCTGGCCGAGGTCGAGCGGCGCCAGGCCGCAGCCCGAGCGCCGATGGGCGAGCGCCAGCGCCGGACCGTGATCCTGGCCGACCGGTTTGTCTTCTGGCTTACCAAGCACTGGCTGGCTGTCCTCAACGCGCTTGTCTTCCTCTACGTGGGCCTTCCTTTCCTGGCCCCGGCGCTGATGTACGTGGGAGCTGCGGGACCGGCCCGGGTCATCTATACGATGTACCGGCCGCTGTGCCATCAACTGCCCCAGCGATCCTGGTTCCTGTTTGGGCCGCAGCTCTCCTACAGGCTGTCTGAGCTGATGGAGCAGGCGGGGGCGAGCGGGGTAACGGGAGCGTTCGAACGTGCCTTCATCGGCAACGAACCGCTGGGGTACAAGGTGGCCCTCTGCCAGCGCGATACCGCCATCTACGGGGCCATTCTGCTCTTTGGGCTGGCGTACGGGCTGTTGCGCCGCCGGATCAGGGTGGCCCCACTCCCCTGGTGGGCCTACATCGGTGTCGGCATCCTGCCGATGCTGCTGGATGGAGGCTACCAGTTCCTTTCCTACGCCCTGGCTGTGCTCTGGCCTGATGGCCCGATCGCCGCCCACGAGACCACGCCGGTGCTGCGGCTGATCACCGGGGGGCTCTTCGGCCTGGCGACCGTCTGGCTGGCCTATCCGCTTGTCCAAGAGGCGATGGACGACTTCCGCCACACGCTCCAACAGCGCTTCGGCTGGCAATAGCCAGTTAGCAATGAGCAATGAACAATGAACATTGACAGATGACCAATGGGCCAGACGTTTTACGCATCACGCATCACGTATCACGCCTCACGTTGCACTAGATCATGATCCGAGAACATCTGGACGGCGTCGTCCTCTACCGCTTCGCAGGGCTGCGTGGGGCCGAGGGGCTGGTCCACGCCGTGCTGACTCGTATCGGCGGCGTAAGTCAGGCGCCTTATGCCACGCTCAACCTGGGGCACACCGTCGGTGACGACCTGGCAGCGGTGGGCGAGAACCACCGGCGTGCGCTGGGATCGTTGGGATTGGAGCCCGGCGAGGTCGTCAGCCCATACCAGGTGCACGGCGCGCGCGTGGGCGTCGTCGGGCAAGCCCATCGGGGCACCGTCCAGCCTGCCACCGACGCGCTGGCGACCGGTGTGCCGGCCGTACCACTGTTGATGCGCTTCGCCGACTGCGCGCCGGTGCTGTTCTTCGACTCTGTGCGGCGCGTGGTGGGGATGGCCCACGCGGGGTGGCGCGGTGTGGCGGAGGGCACGGTTGGGGCGACGGTGCGGGCCATGGCCGAGCGGCTGGGCAGCGAACCGGCCGACCTGTGGGCTGGCGTCGGGCCGACTATCGGCCCCTGCTGCTACGCGGTGGGGCGGGAGGTGGTGGCCGCGGTGCAGGCCGCGTGCCCGCCTGGGGCTGACGTCGTGCGCCGCGTCGACGGGTCGACCCATCTCGATCTGCCCGCTGCGGTACAGGCTCAGCTCCGTGCCGCTGGGGTAGAGCGGGTCGAGGATGCGGGCCTGTGCACCGCCTGCCGCGTGGACGAGTTCTTCTCCCACCGGGCGGAACACGGCCGCACTGGCCGTTTCGGCGTGGTGCTGGGGTTGCTAGAATGACGGACATCGCCCACAACCTGGCCCGCGTGCAGGAGCGCATCGCCCAGGCGGCCCTCCGGACTGGGCGTGACCCCGCCGAGGTCACGCTCGTCGCCGTGGCCAAGACTTTCCCGGCCCGGGCGGTGGTCGCTGCCCACCAGGCGGGCTTGTTGCACTTCGGTGAGAACCGGGTCGAGGAGGCGGCCGCCAAGATTCCCGCCGTCGACGCCGCCGTCCCTGGCCGCCCGCTGACCTGGCACATGGTGGGCCACGTACAGAGCCGCAAAGCGCGGGCCGTGGTGGCCCACTTCGACTGCGTCCACTCCGTGGATCGGCTCAAGATCGCACGGCGGCTGAGCCGCTTCGCGCAGGAGGCCGGCCGGACACTGCCGGTGCTGCTGGAGTGCAACGTGTCCGGCGAGCAAACCAAGTTTGGCTTTGGCCTGCCGGGTTGGCATCGGGATGACGCGGAACGGAGAGCGTTCTTCTCCACGGTCGAGCAGATCCTGGCTCTGCCGGCCCTGGCGGTGCAGGGCCTGATGACGATGGCACCGCTGGTCGCCGATCCAGAGACGGTGCGGCCGGTATTCGCCAGCCTGTGTGGTCTGCTCGACGCGCTGCGCGAGCGTTTCCCGGCCCAGGACTGGCGTCACCTTTCGATGGGCATGACGGACGACTTCGAGGTCGCGATAGAGGAGGGGGCGACGATGGTGCGCATTGGGCGTGCCATCTTTGGGAGACGCGGGTCTTGATAGCTGGATGGCTGGGGAAGATGCGCAAGAGCGTGTTCGCCCGCCAATATACCAATTCACTGGAGAACCATGAACATCCTGTTTCGCTTCATTAACCTGGTTTTCACCCTCTACTCCCTGGCCTTCATCCTCCGGGCGCTGTTGCCCTGGTTCAGGGTCAGTTACTACCACCCGGTGATGCGCTTCCTGGTCCAGATCACCGAACCGCTGTTGGCTCCACTGCGCCGCTACATTCGGCCGGTGGGGGGGATAGACTTCACCCCGATGGTGGCGTTGCTTCTCCTTTGGTTCGTGGAGCAACTGCTACAGGTGCTGATCTTGGCGATCTTCTAGCGGCGGAGGTCGGGATGGCGCTGCCGGTGACTGAAAGAGCGGAGGGGGCGATCTTTCGGGTGCGCGTCCTGCCACGCAGCAGGCGGGACGAAGTCGTGGGGCTGCACGGTGACGCGCTCAAGATCCGGCTGGTGGCTCCTCCGGTGGAGGGCAAAGCCAATCGGGCGCTGCAGGAGTTCCTGGCCGAGCGGCTGGATGTGTCGCGGTCGGCTGTGGCTATTCTCAGTGGGCACGCCTCCCGCCAGAAGCGGGTGCGCGTGGCTGGGGTGTCCGCTGCTGCCGTCCGCGCCCTGCTGAGCGCGAAGCAACTGAGTCGCTGAAAGGTCTCTGTCGTTTCGAGTCGGCCAGGGCGCTTTGCACGCGTGGAGCAGGCTCAGCAGGTCTGAATCTGCTCAGGCAAGCTGCCTACCCCCGCCGATCGCGGCGCGCGGCCGCGCGCCGCGCCCGGTGCAGCGCGGACTTGACGCGGGCGAGGAGTTCCTTGTAGCTGAAGGGCTTGATCATGTAGTCGTCGGCCCCTAGATCGAGGCCGCGGATCACGTCCCGCTCGGACCCCAGCGCGGAGGCGAAGATGATGGGGACGTCCGTGATCTCCTGCAGTCGCTCGCAGACGACCCACCCATCGATGTCGGGTAACAGGATATCGAGCAAGATCAGGTCCGGCTCCGACTCACGGGCTGCCTCCAGTCCACTCGTTCCATCTAGACAGACTGTGACCTGATAGCCGGCGTGCTCCAGTTGGAGACGCATCATGCGTGACAGGGCGTCGTCATCTTCGATGAGCAGGATTCGCTCCCCCACAACCTTACCTCCGTGTCTCAAGGCCAGATTGGCCCAGCGCTGGTTCGAAAGTCCGTCTATGATAGTTGATTTGGCGCGAATGTCAACCGCGCCGGTTTCGGTGTCTGGTGGTACATAAGTACTATTGACATAGGCCCATTCATGCGGTAAACTGAACGTGATGTTGGGACGGGTGCCCGCCCCCCACATCAAAGGCTGTTCGTGGTTACCCTCCTTTCGCGCGCCACGGCCTCCCCTCCCAAGGGAGGCCGTGGCCTTTCTTGCTGCCAGCCGTCATACGCGCACCACGATGCGCCCACAGTTCATGCAGTGGCCTGCTCCCTCTTGCCGCAATTGCCACTCCAGGCTTGACGCAACACCGACGCCACATCCACCGCATACGCCATCCTGGACCTGGACCACAGCCAGACCACGTTTTCTGCGCCGCAAAGACTCGTAATCGGCCAGATCGTCGGCCGCGATGTTGGGCAGCAGTTGTGCCCGCGCCTGTTCGAGTTCCGCCAGCCTCCCCTGCAGTGTCTCCCGCTCGGCCAACAGGTCCGCCTGTTGGGCTGCCCACAGAGCCTCTATCTCGTCTAGGTGCTCGTGGGCTTCGGCATGGGCGGTCTCTGCTGCCTCCAGCTCGATCATCGCCGCCAGCAAATCCTCCTCCAGTGTCTGTCGTCGCCGTCGGAGCGCGGCGGCCTCGGCCTGCAGGTCCGTCAGCTCCTTGGGATTCTTGACCGCACCACTGTACAGTCGCTGCTCGGAGCGCGCGATCTTGTCCGAGACGCCCTGAGTTTCCAGTTCCAGGTCGCGCTGTCGCAGCCGCCATCGTTGAACCAGCGCCTGGGCGCTCTCCAATGCCCGGCGTGCCTGCTTCAGCGCCTCGCTCTCACCTAACGCCGCTTCCACCTCTGCCAGGCGGCCCTGCTTTTCGTCTCCCTCGCCGTCCAGGCATTGCAGGCGATACAGGTCTTCCGCCTTCGTCATCGCTCCCCTCCCGGTGACGGAACGAAAAACGCCCAATGCCAGCGGCATCGGGCGTCCCGAGCAACGCGCACCGATCCTCAAATACATCCGCGAACCGCCGCCCCCGGAGTTGCTCAAAGCGCGCTGCGATCTTTACAGGTGGTGTCGTGGACATTCAAACGCCTCTACGCTTCCTCGGCCGGCTCGATGATGGATTCCCCCGCAGCTCCAGCCGCTGATTCCGGGGTGGGATCGGTGGGCAGCTCGGCCGGCGGCTGGCCTGATCCCAGCCTGACGTGCCGCACAATCAGCAAGCCCAATCCTCCCACCACGCAGATGACGGCGAACAGCTGTGCCGCTGCGAGAGGGCCGATCATCCAGGCGTCAGGGCGGAGGTACTCGATGAAGAAGCGACCCAGCGGGTAGCCGATGATATACCCCAGCAGAACGTCTCCCGGCAACAGTCGGTCCTTCAACCGGTGTGCGATCAGCGCCAGGACGATGAACACGAACAGACACCACAGCGACTCGTACAGGAAGGTGGGGTGGAAGAGGGTGTCAGGGGGGTAAGCGGTGAGGTCGTTGTAGGGAATGATGCGATGCGCGGGGTCGATGATCAGCCCCCAGGGCAGATCGGTGGGCGGTCCGTACAGTTCCTGGTTGATGAAGTTGCCCCAGCGGCCGATCGCCTGGCCCAGGGCCAGACCGGGCGCGCCGTAGTCGAGCCACTGCAGCGGGCGCAGTTGGGCACGCCAGGCGTAGATCATCACCCCCAGCGCGCCACCGACGACAGCTCCGTAGATGCCCAGGCCGCCGCGCCAGATCGCGAAAATCTCGGCGGGATGCTGGCGATAGTAGCTCCAGCCGACTGCCCCGCCTCTGGGTTCGGAGAAGACGTGGTAGAGCCGCGCGCCGATGATGCCCAGGATGATGGCGAAGATCAGCCCGTTCCAGACGTGGTCGGGGTTCTCCCCGTCCTGTCTGGCTCGCCAGGAGGCATAGACCGCGCCCAGCATGACGCCGGTGACGATCAGTATGCCGTACCAATGGATGCCGAAGTTCGGGCCAAAGCGGATGAGAATGGGGTCGAGCGGTGGCTTCATGGTTTCCTCCTGCCGCAAGTCTGCGACAGATTATACCACAAGGGAGCCCCTGCTACCAGGTGGTGGAAGATCGGAGGCGATCGAAATCGCACCTTGGGAGCGCCGACCGCGCTGGCCGTCCACTTACGCGGAGGGGGTTCTGGCGAACACGCAGATGGTCGCCCGGCGCGGGAGCGCCCTCCCAGCCCCGATTTCAATCGGTGGCTGCCTGCCGTCGGGACGCTCGGAGCAAGGATGTCCCCCGGCCTCGCCACAGGCCTCGGGCGCTACGGCTGCTCCAGTGACGATGACGAAGCCGGGGGCTCGGGGGGCTGCGACTGTTGCTCTCGACCGGCGTCGGGTCTCCGATGAACGACTATTGACTCGCCAGGGCCGGGATGAGGATCGCCACCAGGCCCATCAGCGCCAGCACGCCGAAGAACACCGCTGGCAGCACGGTCGCCGCGATGGCCCGGCCGATGGTGAAATCGTTGGCGACGGCCAGGGCCTTGACGTAGATGGCGATGCCCCACACCGTCGCCACCAGTCCCAGCAGCCCTCCGAGGCACGGCACGACGCCCAGGATATCCAGTACGTGGGGCACCGCGTAGAGCGCGGTGGCCCCCAACATCTGGCCCGCCGTCGCCCGGCCGCCCAGCAGCTTGGCGACCAGCAGGACCCAGATGCCATACCCCATCCAGCCTGCCAGCCGGCTGAAGGGAAGCGACAGGAAAGCACCCAGGCTTTCCGACAGCCTGCCCAGAGGTTGAGGCAGCGGGGTCGGCAGATTGGCTATGCGGAGCCCCATCTGCATCGCCGGCCGTACGTATGAGAATATGACCCTTGGAGCCTGCGGCGGCAGATCGAGATACGGCCCTGCGACTTTGAAGAACTCCCGGATGCCCTGTTCGACTTCCGCGATCTGGGCCTCGGCGTTCACCGGGCGCAGATCGCCGACGAAGTTCACGAGCAGCGAGATCACGCCGCCGAGCAACGTCACCAGCACCAGCACCGCCAGGCCGCGCTTCAGCACATCGGCGCGGGCGACGTGTTGCGCGTAGGCCTCGTCCCGGAACAGCAGCGCGTCCCAGGCCAGTTGAAGCAGCTCTTTCATTGCGATGTACCTCCTCCGAAGATCAGGCTCATGGCCACAGCGCCCAGGCAGGCGAAGAACGAGACCACCGCGGCGAGGGCGACGTAGGGCAACAGCGTGGCCCCCAGGGCGCGGTTCCAGGTCAGCCGGTGGCACGTCTTCAGCGCGACGTAGCGGCACAGCAGCGTCCAGGTGCCCACCACGCCCCCGACGGCGACGTGTGGGAAGAACGTGGCCAGGTTCAGCAGTTGGGGTGTGACCGCCAGCGCCGTACAGCCCAGCGTCTGGGCCAACCCTCCCTGCCCGCC
>JABAHP010006655.1_pt8 | contig 10061 bp, 5 predicted proteins | sample 7062081 | NCBI WGS metagenome assembly JABAHP01 (sample SAMN14534357, study PRJNA622989) | marine sediment metagenome | biome: marine biome [ENVO:00000428]; feature: marine pelagic biome [ENVO:01000023]; material: deep marine sediment [ENVO:00002113] | place: India: Gulf of Kutch | collected... | reverse complement strand
CGCCCACTGGCGGATGGTGAAGCCCGACGGATCGCCGCGCGGCACGGGCTGGAGCCAGGGTACCTGCTGTTCGTAGGGACGTTGGAGCCGCGCAAGAACTTGCCAGGCCTGCTGCAGGCCTATCGGCTGTTGCTCGACGCGCAGGCGACGGCAGCGCCGCTGGTGCTGGTCGGTGGCAAGGGCTGGCTGTACGACGAGGTCTTCGAGCGCGTCGAGGTGCTGCGGCTGAACGAGCACGTGCGCTTTCTCCACGGTGTGCCGGATACGGACTTGCCAGGGCTGTACAATGCCGCCAGTGTGTTGGCAACCCCCTCGTTCTACGAGGGATTCGGACTGCCGGCGCTGGAGGCGATGGCCTGCGGCACGCCGGTCGTTGTCGCTGACCGGGCTTCGCTACCGGAGGTGGTCGGCGAGGCAGGGCTCCTCGTCGACCCAGACGACGTAGACGACATCGCCCAAGCACTGATCCGCGTGCTGACCGATGGGGCGTTGAGAGCCGGGATGCGGGCACTGGGGCTGGCGCAGGCGGCGCGCTTCACTTGGGAGCGCACCGCCCAGGCGACGTTGGCGGTGTATCGGGAAGTGGTGAGTAGATGAGGGGCGAGGCGTGAAGATCCTGTTTCTGACGCCGCAGGTACCCTATCCGCCGCAACAGGGGGCGGCGCTGCGCAACTGGGGGCTCATCTCCGGCCTGGCGAACCGCCACGAGGTGGCGGTCCTCTCGTTTCGCGCTTCCGGGCAGTCCCCGGAGCCACCCGATCGGTTGCGGGCGGCCTGCCGCACCGAGACTGTACCGTTGCCGGTACGCGCTCTCCGCGATCGATTGGGCGTTATGCTCACCACGCGCCAACCCGACATGGCGCTGCGGTTGGCGTCGGAGGCGTACGCTCAGCGACTGGCGGGGTGGTTGGCACGGGAGCCCTTTGACGTGGTGCACGTCGGAGGAATCGAGATGGCCCCCTATCTCGACGTCATCGAGGCGGCCCAGCCGCGCCCCCTCGTCGTTTTCGACAATCTCAACTGTGAATATCTGCTCCAGCAGCGGGCTTTCCTCACCGACCTGCGAGTCCCCCGTCGCTGGCCCGGCGCAGCGTATTCGTTGGTGCAGTGGCAGCGGCTGCGTCGCTACGAAGCGCGGGTGTGCCGCCGTGCCGACCGAGTGTTGGCGGTTTCTGAGGCAGACGCGGCGGCGCTACAGAAGCTGGTGCCGGGGCTCGGCGTGTTCGTCGTCCCCAACGGGGTTGACACACTGACCTACCGCCCTGAAGCCTCAGACGCGGCCTCCCAGGTATCAGAACACGCGCTGGTGTTCACGGGGACGATGGACTTCCGCCCCAACGTGGACGCGGTGCTGTGGTTTGCACGGCGGGTACTGCCTGGGGTGCAGGCGGAGGTGCCGGAGGTGCATTTCTCCGTCGTTGGGCAGCGGCCCCATCGGTGGCTGGATGGACTGCGGGATGACCCGGCGATCACCCTGACGGGGTGGGTGGAGGATGCACGCCCCTACATCGCGCAGGCAGCGGTGTACGTCGCGCCGTTGCGGATCGGGGGTGGGACGCGGCTCAAGCTTCTCGAGGCGATGGCGATGGGCAAACCGGTGGTCGCCACTCGCCTAGGGGCGGAGGGGTACCCCGTGACGCATGGTCGCGAACTGTTGCTAGCCGATACACCGGTCGATTTTGCTGCCGCAGTGGTGGCGCTTCTGCGCGCACCAGACCGGCGAGCAAAACTGGGTCGGGTTGCACGCGCCTTCGTCGAGCAGCATTACGACTGGCGGAATATCGTGCCACGGGTGGAGGCGGCCTATCAAATAAGACAGCCGCCAGTGTGCACTGGCGGCTGAAGCTCTTTCTGTCAGATGGGGTAGGTCAGGCGGGAACCAGGTCCGTCGAGGGCTCTTCCTCCATCCCTTCCGCCCGGCGCAGCACGATCTCGCCTTCTTCAGCGTCCGCCACCACTGTGTCCCCAGCCGCGAAGGTTCCTGCCAGTATTGCGTCGGAGAGGATATCCTCGATCCGGCTCTGAATGACGCGCCGCAACGGCCGCGCGCCGTACTCCTCGCTGTATCCTTCCTCGGCNNTGTGCACCTTATCCAACTCCAGGCCCACGATCTGCGTGATGTCCTCCTGGCTTAGGGCGTGGAATACGATGACGCTATCTACCCGGTTGAGAAACTCAGGACGGAAAGTGCGTTTCAGCTCCTCCAGCAGCTTCCTGCGCATCTCGTCATAGCTGCGGGTGGCATCGGCTTTCTCGGCCTGTGGTGTGGCGAAACCCAGGCTCGTCTCTCGCTTGATCATCTCTGCCCCGATGTTTGAGGTCATGATGATGATCGCGTTCCGGAAGTCCACCTTGCGCCCTCGCGCGTCGGATAGGTTGCCTTCTTCCATGATCTGTAGCAACATGTTGAAGGCCTCGGGGTGCGCCTTTTCAATCTCATCAAAAACGACGATGGAGAAGGGGCGACGGCGTATTGTTTCGGTGAGTTGCCCCGCGTCGTCGTATCCCACGTAGCCTGGCGGTGCCCCGACCAGCCGGGCCACCGTATGGCGCTCCATGAACTCCGACATGTCCAGCTGCAATAGCACGTCCTCGCTACCAAACATGAATTCGGCCAGCGCCTTGGCCAACTCCGTCTNNTCGTAACGGTGGAACTCGTTCCCGAGGTGACGGGCCAGCGCCTTGGCCAGCTCCGTCTTGCCCACCCCGGTGGGGCCGAGGAAGATGAAGGAACCAATGGGCCGATGGGGATCTTTGAGCCCAGCCCGTGCCCGACGCACCGCCTTGGCGACCGCCGAGATGGCCTCGTCCTGGCCTACGATGCGCTGGTGGAGTTCCTCCTCCATGTGCAGCAGGCGCTGTGTCTCATCGCTGTGCAACTGGGTCAGTGGGATGCCAGTCCACATCGAGACGATCTCGGAGATGTCCTCGGGACTGACGACGATCTTGTTCTCAGCATCCCAATCTGCGTGAAGCGTTTCCATTTGCTCCTGTAGTTCGATCTCTTCATCCCGCAGTGTGGCGGCGTCCTCATAGCGATGCTCTTCGACGGCCTTACTTCTGTCGCGCTGAATGATTTTTAGCCTGGCGAACAGATCCCGTAGGTTCTTGGCGTGAGGAGCCTTGTACATCCGCACGCGGGAGGCCCCCTCGTCTATCACATCAATTGCCTTATCCGGGAGATAGCGGTCAGAGATGTATCGGGCCGAAAGCTGGGCTGCGGCTTCCAAGGCCTCGTCGCTGATGTGCAGCCGGTGGTGTTGCTCATATGCGGATCGGATGCCACGCAGGATCTCAATCGTCTCCTCGACCGACGGCTCATCCACCGTGATCGGTTGGAAGCGCCGTTCCAACGCTGTGTCCGATTCGATGTGCTTGCGGTACTCGTCCAGCGTGGTTGCGCCGATGCACTGCAGTTCGCCGCGGGCAAGGGCTGGCTTGAGGATGTTGGCCGCGTCTACCGAGGAGCCGGCTGATCCAGCCCCGACGAGCATGTGCACCTCGTCGATGAATAGGATGCTGCGGCTGTTCTTCAGCTCGGTGATAACCTTCTTGAGGCGTTCCTCGAACTGCCCCCGATACATCGTTCCGGCGACCAAGGAACCGACGTCCAGTTGCAGTAAGCGCTTGTCCAGCAATGGCCCAGGCGTCTCACCAGTGACGATGCGCTGTGCCAGTCCCTCGACGATGGCTGTCTTGCCCACGCCGGGCTCCCCGATAAGTGCCGGGTTGTTCTTCGTCCGCCGTGCCAGGATTTGGATCACGCGCTCGATCTCCTGCTCTCGTCCAATGACCGGATCGAGTTTGTGCTCTTCGGCCAAGGCGGTCAGGTCAATTGCCAGCTGATCCACCAAAGCGGTCTTGACAGGTTTGCGCCGTTCCTTGCTAGTGAAGACCAATTGCCGCTGCAGTATTCGGTTGGTCGAACGGCGGATCTGCTCGCCCGTGACACCCAGGCTGTTTAGTACCTCCAACGCGATACCGTCGCCCTGACGCACCAGTCCCAGTAGGATGTGTTGCGTGTCTATCCGGGCATCCCCTCGACGCTTGGCCTCGTCCTTCGCCAGTTCGAGCACCCTCTTAGTGCGAGGAGAAAGATCAAGCTCTGTGTCGAGCAGGCGCGGGCGTCGTTGCACGGTGCCGAGCCGCTCAATCCAGTGCTGTACGTCGCCCGATTGCAGCCCGAGTTCCCGCAGCACGCGACTGGCGACCCCTTCCTGTTCACGCATAAGTCCCAGCAAGAGATGTTCTGTGCCGACCTGTGCATGGTGCATCCGTTCGGCCTCTTGCTGGGCCAACTGCAGCGCTCGCCGCGATGCCTCGGTGAAGAATCTCATCAGCTTGTCCATAGTATTACCCTTATTCTATCTGTGCCGTCTACAGGGGCGAAGGAACCCCATCACGTCTCGCGCCCTGCGTTCGGGACAGCCTGGTCCTGCGCAGCGTTGAGGGTGTCAGAAAGTGCGGCTGAAAGGTGGCTTTCGGGTTGCTCAGTCGCAAGCATGGCCTTCCAATCCTCACCCAGGTACTCCCCTTGAGTGACCTGCTTGAGGCTCAGCGCCATGCGATGGCGCCTCCCATCCACGTTTATCACACGCAGCGTGACGACCTGCCCAGGCTGGATGATATCGCGGGGATGGACGACAGGCCCTTCGGCCAATTCTGATATGTGTATCAACCCCTCGATCGCCTCGTCGCCAACGATGCTGGCGAAGGCCCCCCACTTGGCAAGACGCGTGATGATGCCCTCGACTATCTGGCCCTCCTGGTAGCGCTCTTCGACAGAGGCCCAGGGGTCTGGCTGGAGCCGCTTGAAGCTCAAAGCCACTCGCTGGCGTTCGCGGTCAACCCCCAGTACGTGGACTTCGACCTGTTGACCCAGCTCTACCACTTCGCGCGGGTGCGCGACACGAGTCCACGAGAGTTCGGATAGGTGGACCAGTCCATCTATCCCGCCCAGGTCAACGAAGGCACCAAAGTCGGCCAGGTTGGTGACCTGACCCTGGCGCACCTCTCCTTCGGTCAGTTCGCTCAACAATCGCTCGCGCTGACTCTCGCGCCAATCGCGCAGGGCGGCCCGCTCAGAGAGGATCAACCGATTGCGTTCCTGGTCGACCTCGATAACCTTGAGTTGAACGGTCTCACCGAGCAGCGCCGCCCAACGATCATCGCTGCCTGGGCCAGCGGACGACTGATTGGCTATGCGCGAGGCCGCCAAGTGCGAGCCTGGCACGAACCCCCTTAGCCTGCCGACGTGTACGATCACCCCTCCCTTGTTGCAGCTGGCGATCTGTCTCTCGATGATCTCCTGGCTTTCGAGGAGGCGTCGTACTTCACGCCAGTCGTGTGCGATCTGTGCGCGGGAGACGGACAGGACGATGTTGTTGTTGGCATCTTCTGGATTGACGACGTAAACCAGCAGTTCATCGCCTACGCGGATGGCATCGCGGTCAGCCGGTGATATCCGCTCCAGGTCGTGCCCGGGCACAATGCCCTCGCACTTGGCTCCGACATCTACGATGATGGCATCGGGGCTGACACGGACCACTACCCCTGAGACGGTCTGCCCGCGCTCTATGCGTTGGCAAGACAGATAACGATCAAGCATCTCTGCCATTGGATTTGTGTCCTGGCTGCCCGAGGACTCCGTTGCTTCCTTCCCAGTGGGCGCATTCAATTCGGCAGGCATAGGTTATGTTCTCCCATTTGGTACCCACAATTATAGGCTGTTTGGCGATAAACTGCAAGCAGGCGCATGATGAACTTGTCAGGCGTGGGGGCATCGTGTAAAATGAGGAGCAAGGAGGGCGCGATTCGATGGATGCGACTGACGGTGCTACCTCTCAGATTGAGCCCAGGGTCGCCAAGTTGTACGTCACCGGTGGCGCACGCAAGGAAGATGCTGTGCCTTGTACTGTGGCCCTGACGCCGCCGCCACGGGCAGCCCGGGGTCGGGAAAGCGAGCACCTTTTTGCCCTGGTCGATCTCACCGGACCGGCGTCGCCACACCTATACCGGGAGCTGGGCGCGGTAGTGGCGCAGACGTATTGGTCCACTGCCGGCAGTATCACGGCTGCGCTGCGCCAGGCAGCGGCAGCCGCCAATCGCCATCTGTTCCGCACCAACTTGGACTGCGCTCCCTCCGACCGCTGTGATGGCGGCCTTATCTGTGCGGTCGTCCACGATGACGATGTCTTTGTTCTCCAGACTGGATCCGGGCGGGCCTGTTTCCTGTACAGGCAGCACCTGGAGTGCCTCTCCCGTGGTGAGGAAGCGTCTCCCCTCGGAAGAGGGCCGCTGGCTGATGTGCGTCTCCACCATACCTTCATTGGTCCAGGATGCACCCTCCTACTGGCCTCGCCGGCTTTGATTCGGGAGGCTGGCAACGCGGGCTTGGCCCGCGTATTGCCCCGTGCGGAGATGCCGGCGGTGCTGGACGGTCTGGAGCAGGTCGGGGCCGGAGCCAATTTCGCTGCGCTGGTCGTGCGCTGGGCGCTGCCCTTGGAGGCGTCGGTGACACGTGAGGCTCCGCAATCCGTGCCCCGCCCCGAGCGCGAACCTCCGCGGGCGCCGCCTCAGGTGCGCGCGAGGCCTCGTCCGCGTCCGAAGCCGGCCCGCAGGCCGGGCCCTGGCCTGCGAGAACGGCTGGGGAAGGGAATCCGTTCCATGGGACGTGGGATTGCCGCCGCTGGCGTGTGGCTGGTCGGTGGGGCGAGCACGTTGTTCCGGCGCATGCTCCCTGGCTCCGAGCGGGAGTCTGCACGTCGAGCACGCACTCCCCGTCCAGTGCCCAAGGAGAACCGGACGGCGATGATTGCTATCGCCATCGGCATTCCGGTCGTGCTGGCGATCATCGTGGCGCTGGCCTATCTGTCTTTTGGCGCTGAGGCGCGCATTCAGGGTTTGATCAACCAGGCGGAGGCGGAGGTCGCCTTGGCTCGGGCCGCCGGGACCATTTCGGGGGAGGCTCGGGCCCATTGGGAAGCTGCGCTGGGGCACGCCAACGCCGCCCTGACACTGCGTCCTAGCGAGCCGACCGCCACCACTATGCAGGCCCAGGCGCAGGCCGCCCTCGATCTTCTCGACGGTATCTCCCGCCTGCAGCCCGCCCAACTTTGGGATTTCGGGCCGGGCACCCTCCCACGTCAACTGGTCGTCCATGGGCAGACGGTCTTCGTTCTCGATCCGGCGGGGGGGTGGGTGGCCCACCTGGCCCTGAACCCGACCGGAGATGGTGTCGTCGAGCAGGAGGATGAGCCCGTCCTCGTGCAGACCGGGCAGCAGATCGGTGAGGGACAGGTCGCGGACCTGGTGGATCTCGCCTGGGTTGGACTGGGAGGCGAGCGGCAGACGAGTGGCCTTCTGATCCTCGAACAGGGGGGAGCGCTGGTCAGTTACGATCCAGCCTGGGTGGGCGAGGAGGGGGCTGTCGGGTTAGGGCGTGCCTTCCTGGGCACGCCGCCAGCATCGCCCCGAGCTGTCGCTTCCTTCGGAGGCCGCTTCTATGTGCTAGACAGTGAGGCTGGCCAGATCTGGCGCTACCAGCCTCGAGGCAGTACCTATCCTGAGCGACCCGATCGCTATTTCGTCACTCCTCCGCCCAGGTCGCTGGTGGAGGCGCGGGACATGGCGATAGACGGCAACATCTACATCCTCTATCACGATGGGACAATCCTCAAATTTCTTCAGGGCGAGCAACAACTGGACTTCGAGGTACGGGGGCTGCCTGACGACATCGTGGAGCCGGTTGCATTGGCGGTAGATCCCGATGGGAGCAGCGATGTAATCTACGTGGCCGATCGGGGTAACGGGCGGGTGGTTGTGTTGGAGCCTGACGGAACCTTTCGGGCGCAGTTCCGCGCCGACGACGCCTTCGACGCGCTGGAGGCGCTGGCGGTGGACGAGGCTGCAGGGCGGCTGTACGTGGTCAGTGGTGGGCGGCTGTACGCAGCCTCACTACCCTGATTGGGGCAATCGTGTTATAATCTGCCCGACATACGAAAAGATCTTCTGATAGCTCTAGCACCGCCATAGACTGGCGGTGCTCTTGGCGGGAGGGTAGCGGTGCGGCGCAATGCAAATCGGGTACGGCGTTCAAGCAGCGGGGCTCAAAAACTCCTAACGGTGAGCCTGGTTCTGCTGTTTCTGGTGATCGCTGCTGCGGCAGGGCTTTTCGTCTTCGACCAGGTGCGGCAACTCATCGCCGCTTCAGAAGTATTGCCCGATTTCACCCTGGAGCAGGATGAGACGGATGGCGTGGTGTACGAACCGGGAAAGCCGCTGCCTCGCTGGGAGGGCACCGAGCGAGTCAACGTTTTGGTGATGGGCATTGATCAGCGCGAGCACGAACAAGGCCCTTGGCGCACCGATACGATGTTGGTGTTGACGATTGACCCGGTCACGATGAGCGGCGGGATGCTCTCCATCCCCCGCGACCTGTGGGTGCCGATCCCCGGCTTCGAGGAGGGGCGCATCAACACGGCTCACTACCTTGGCGATATGTACGACTACCCCGGTGGGGGGCCGGCGCTTGCCGCCAAGACGTTACAGTACAACCTTGGTGTCCCCATCCACCACTACGCGCGTCTCAACTTCACCGCCTTCGAGCAGATGGTGGACCTCATTGGTGGAATCGACGTCTTCGTGGAGGAGGAGATCTCGGACTCTACCTACCCTGACGAAGCGTACGGCTACGACCCCTTGTACATCCCTGCTGGATGGCAGCATTTCAACGGTGAGATGGCGCTGAAGTATGCCCGCACCCGCCACAGCGCGGGTGGTGACTTCGACCGCGCCAAGCGCCAGCAACAGGTTCTCCTGGCGGTGTTCGAACAGGTAACACGGCTTGAACTGTTGCCCCAACTGGCGTCCCGTGCCCCCGAACTGTGGAAGACGCTGGAAGGTTCGGTGGTGACCGACCTGACGTTGCAGCAGATCATCGCGCTGGCGCAGCTGACGAGCGAGGTGGACCCCGAGGACATCCGCTACGTCGTGATTGACGAGTACTACACCCAGTTCTGGACCACGCCTGACGGGCAACAGGTGCTCATACCCGTGCGCGAGCGCATTCGGGAGCTAAGAGACTACATTTTCACCACCGACGCCCCCTTGCCCCAGCAGGCAGACGACCCGGCCGCGCGCCTGGAGGCTGAGGCGGCCACCGTCGAGGTGTTGAACGGGACGACGACGGCGGGCCTAGCTGCCTTCACGGCGGATTACCTTCAACGGGAGGGTTTGCAGGTCGCGCGTACGGACAATGCGGACCGCTCCGATTATTCCGAGTCGCTCATCATCGTCTACACGAGCAAGACCTACACAGCCGAGTACGTCGCCCATCTCCTCGGCCTCCCATTGACGGCTGTGGTGCACGGAGCCGACCCGAACGCTGAGTACGATGTCTCCATCATCGTGGGGGCCGACTACCAGCCGCCGGAGCAGTAGATAGCGAGGGCGTTGATCGCTACCTACAGCGCTATCTCGGTCCCCAGGCCTAGCCGCCGGGCCGCCTTCAGCACCGCGCTTGCCGCCGCTACGTCCTGGACGGCCACGCCCACCGATTTGAAGAGGGTGATCTCCTCCGACGATGCCCGCCCGGGCTTGTGCCCGGTGACGATCTCTCCCAGTTCCGCGTAGATGTGAGCCGGGGTCATCAGGCCCTTTCGTAGCGGGATCAGTAGGTCCCCGGCTTCAGCCAGGCTGGCCTCGCGGTGGTCAATCACGACCCGGGCCCGCAGGACCGTCTCGGCTGGTACTTCCTGCATGTGGGGTGTGTAGGCGCCCACGGCGTTGATGTGGGTCCCGGGGCGGACGTCACCATCCTCAAAGACGGGGCTGGAGGAGGTTGTGGCGGTGCAGATGACGTCGGCCTGGCGCACTGCCCCAGCTGGGGTCTCGGCCACCCTTACGGGGAGCGACAGCCGCTGGCTCATCTCGTCGGCGTAGGCAGCGGCCCGCTGCGGTGCCACGTCGTAGACCCGCGCCTCCCGGATGGGGCGCACGGCGCAGACCGCCTCCAGCTGGGTGCGCCCCTGTGCGCCAGCGCCAAAGACGGCGACCGTGCG
>JABAHP010000500.1_pt1 | contig 10061 bp, 11 predicted proteins | sample 7062081 | NCBI WGS metagenome assembly JABAHP01 (sample SAMN14534357, study PRJNA622989) | marine sediment metagenome | biome: marine biome [ENVO:00000428]; feature: marine pelagic biome [ENVO:01000023]; material: deep marine sediment [ENVO:00002113] | place: India: Gulf of Kutch | collected... | reverse complement strand
CATATACCTTCAGATATATATCTGTTTGCGGCAACTGTGGCGTTAAGCTCCTGTGATCTTAACTTTTTTTTGACAATTTACCGTATTTTATTTTATGCTTAGAAGTTATGTTGAAATTCAATCACAATAAGCGCTTTTCCACCTATTTAATGACGGCTTTTGTGGTCCTTGTCAGCGTATCCGTTGTGATTATTCTGGGTACCATATACCGCTATTTCGGTAAGAAGGTTGAAGCAGAATTTTATGAGAAATTAAGAGCTCAAAAAGGCCAGGTCGAAATCATATTAAACAACCGCATGGCAGGTATTCAAAGCGCTTTAAATGAACTGCGCTCTGACAACATCATTCGCGTCACCGTCATGCTGGACGACACATCCAAGCTGGAAGATCGAATAACCCAGTTCTATCCACCGACAAACGGGGTATATCATTTTGTAAAAAAAGTGGGTGAAAAACAGACTTTGCCCGAAAAATACCCCGGACTCACCAAAAAAATTGTCACATTCGCAATGACAGAATTTCCGAGCGGCACGATCGTGCAAGATCGAGGAAAGAGCCGGTTATTGTGGATATTCTCCGCAGCGGTGATGCATGAAACCGGTCGCATGGGCACCGCCTATGCGTTGTATGACATGATTCAAGACCAAAAACTCATCGAAACCATTCAGCAAGCAGGGGGTGTCAGTCTGGTGGCGACCCATCCCGACCAGGCCTTTAACCTGATCTCACAGCAGTCTTTTGTGATAGATCCCCAAATTCGGCAAAGAATCACCGGGCATTCCGGATTTTATCCATATGGTCAAAATCTAATTCTTTCAAGGATTAGTGGTTTTGACCATCTTTATTTTCAGTCTTCTCTGGAAAGCCTTATTCAGGAAAAAAATAGAGTCACCGTTTGGATCGGCTTATTTGCCATTGTCGTGCTGGCCGTTTCAACTTTAATGGCTGTTTTTTTAGCCAGAAAAATGGTGGCTCCGCTGCGCAAAATGACGGTCAAGGCCATTCAAATATCAGAAGGTCAGAAAGATCTGCTGTTCGAAACCAATCGACGTAATTATTGGGAGTTTAACCAATTATCAGAAGCCTTTAATTATATGCTGGCGAACCTACAGGACGCCGAGGAACAAACGCGCTATAAGGAGCTATTGGAAAAGGTCGATGATGCGGTCTACATAGTGGATTTGACCGGCAATATTATGGAGGCCAATGAAGCTGCTTATTCNNCAATTTAATACTATACGAGCTTGTCGAAAAGGCCCAGGTTCAACCGCTTCCCAAGCTAAACCTGGAAACAGTTCATCTCAATAAAAATGGCTCGCGGCTACCGGTAGAAATCCATTCACGGGCCATTACATACCGGGGCAAAAAAGTCATATTGAATGTCGCCCGCAACGTCAGCAAGCGTATTGAAGCCCAAAAAGCACTGCGTGAAAGCGAAGAACGCTACCGCTCGGTGGTTGAGAATTCACGCGATGGCATCGTTATCCTTAACAAAGACCGCAGCATCCTATACGCCAACGAGGTATTTGCTGAGATTATCGGTTGTCCGAGGTCCGATATCGAGGGGCATGCACTTAAAAAATACCTGGAACCATCCGGCTACAGCGATGTCGAAACCTATTTTCAAGCGATCCAGAAAGGGATGTCCGTAAATTCAGGGCCGATCTGCAAAATCAGGCGGAGCAGTGGCGAGGAGCGGTCCGTAAAGATAAGTGCAAACCGCTTTCGCGATTCCACTGAAAAGGAAAAAATCGTCAGTCAAATATCGGATATCACCGATCAGCTGCAGGCTGAAAAGGAAAAACAGCACCTCGAGGCCCAGCTCATGCATGCCCAAAAAATGGAGGCTATCGGTACCCTGGCAGGCGGAATTGCCCACGACTTCAACAATATCCTGATGGGCATTCAGGGATATTTATCCTTAATGCGTTTGGGCAATGAATCGGAAAATTCGGATAATGATTCCGTTAATAAATATATACAGGGTATCGAGGAAAATGTGATGAGCGCGGCAAACCTGACCGAGCAACTGTTGGGATTTGCCCGTAAAGGAAAATATACACTGCGACCGACGAGTCTCAACGATGTCATCGAAAAAAGTACCCGTATGTTCATGCGTACCAAAAAAGAAATTACCCTGCATAAACGTTGCAATGCCGAAATCTGGAACGTCGAGGTGGATCAGGGACAAATCGAACAGGTTCTGATTAATCTGTATTTAAACGCCTGGCATGCCATGCCCGACGGTGGCGACCTGTATATTCAAACAGAAAATGTCGTCCTCAGTGATGCATACTGTGAACCCTTTGAAGTCAAAGGCGGCAATTACATTAAGCTTTCAGTTACCGACAGCGGCATCGGCATGGATAAAGAAACCATCGAGAGAATATTCGAGCCTTTTTTTACAACCAAAGAAATTGGCAAGGGCACCGGCCTGGGCTTGGCCTCCGCCTACGGCATTGTCAAAAATCATAACGGTATCATCAGAGTTTACAGCGAACAGGGGCATGGCACTACATTTGTGATCTATCTACCCGCTTCACAGGTCGCGGAATCAGAGGTATCTGAAACTGATTTTACGCTGCTAAAAGGAAGCGAGTGCATTCTGCTGGTAGACGACGAAGAAGGTCCGATTGAAGTCGAAAAATTAATGCTCAAAGAATTGGGTTACTCGGTTATCACGGCAGAAAATGGGATGGAAGCGATTGATATTTATGCTCAAAATTCCGAAAAAGTCGATCTGGTGGCCCTGGATATGATTATGCCGGAAATGAGCGGCAAGGCGACCTATGAGGAGCTAAAAAAAATAAACCCCGCTGTCAGAGTGTTGTTGGTTAGCGGTTATAGCACGAATAAACAAACCGAAGAGCTATTTGAATTGGGCTGCAAAGGGTTTATTCAAAAGCCTTTTGACATCATTGAACTGTCTCACAAGCTTCGAGAAGTGCTGGAAAATTGAAATTTAGGTTCACTTTAGAGGTTCTGCCCGGAGGGGCTCAAAATAATCTCAATCCGGCGGTTCTGGCGCCGCCCTTCTTTGGTCTTGTTTGAAGCCACCGGTCGAAAGTAACTGTATCCCCGAGCGGACAATCGTTGGGGCTTCAATCGCCCTTCTTTATGCAGAAATCTTGCCACCGCCGCAGCCCGCGCAACCGATAGTTCCCAGTTGCTGGGAAATCTGGTCTTCAAGGACGCACCCAGCGGCATATTATCCGTGTGGCCTTCAACGAGGACCGATTGATCATTTCGCTGCCGGATGGATTCGGCGAACGTCAGCAGCAACGTTTTGCCCTTTTCATTTATCTTCACGCTACCCGAATCAAACAAGATCTTATCAACGAAAACCACCTTAAAGGTATCCTCCGTCTCAACAAGTTCGACTTGCTGGGCGGCAATCTCATCTTTGAGGCTGGTAGCAATGGTCTTTTTGGTGTCATCCAGCAGCCCGATGACCTTATTTTGGAGTTTGATAACAGATTTGTTTTTTTGAAGGGCAGCGGTCAGCCACTTCACCTTTTGGGTTAGCTTCAAATTGATATTTTTAAGGGAAGCGTTCTTGGCTTTCAAATCTGTCAGTTTTTGGTTGCATGCGGCTTCGGCCTTCTGCAGGCGCGCAATTTCCGCATTCTGGCTTTGAATGCGTTGCTCGGACTCATACAGCTGTAACTGAATATGCTTGAGCTCATCCTGCAGGAGCGCATTTTGATCTTGCAGTCGCTGTTGGTCGGCAACACAAGCCTGCAGCACAAATACCAGCAATAAAAGAAGGCCGATTGAAGCTCGATTCCCCATTCGCATATTTCCCATAAGCGGTGTGGTCGATAAGTGTTTGATACGGTATCATATTTTTATATCAAAAAATTCTAAGTTTTCATAATCTTATTTTTACATTCGCTAGAATATATGTTCAGCCGATAGTTTTTTTACGATTTAAGGCCCCACGCATCTCCTCCCCAAGACAGCCGTCAGCCGCTAATACGACTTTTTTTTCTTGATGTTTTGCCGCTGATGATTACGTTGCTCACATAAAAAATGCCTAAAATTCATTCGGAAGGAACATTATTCTAATGAAGGTCAAACAATATGTTTTCGATATTTTCGAGCATGATGAGGACTTCAAATTTATCATGAAGCGGTTGCTCGAGGCGTCAATGGAAGAGTCATTTAATTCCATCGTCATCACCGAAGCCGGTAAAGGCTATCCCATCGTATATGTGAACTCGGCATTTTGCGATTTGACCGGTTACGGGCCGCATGAGGTCATAGGCAAATCGCCGGCTATTTTGCAAGGGCCCAAAACGGATGAAACGGTCATCAAACAGTTGAATGCCGACATTAAGGCCGGCAAGTTGTTTCATGGCAAGGCCATTAATTATCGCCGGGATGGTTCTGAGTTTATGATGGAATGGAAGATCGTTCCGATCCGCAATGACAAGGATCAGATCACGCACTATCTGGCCATCCAGCGGGATGTTACGGATCGATCAGCTTAGCTAACCTGCAGCTTCACCGGACCGATTGTCATGCGATTCTTTACCATAATCTTCGTGTTGATGCTCGCTATTTCAATAACGGCATGTACGACCGGACCACCGATTCATACAGTAGAATCGGTGAATATTGACCAATTCATGGGTGACTGGTACGTCATTGCCAGTATTCCAACGTTTATTGAAAAAGACGCATATAATGCGATTGAGTCCTACCGTCTGGCTGAAGATGGTACCATCGAAACGACTTTTTCTTTTAACAAAGGCTCGTTTGAGGGTCCGCGCAAGGTCTACCGGCCGCGAGGATTTATCCAGGACAAGCAATCGAATGCCGTCTGGGGAATGCAGTTTTTTTGGCCGTTTAAAGCTGAATATCGTATTATCTATCTGACCGAAGATTATTCGCAAACCGTCATTGGGCGCACCAAAAGGGACTATGTCTGGATTATGGCCCGCAAGCCGGAAATACCCGAGGATGACTACAATCGCATTTTAGAATTTCTGAGAGAAGAGGACTACGACCTCGGCAAGCTTAGAAAAGTTCCGCAGCAGGCTAGATAGAACGCTATCACCGATCAGCGAATCTCCAAAAAAGACCTCCTAAACTTATCGTGAAATCGCGGCATTCCGAACATATCGCTTTACGCAAAAAAATAGCCTATTCGGCTCCGGCCCTGGCACTGGCAGTTGTCGGTATACCGGTTTACGTTTATATCCCCAAATTTTATACCGATGTTGTGGGTATCAATATCGCTGTCTTGGGCACCATTTTATTCAGCGTGCGTATATTTGATGCCGTTACCGATCCTGCAATCGGCTACATCTCGGATCGAACCCGAACCCGGTTTGGCAGACGGCGGCCCTATATTGCCATCGGCTCGCTGTTTGTCGTGTTGAGCATGTATTTGCTGTTTAGTCCCCCGCAGGCCTCTGCCTATTTTGAAACCTGGTGGTTTAGCATCTGTATATACGCATTGTTTTTATTCTGGACTGCTGTGACCGTTCCCTATGAATCGTTAGGGCCGGAAATTACCTTTGACTATCACGAACGCACCTCGCTTTTTGGCATGCGCGACGGTTTTCTGATCGCCGGCACCCTCTTGGCTGCCAGCTCCCCGGCGCTGGTTGCATGGGCCTTTGACCTCCCAGCGGATGCTAAGGGCGAACGCACCAAATTTTTCTGGATTGCGGTACTGTACGCGCCGTTGTTAATCGGTTCCTGCTGGTGGTGTGTGACGGCTATTAAAGAAAAACAGGCGGCAGGGTTATTGAAGCCAACCGGCATCTGGACGGGGCTGCGCTATGTGGCCCGTAATCGGCCGTTTATCATTTTGATCATTTCTTATACCATTGCAGCCATCGGCAGCAATCTGCCGGCAACCTTGATCTTGTACTACGTCGAATATGTTTTGCAGTCTCAGCTGGCCGATGCGTTTCTGTTGCTTTATTTTGTTACCGGCATCCTTTTTTTGCCCGCATGGATCAAGCTCTCACGACGCATCGGCAAAAAGGCGGCCTGGTTGACTTCCATGGCCATTAACACCGGCGCATTTATCGGCGTCTTTTTTTTAGGACCCGGAGATGCCCATATTTATGCAATACTCGTCTTTTTATCCGGCATCGGTTTTGGCGCCACCCTGGCGTTGCCCTCCGCCATCCAGGCCGATGTAATCGATTACGATGAGCTGCTCAGCGGCCAGAGACGGGAAGGACAATACATCGGCTTGTGGTCGATTGCCAAAAAAATGGCCGCGGCCATCGGTGTGGGCGCAGGATTGTCGATACTCGGGCTGGCGGGCTATACACCCAATGTGGCCCAAACCGCTCAGGTGCAATTGACGTTACGAACCCTGTACGCCCTGGTGCCCTCAATTTGCAATGTTCTGGCCTTTATCATCGTTTTGGCCTATCCCATCAGCAGTCAGGCACATGCGCAAATCCGCGCTGCGGTTGCTGAGCGTAAAGCCGGCCGACCGGTGGCCGATCCGTTACAGCCGGATCGAATCATCAGCTAATTCTGAAGACGGGGAGTGATTTGAATGGAGAATATCGTTGCAGTTCTGGGCTGGAACCTGGCTGCTGTAACCGGCATGATGTTTTGCGGCTGGGTCCTGAGTCTGATTAGAAAAAATGTAACCCTTGTAGACAGCCTCTGGGGGCTTGGTTTCGTTCTGATTGCCTGGATCACCTGTGGCCTAACCGAGGGGTATTACGGACGCAAAGTCTTGCTGGTAGCACTTACCACCGTCTGGGGGTTGCGGCTCAGCGCGCATTTGACCTGGCGCAACTGGGGAAAAGGTGAGGATCCCCGCTATGGTGGCTGGCGCCAGGCCAGTGGTGAGCGCTTCTGGATCATCAGTCTGTTTAAGGTTTTTTTGCTACAGGCTTTATTTTTGTGGGTGATCGCGCTGGCCATCCAATACGGCCAGATGTCAATAAAACCGGCGCATTGGACGCAACTCGATTTTCTGGGATTCATCGTCTGGCTGATTGGATTTGTCTTTGAATCCGTCAGCGATTGGCAACTGGCGCGCTTCAAGGCCGATTCCGCCAACCAGGGCAAGGTGATGGACCGCGGACTATGGGCCTATTCGAGACATCCCAATTATTTTGGAGAGAGTTTAATCTGGTGGGGATTGTTCCTGATCGCATTATCCACGCCCAACAGCTGGTGGACGGTAATCAGCCCGCTGATCATCACCGCGGTTTTACTAAAGATGACAGGTATCCCTCTAATGGAAAAAACCATTGTCGATACCCGACCGGGCTACGCTGCTTATATCCGGCGCACCCCGGCATTTTTCCCCTGGTTTCCCAAAAAGGAAGACACATGAATATATTAACCGAACTGGCCGAGCGCGGATGGTTGCCGGATGCATTGATTCGGTCCGGCATTCGATTTCTGGATAAAAAGCGTTTGCAAATGGAAGACAAAGGGGATGTTGAAGACCAGCGAGCCGCTTTGACGCAGTTTATTGCCGATATGCGTCTAAGCCCCATTGCGGTTCAAATTGAAAAGCCCAAAGAACAACACTATGAAGTCCCGCCGGCTTTTTTCAAACGGGTGCTCGGTCAACATTTAAAATACAGCGGCTGTCTCTGGGATGGGGACACTCAAACGCTGGATGAAGCTGAAGCCCGGATGCTGGCCGTCACTGCAGACCGAGCTCAATTGGCTGACGGGATGAGCATCCTGGAACTGGGCTGTGGTTGGGGTTCACTTTCATTATGGATGGCTGAAAAATACCCTGCCAGCCAAATCATAACCGTTTCAAACTCCAGACCTCAGGGAGATTTCATCAGAGCACTTTGCCGGCAAAGGCAACTAACCAATTTAAAAGTCATCACTGCTGATATGAACGACTTTGATACAGATTTGAAATTCGATCGCGTTGTTTCGGTTGAAATGTTTGAGCACATGCGCAACTGGTTTATGCTCCTCGGGAGAATCGCCAATTGGTTGCATGCGGATGGCAAATGCTTCATTCATATCTTCACCCATCGCCGATTTGCTTACATTTTTGAGGAAAATAGCCAAAGCTGGATGGGCGATCACTTTTTTACCGGCGGCATGATCCCTTCAGATGATTTGTTGCTGTACATGCAGGATGATCTGGTGGTTGAGTCTCACTGGCGGGTAAACGGTACCCATTATCGAAAGACCGCCGAGGCCTGGCTGGCCAATCTGGATAAGCATCGGGAGGAAATATTGCCGATTTTCATAAACACCTATGGTGCCCAAAATGCAAAACGCTGGCTGCAGCGCTGGCGTATTTTTTTTATGGCCTGTGCTGAATTGTGGGGCTATCGCAGAGGGCAGGAGTGGCTGGTGTCGCATTACCTTCTGAAAAAACGAAATTCGCGTGGCGAGACTTAAGTTTAATTAAAACAGGCATGAAGGTTCGCTCAGGCTAATAAGCGGAACGCTGTTTGCGATAAGCGCTGAAAGCGCTGATAGCCGGTTTGAGTGACACGTACAGGATAATGATTAGAAATGGGCAGATGACCATCCACGTGAAAATCGCGTAAAGCGTTAGATTCCATAGACTGGTCATACTGCCCCAGAAGTCGTTTTGTACCATTGCTATTAAGTTCTCACTGGATATCTGCAAGCTCTGCTGACTAAAAAGCCAGCTGCCGACGCTATAAAATGGCACCAGCAAAGCGAGCTGAACCGGATACACCATATAGTTAACCAATTGTATGGCCGGCAGATTCAGCCGAAAAGTAAGCGCTGCCAGCATGCATAGCAGAGTGGTCGCTCCCAACACTGNNGATGCATAATGCAATCTTTTTCAGGCTCATCCCTTCCTTGACCATCGAGCGGACCAAGTTAATGCTTTTTGTCTTCAGCCGTTCAAACATTATACCCCTATTATGATTACAGATGGACCAAAATTCTGTTAGTTTTTCAAAGCGGCCTGAATTCGCATAAACTCGCCAAGATTGTCCATTGTCAGCAAACCGACCAGACGGTTGTTGCGCGTCACCGGCAGTGTGTGGCAGTTGCAATCCCTTAGCTTACTGAATGCAGTTTCGAGCATGTCGTATGAGTCAACCGTAATAAATTGGTGTTGCATAGCCTCAGAAACCAGGGCCTGCGGACCGTTTTTCGATAAAGCGGCCAGCAAATCTGACTGCGTTAAAACACCTATGATCGTACCATTATCGGTCACAGGAAAATCTTTTTGCGTCCCGCTAATGGTCAGCGCGACGGCCTGCTCGAGTGTTTGGTTGCGGTCTAACGTTCTAAATTCGGTTAGCATTGCGTTCGTTACCGGAATTCCGCTGAAGGATGATTTCATCTGCGTTAATTTTGTCTCCTGTGCAGCACCAATCCAGACAAAAAATGCGATGAAAAGCAGCAGTGGATTGTAAAAGAGGCCGACGATGCCGAATAATACGGCAATACCTTGGCCCAGGGTTGCAGCGTATTGCGTTGCTTTCAGGTAGGGCAATCGCATTGCAAGCAATGCACGTAAAACACGGCCGCCGTCCATCGGAAAAGCAGGGATCATATTAAACACCACCAGAAAAATGTTAATCGCCATAATACGCTCGGCGAAAGAAGCGCTCGCACTTGTCAATTGTCCGACCGGCGTAAAACTATTGGTTACGAAAAGGTATCCAGCGAGCAAGGCAGCAATAACAACGTTTACAGCTGGGCCGGCAAGGGCCACCCAGAGCTCCTGAGCCGGCTTGTCTGGCATTTTTTCCAGGCGAGCTACGCCGCCGATGGGCAATAGGATAATATCGCGCGTCTGAATGCCGTATTTTCGTGCCGTTAAAGCGTGTCCCAGTTCATGCAGAACGACGCATGCGAATATGACAAGGATAAAAACAATGCCTGTCACAGCAGCACCCACCGACTCATTTTGGCTATAGTGAATAAAGGCAATCCAGGCCAATAGCAGAAAAAAAGTAAAGTGGATAAAAACATCGATTCCAGCCAGTTTACCGATTTTGATTGACCATCTCATTTTTTTAACACCTTTCGTCAATGGGTAACATCGTAGTCGACTTTGCCGCGATCACCGTAAGCAGCATAATCAGGCAGATATTCCTTAAACG
>JABAHP010004118.1_pt1 | contig 10064 bp, 12 predicted proteins | sample 7062081 | NCBI WGS metagenome assembly JABAHP01 (sample SAMN14534357, study PRJNA622989) | marine sediment metagenome | biome: marine biome [ENVO:00000428]; feature: marine pelagic biome [ENVO:01000023]; material: deep marine sediment [ENVO:00002113] | place: India: Gulf of Kutch | collected... | reverse complement strand
GGCTCGCGATATAAGGCCAGCACTCCGGACCGGGCCAATTTCTTTACACCCATTGGCTCCAGCAGCCGGATAAGGGCATCTATTTTTTGCTGCCTGCCGGTGACTTCGATAATGAAGTGGGTAGCGCCGGTATCAACAATCCGGCCTCTAAAGGTTTCGATGATTCTTAAAATTTCGCTGCGATCTTTTGGCCTGGCCTTTACACAGATCAGGGCCATTTCACGCTTGACGGCATCCTCGCCCGTCATGTCCCGCAATTTGATCACATTCACAAGTCTGCGCACCTGCTTCATGATCTGCTCAAGCATGTCCGGGTTTGCCTTCGTCGATATGGTGATGCGCGACATTTTCGGGTTGGCCGTCGGCGCGCCGCAGATGGTGTCAATATTGTAACCCCGGCTGGCAAAAAGACCTGCAACCCTTGCCGTCACGCCGGGTTCATTTTCAACCAGCATGGTCAGAATGTGCTTTTCGTCTTTCATTCAACCCCCTTCGGTCAACAATTGCAAATGCTTCATCTTACAGTGGTAACCCCAGTTCCACATATCAAATACAACCAGCGATATCAAACGCAGAGAAACTTTCCGATTCCATTCCGAACGCGGGGCGCTGAGAAGGGACAAAAAGACAAACAGATGGGATCCGCGCTGGGTTCGCGGCCGAATCTTCGCAGTCGCATAATAAGACGCGGTTTATATAGCAGCAAAAATAAGATGTCGGTAGGGAATTCATCTTACAGGATGCCGGTCAGGCTTCCCAGATGTCAGGCGTTTGCTTGTTCATCGTATAATATTCAATCCGGTAAGGGGCGATTTTGCAGACCACATAATTGGGATCATCGGGACCTGTAAAAATCGGCTCAAGCATGTCATACCAGACGGTTTGTTTGGTTTCGGGGTCTTCAAGGATCTCAGCCCGTCCTTCGACCTGCAACCAGGAAACAGCGTTTTGCATATCACCGACACCCAGGGTCAGATGCACTTCCGGATTATCGGTAATCTGGCTCACTTTGCGGGAGCCTTTAAAGGTCGCAAACCAGATGTTCATCTGGTCATCCGCGCTGACAACTACATAGCGCGTCCACGGCTTGCGCTCGTCGGTTACGGTGGCAAAAGAAGCCAAGGTGTGTGTCTTCATCTTCTCAAGAATTTTGGCTTTCAGGTCACTCATGAGGTCTCCTTTTTATCGGGGAATGGATTGATGCCCTACTATGTTTACGCACCTGGAAGATGTCAAGAAGATACTTGAAAATAAATGCAGCTTGATACATAACAAAGAAAAGAGAAGAAAAGCGCTGTACATAAACGACCACAAGGGGGCTTTAAAATGCTTTCAGAATTTTATAATGAGGTTCTGGCGTTTGGGCCGGTTGCCGTTTTACCGCAGAATTTGAACAACAAATGGATTCAGCGGTTGCAGAAAATGGCCGATAATTTTTTGGACAGCAATTTCAATTTGCAAACCTGTACCGATGCAAAGGAAGTCGGTGATCCGGTTTTGGCTGCCTGCGTTTATGAAATATTGCGATATCAGTATGCAGATCAATCTGATCTGACGCCCAAGGAAATGGCGGAGAAGATGGTCATTTACGCCCTTTCGATTACAATGGAATCGATCAATAGAAATGACGATTTTGGGTTGAAGCCGCCAAATCTCGATAACATCCTTTCGATGGATCGAATCCTTTCCTATAAATCGATTCAACCGGAATTTATACAATTACTCAAGGATGCCTGCATTATTCGCGAATCGGAAAAAGGCTGGTTTCAGAATATTAAGGAAAAGCTGATTAGCGGGATAAAGGGCGCCTGACAAACATCTACCCTGCCCATTCGTTTTGGTGGAGTTGCGGCAGCGCTTGGAATTCACGTACGGAGACAGCTCTAATATTGCACACGGATCAGGACTTCATTGCGGCGTAAAAACCAGGGCATAAAGGGCGGGTCATAGCGCGCCCAAACCGGTTGGCCTACCGGCTTAAGCCCGCGTTTGGTAATTGCTGCCTGCAACAGGGCCTTATTCTTTTCAAAGCGTTTCTGACTCCAGGTGCCCGAATAGCGGATGGCGGCCATCAGATAGCCGGGCTCTTCTTTTAGTTGCACAAGCCCATCCAGTGGCTTGGGAAGCGTGTCCATGGTGTATTCGGCCGGCATTAGAAAGGTAATCCGCCACCGGTCCTGCGACTTTTCCTGGGTCACCGGAGCGGTCATGGCAATTTTTTCAGACTCGGCTTCCTGTGTTACCGGGGCGGTCATGGCAATGTTTTGGTTTTTGACATTGTTGCCATTGATGTAATCATATAGACGACGAAAGCCAACATTGCCGACTGCTTCAAAATCTCCCGCCACAAATGTCTCGGCGACGATATGCGGTGCGTACTGTCTGAGCTCAAAATTTTTGTCACTCTCAACAACCTGATATTTTGCTTTTTCAATGGCCATGGCCTCAACGGCAAATACCAGTAGAAACGTCATAAAAGCGTATCGTGCTATCCGTGCTGCAAGGCGTTGCGCTTTCATTTGCAATTAAACCTCCCTGACCTAGCTTTATGATTTTGGATTTTTTAAAATTTATTATCAGTTTCGTTATGATGTTACACGCGAAAACATAGGTATGATTTAGTGCGCTTCAAGGTTAAAAATGATTTGAATGCTGACATCAAAGGGAAGTCAATTTGGAATTATGGAGGACAAAATGGTTGCCAAAAAGAATATCGTCGACTTTTACTGGGATCCGGTCTGCCCCTGGTGCTGGATCACTTCGCGCTGGATGATCGATGTCGGGCGTCAAAAACAGATTCAGGTCAATTGGAAGCTGTTTAGCCTTAAGATCATAAACGCCAAGCGGGATATACCCGAACCGTATAAGACGCTCCATGAAATGGGTCTGAAGGCCCTGCGGGTTGCTGCAGCAGTGCGCAAAGCGTATGGCAATGACGGTCTGGCAAAAATATATACAATCATGGGTACCCACTACCACCATGACGCGGAAGATATTGATACGCCCGAAGATCTGGCAAAAATCCTTGCAGCCGGCGGTTATCCGGCCGACCTGGCCAAAGCAGCAACCGAGCCTGAGTGGGATAAAACGATTCGAGCGGATATGGACCGTGCACTTGCCAAAGTCGGTACGGATGTGGGCGTGCCCCTGATTGTTCTTGACGGCGGCGACGGACCGGGTTTTTTCGGTCCCGTCTGCAGCCCGGCCCCGACGGGAAAAGCAGCCGTAGCCCTGTGGGATGCGATTATTATTGCCGGCAGAACGCCCGGCTTTTATGAGCTTAAACGCACCCGTGAGACCGAGCCCCAGTTCGGTGAACGGCCTAAAATTTAGCGGGGGCCAGAAGTCGCCTGACGCAACCCACCGATGTGCTCAGCAACACAGTCAGACGCGTCGTCAACGGATGCTGAAGCCAGCCATTGTGCGGTTGAATCCGATTGTTTACCTCATCCTGGTCGATTGCCATAAATTGGCTGCGCAGCGCCGGATATTGCAAATACAGGTTCAGGCGCTCATTAAAATCGGCTTGCTGATATTGTGCGAGTGGAGTGGGGATATCATTTGCCATTGTCTTATCCTCCTTAAAAATGATTTCGCTGATGCGAAAACGGTTCTTTAGTTATTTTTCCGCTAAACCTGACAGCCACATTAGCGCTTGACAGCCGGATGTTAAAGTGGCATATATGACATATTAAAGTTGAATTACGCCATAAGAAGGAAAAAAGAATGAAAAAAGTCATCATTATGGCCATGTACAATACCATGGCGTCGTGCGTCACCGGACCGCTGGATGTGTTTTACCAAGCCGGTGTCCTGTGGAACTATTTCCACGGTGAAACAATCACGCCCTATTTTGATGTCCAAACAGTGACCAGTGACGGCAGCCCCGTGAAATGCCTGAGCGGAATCCGCTTGCTGCCGGATGGTTCGATCTATGATGTAACGGATGCGGATTTGATCATTATCTCATCGATTCTGGACATCGATAAAACACGGACCTATCAGGGAGAGGTGATCGAGTGGTTAAAAGCGCAATATCACCGGGGGGTGCAAATTGCGAGCATTTGTACTGGTGCTTTTGTACTGGCTGAGACCGGTTTGCTGAATGGCAAAACGGCAACCACTCACTGGGGCTTTGCGGGCCAATTTCGCAAACGCTATCCCCAGATTGATTTGAAACCGGAACGCTTGGTAACCGACGAAGGGGACCTTTTTTGTTCGGGAGGGTACAATGCCGGCACGGATCTCTGCCTCTATCTGGTAGAAAAATACTGTGGGCATGAAATTGCGCTGCAATCTTCCAAATCTATGATAGCCGATATCGGTAGAACCACCCAGGCGCCTTATGCCATCTTCGAGTTTCAAAAAGATCATAATGACAACCGCATTTTAGCGGTGCAACAATGGATCGAGGACCGTTTCAGCCAGGAGCACAGTTACGACCAACTGGCGGATAAATTCGGTATGAGTCGGCGCACATTTGAGCGGCGTTTTAAAGCCGCAACCGGAGACACGCCGCTATTTTATCTGCAACGCATCCGGGTGGAGGCCGCCAAACGCATGTTGGAAAATGGCGGGCTGTCCTTCGATGAAATCACCTATCAGGTCGGCTATGAAGACAGCAGTTCGTTTCGCAAGGTTTTTTCAAAACAAACGGGATTACAACCCAGCGCATACCGCAAAAAGTTCCAGCGAATTTAATTTGTTGTATAGATTCGTACATAAAAATCATGAAGGTCGGGTTGGAGATGGCCTCATGCAAACCCGCTTAGTCAGGATAAACAAAAAATATTAACCACGCAGAGCACGAAGGGCACAAAGAAATATAATAATAACCCTAGATTTATAAAACCTTTGTGATCTTTGTGCCTTTGTGGCGATTTCGCTATAGATCAAAAAGGATCAGACCGGTGCAAAAATTAACCTTAACCCGGACTGTCGGTGCTGAAGATCCTGCGACCGCCTGTGAATTTCTGGCCGCGTTCACGCCCCTTTCCAAAAACCGCATCAAAGACGCCATGGCCAAGGGAGCTGTCTGGTTGAAAAAATCGATGCACGGCCAGCAGCGCATTCGACGCGCCAGCACGGCTCTCAAGCCGGGCGATCGGATTTCGATTTATTACGATGGCGCTTTGCTGGCGAGAATCCCTCAAAGAGCGCAACTGATCAGCGATCAAAAAAGGTTCAGCGTCTGGCTCAAACCGGCCGGTCTGCTGTCACAGGGCACAAAATACGGAGATCACTGTGCCCTTTTGAGACAGGTCGAGCAGAAGTATCGCTCCCAAAGAAAGGTCTATCTCGTTCATCGCCTTGACCGGGAGGTATCCGGTCTGGTGCTGCTGGCCCATGATCGCGCCGCTGCAACTAAATTATCGGATTTATTTCAGAAACAGCACATTATCAAACGCTATGCGGCTCGGGTAAGGGGAAATCCAGCCAAATCCATGCCCGGTGGCGTCATTGCTTTTGACCTGGACGGCAAACCGGCCACGACCGAATTCAGGGTTGAGATCTACGAACCGGCAATTGATATCAGCACCGTTTCCATTGTCATGGGTAGTGGTAGAAAACACCAGATTCGTCGCCATTTTGACATCATCGGCCATCCGGTGATGGGTGATCCTCGCTACGGTAAGGAAAATAAGAATTTGGAGGGGCTGCAACTAGTGGCTACGGAACTTGAATTTCAGTGTCCTTTTAATAAGGAAAAACGGGTGTTTAGAACCGCTGCTGAATTTTAACCGGTGATCAACTGAATCAGCAAGAATGAGGGGCTAAACCTCAAATGAATTGAAGCGCAGGTGCTGCTAGTCTATTACTAGCACAGCCCCTAGCATACCGCGTCCTGGACAGTTTTTACGGCTAGTGACCCAATATAATACCGCTCCCGCGACCCACCCCGATACCAAACCCGCCGGTAGGCCTGTCATCATCCCGCAGCCATGGCATGTCGGTATAAATAGAGACATATTGATTTTGGTCATCTATTTTCAGACTTCTAACATATAGGCTGGAGAACCAATAGCCGATGTGGTTTCCCGTGTGATCGTGGAGATAGGACCCGAAAGGCGGTGCATAACTGACCGCAGAAAACTTGATCAGGCCAATAATTTTTTCAAGTTTATCCGAGCGCGGATCAAATTCTACCCACATATTGCCCCCCAGGCGGTAACTGTTTTGCAGGGCGACGACAGCGTAAGGATTATTTTCCCGATTCAGGTAGTAATAACGGTGTTCCGGGTAAACATGAAAGGTCTCAAAAGCCTGGGTGACATCGCGGCTGTTCTTCAAGTAGCCGTAATTTCCGGCTGCACAACCGGCCAATAATAGAACAGCTAAACAAATTAAATGCCGGATCATCGATATCAGGTTCTTACGGCAATCCGTCTTTTTGTCTTCAAGCGTCAGCATGGCTTCTTCCTTATTGCGGCATCACTTTCGCCAGTAATGCCATCGCTTCTGACTGCGTCAATACGTCGTAACCAATCGTGCGTGCTATTTTCTGGTCTTCAGGGCCAATATACCCCCAGGCGGCAAGGAGCGGTATGAGCATTTTTTTTGGCCGATTTACGCTCAGATCAAGCTCTTGCAGGTTTTTTAATGAATCGTCTAAAAAATAATAGGTTCCAGCCCCAAAGTGATGCTGGATGAGCTGCATGTTATCGACCTTGGAGGCCCCGTCATCACCGCTGTAAATGCTTTCGGACGGAATCTTAAGTCCGAAATGTCGGCAAAGCCGCTCGGTGGCCGCACGGTTTTTGTTGGTTACAATGGCGAATCCGGGGTGATTGCGGCGTTCAACAAGCGCATTCCAAAAGGGTTGAAAGGGCCGATGCAGGCCCGTCCAGCCAGCGGCGTCGTGTTCGATAAATTCCTGTCGCGTTTCGTAAACTTGCCTGGAACGCCGGGCGACCGGCGTGGTGGCTTTTCCAATGATCACCTGGTATTCTTCGGTTTGTAAAATTCTGTCAGATTCGCTGCGATAGTTTTTCAGACACCAGTTCATCAGCAGGATACCATCTCCGATCGGCTGAACATGAAAGCGGTTGCGCCGGAATAATCTAATCAGCGCCTGCGGCAAATCAACCAGAGACATCACGTGTTGACCGGTGGCCGTGTTGTAGACCGTTAGAACCACTTCATCGAGGGAGTCGATCAGGACCCCGTCAAAGTCCAAAATCAGCATTTTATAGCCCCTCTCGGGTGGTTTCAGATGTCCCGCCTTCGCCACAAAGGCTATGGCGGGCGGGCAGGTGTCAGATGATTACAAGAAAAGCACCTGTATTTATATGGGAATTCACTTATTTTGACAATCAAATAAGCCTTTGATTTGCTTTTTTACCCATTTTTGAATTACAACGGCATCATGTTTTGAGCTTATGATGGCCGGTAGATGAATTTAGAGAATCCCGATCATAATTTATTATAAGGAATCGTAAGATGCGGGCGGTCTGGCTTGAAAACCAGGTTTTGAGCTTTCGTGAGGACGTCCCGGTGCCCGAGCTACTCAAGGGTGAGGCCCTTGTCAAAGTCCGTTTGGCAGGCATTTGCGGTACTGATCTGGAGCTGGTGAAGGGCTACTATCCGTATTGCGGCATTCCGGGACATGAATTTGTTGGTGAAGTCGTTCAGGCCCCAGCTGCACCCCGGCGAATCGGGCAGCGGGTTGTGGGGGACATCAATATCGCCTGCGGCGAGTGTGCGGATTGCCTGGCATCCCGCCACGGACATTGTAAAAACCGCCGCGTACTGGGTATTAAAAACCACGACGGGGCCTTTGCTGATTATCTGAGTCTGCCGCTGCAAAATTTGATTCCAATACCGGAGACGGTATCCGATGCGGCTGCTGTTTTTACAGAACCGCTGGCAGCTGCATTGCAAATCCAGCAACAGATTCAGATCCGTGATATCGACAACGTGCTGGTGATCGGCGCCGGCCGACTCGGACAGTTGATTGCCCGGACCCTGGCATCGGTGGCCGGCCAATTGACCGTTGTAGCTCGGCACCCGAGCCAGCAAGTACTTCTAACCGCACACGATATTGACTGGATTCAGGAAGACGGCATCCGCGACCGTTCTTTTGATATTGTGATCGAAGCCACCGGTTCGCCTGCCGGTTTTGCAATGGCCCGCCAAGCAGTTCGGCCCCGGGGAACCATTGTCCTCAAAAGCACTTACACGGACACCAATGGGGCAAAGTGGCCGTTTCAGTTTTCATCCCTGGTGGTCGATGAGATCACCCTGGTGGGATCGCGCTGCGGGCCAATGGCAGCTGCACTCGATCAGCTCGAAAAAAAGCAGTTGGACCCCACAGGGCTCATTGAGAAACGCTATTTTCTGAATGACGCCCTGGCAGCTTTTGAGCATGCCGCCGCACCCGGTGCGCTTAAAATTTTATTTCAAATGACACCATAACCCTTCGCCCCGATCCCTACCGAGGAGGAAAAACAAAATGAATGATCATAGTGACCCCAAAGATGCCACTTTAGCCGTTTGGGCCGGTGAAGACAGTCCGCACTGGGAAAACGCAACTCAGGTGCCGGTCGTCCATAGTGTTTCTTTCGGCTATGCTGACCTGGAGCACTGGGCCAGGGTCGGCCGCGGGGAAATCGACGGCCATATTTACAGCCGCAACACCAATCCGACAGTGCACGCTTTTGAAGAAAAAATCCGTCGCCTCGAACACGCCCAGGATTCTACATCCTTTGCCAGCGGTATGGCCGCCATATCCAACACGCTGTTTACCTTGCTGGCTCCTGGTGATCACATTGTTTCAATTAAGGACAGCTATGGCGGAACCAACAGAATTTTCCAGGAATTTTTGCCCTGTTTCAATATCAATGTGACCCTATGCGACACCACCGATCAGGCCGCTATTAAAGCGGCCATTTCAGAAGGCTGCCAGGTTCTATATTTAGAGAGCCCTACTAACCCAACCATGAAAATCGTCGATATTGCCCATCTGGCAGCTGCTGCCCACCGGGTCGGCGCCCTGGTGGTGGTCGACAATACCTTTGCCACACCGGTTAACCAGAAGCCACTGGAGCTGGGCGCTGATCTGGTCCTGCACAGTGCGACCAAATATCTGGGCGGCCATGCGGATGCGCTGGGCGGGGCGGTTTGCGGACCGCAGGATCATATTCGCCGCATTTTTCATTTTCGGGAAATCAACGGCGCCGCCCTGGATCCCATGGCTGCCTATCTGCTGCTGCGCGGCATGAAAACCCTGCCGCTTCGCATCGAGTGCCAGAATCAAAATGCGATCCAAATTGCCCGCTTTCTGCAATCCCATGCGGCCGTCGAGCAGGTTTTTTACCCCGGTTTGGCTTCTCACCCGCAACATGACATCGCCCGGCAGCAGATGAAGGGCTTTGGCGGCATGCTCGCCTTTTCGGTCAAGGGGGGGTATGGGGCGGTAGCGCAATTTCTGCCGCGATTACAATTCGCCCATCGAGCCGCTAACCTGGGGGCGGTTGAAACGATTGTGGGACCACCGGCCACCACCAGTCACGTCGAGCTGAGCGCCCAGGAAAGAGCGGCCATGGGTATTCCTGAAAATCTGGTGCGGTATTCGGTGGGCATCGAGGATGCTAATGATTTAATTGAAGATCTGAAACAGGCCCTGGATTCGATAGGGAGCGATGAATTGGCCTAAAAAAATGCTAAAGTTCTCTTAAAGAATGGCCGATATATATGCTATGCGTGTTTCGGGAGACACGCTAAGTCACCTTCTTTTACTAACTTCGGAAACTGGGGCGGGTCCTGAGGGCTCGCCCCAGTTTTCTTTGTTTTGTATGAAAATTAATGAGAAAATATATCCTGATTAGGAACAGAAAGCTAAACTAATAAGGTCTCGAACTAATCTACCACTCCAGGATAAAGGATTAAATCCATTTTATCTCATTAATTTTCACCCTGCGGGCGATTCTGAGCCTCCCATAGCCTGCGTTATTAAGGTTGAGACATAGTTCACTATAGTCTCAACCTTAAATGCCTTGCCTATGGAAACCTCAAAACCGTACAAAACCCTTCAATTGTATGAAAATTAATGAGAAAATATATCC
>JABAHP010002084.1_pt2 | contig 10073 bp, 14 predicted proteins | sample 7062081 | NCBI WGS metagenome assembly JABAHP01 (sample SAMN14534357, study PRJNA622989) | marine sediment metagenome | biome: marine biome [ENVO:00000428]; feature: marine pelagic biome [ENVO:01000023]; material: deep marine sediment [ENVO:00002113] | place: India: Gulf of Kutch | collected... | reverse complement strand
CTCGAGGTCAACGCCTGGAAACAGCGCACCTGCGACAGTGTCTGGCATAGTAAGCCCTCCTAGAAGTGTTCTGAGTGCCGTGGCCGCCCGCTGTCGGTTACGGGCACTCACTTGTGGGGGGATGCGCCACTCGGCAGGTGCGGCAGTGGACGAAAGCTCAGCAATCGGCCACTGGGCGATCCAGCCGTCGTCGGCGATATCCATCAGATGAGACATCGTGCCCGACGAAGGGAACAGGTACCCCAACTCCATGAGAAACTGGACCTCTTCAAGGTACCGGAAGTGCTCGTCCAGCTCTCCCAAAAAGAACAGTCCATGATCGTCGATTCCTGTATCCTTCCACTCGCCGATCCTGGCTGCCTTTACAAACTTATTGAATCCGTGATCGTAGATGTAGGGTCGCTTGTCGTACCAGTCCAGGCAGAAGTTGGTGTCCCGCGTGAACCAGGTATCGTACAAGTCCTTGTGCTCCTCATCGCCCCAGATGGCTGCATAGGACATCACTCGAAGCGGCTTATCCTCGACAGTACGAACGGGAGTCTGCAGGACTCGACGCGCGTCGACAGCCAACACCTGCCCCGGGAGGCTCCTACCTTCGTTCCACTTGGAGTAGCAAATGGCCAACTGTTGTTGCGTGTCCCCCTCACCTCCGATGGCGCCCATGCACCGGTTGATGTATTCATTTTCCTTCTCACCACTGCGCGGTGTCGGAATAGGCATCTTATTCGCTCCTTGCTCCTTACAGCACTGCCAAGAATGCGTTAGCTATTACTGCGTGGCCCGCATCGTTCGGGTGCACTCCATCTACAGATATCAGGGCATTACCTCCGCCGTCGATCATAGCCTGGTAGATGTCTACGTATAACGTCCCCTTCGCCGCCGCTACGGCGGCCGCGGCTGCTACATGAGCGACATGATCCGGGGTGGACCCTCCATCCCAGGGAGCATAGGAACCGTAAAAGGCCGGGTCCATGTACGGAGGAGAGCCTATCACGATCTTATTGGCGGTGATGCCCGCAGCTACCAACAAGTCCACTAGCTCTCCCAAGTCGTTCTGATAGAGCGCGCTTGTAAATGCCACATCGTTCAGGCGAACGTCGTTGAGCCCATAGAGTATCAGCACGTAGTCTGGATCATAATCCACGACCCTGGCTACGTAGGTATCCCTACCATTGCCCGCGGCAGGGCCACCAATAACCGGGACAGTAGTCTGTACAGTATTCTGTAGTGGCGTGGCCGACACTCCAGAGTTACTTATCAAGTACCACGAACGGTTGGTGGCCACGATATTGGGCCACCGATCGTCTGGAGTAGAGGCATCGTCGGTAGTCGTACTGTCTCCATACGCAACCATTCGTATCCTCGGACTATCGCCTCCAGCACCCGCCACATATATACCAGCCACTCGACTAGCCCCATAGGGACACGTCTATATGTCCCTCATGAAAATTGGCGGCGGCGCCGCCGTACTCGGCGATGGAGAAGAAGTGCTTCCCTACACCAGAGAACCTATAACCGGCACCGCCATTCCTGGAAATGGCACTGGAGTATAAAGGCCCAATCGGAGACGCGCCGTCGTACCCGGCCGCGACGATACTATTATAGTTGCCTGTCGTTCTCCACCCATTGACGGCGATGAGTACTGGCTCCTCCAGTATACCAATCAAGAACTCGACAATCTGGGTAGGGTCATTGTTCCAATAGCGCCACGCCGCGACATTGTAGGCATGTACAGTGAAGTCCGACCTTTGCATGTACCTGAGGATCCTGTTGTAATAGTTCCACAAGTAGCGCCGCGTGTAGCTATCGTCGGTCTGGCCAGCCACCGAGTGTGTACGTACGGAGCCGAGATAGAGTCGAGTGTTATCGCCAGACTTGGTATACACACCCTCGAAGTATACAACATTGGTGGCCCTGGTAGTATCGTTGGTCCAGGCCAGCAACTCCAATGCGATCGTCCCAGCGCTCAAATAGCCAAAGACGTCGTACACTTGATTTGCGGCCGCCGGCAGGGCGATGCTCTTCTCGGTGAATTCGTACAGGTCCCAGTCTGACCCATCATACAAGCAGACACGGTTGCCCTTGAAGGGGGAGAAGTATACCGTCGTCTGGTTGGTGAGTGGATTAGTATCTACAGGAGACCCCGAGGAGAGGGTAAGACGCCCCTCAACTACATGAGGAGCCAATCCCGCGCCACCCCCACCGCCCTTAGAAACTGAGATGCCTGCCATAGGTCTGCTCCTTCTTCTACTGCAGGTAGTACACGACGACGTAGTTCACTGTACACGCAACGTCGGCGTACAAGTTCATCGCCGCGGCGGCTGGCAATGGACTCTCCCTTGCCGGGTCGTAGGCCGCGTTCACGTTATCGCCCTGATTCTGTAGTAGTGCAGGAATCCTGACCTGAAGGCCCTGGCGAATCTCGACACCAACAGCCGATGCCGAAGTGTTTTGTACGTATACGAGGCTGGGCACGATAGAGACTCCAGCACCGGGGGCGGCTACGAGGTTGAAGACTCCCGGAGCCGCGAATGTGTGTGAACCTGCTGACCGCCGCATGGTCGGTGCGGTTCCGCCCTGGGAAGCTGGCAGGCTGTCTACATTCCGAACATCAATGATGTGGTTCTTGTATTTATTGATCATCTCTACCTTCTCCAGAATCGCAATGCCTTGCGGTTAGCAGCACGTACGGCCCTACGAACGATGTTCTCCATCGTCCGTTGGTACCACTGCTTCAACTCCTGAGCCGAGTAGTACTCGAAGTCCCTAGGGGCAATGCCAGGCCACCAAGGTATGTAGGCTGCATATCCTACAAAGGTCCTCACCCCTGAATACCCAAACCCACCACCAGGCCGTGTCTTGGGACGATATCGGTATATAGTCAAAGCCGATCGATAACGTGGGTCTCTACGACTACGATCTCGCCTGGTATATATTGGATGACCTCGGACTCCCTTGGACACCCAAACCCAGAAACGCAGACCCTCTCCCTCAGGGGCGACATACAAGCTTATGCCTGTACGGTCTATCGTGATGTAGTGGGAGAACCCAATCGGCACCTCCCAATTCTCTACACGCTTGCCCATCGTCTCCTTGACTTTGGGGGCGATTTCTCGATCCATACCCTCCTGTATTACCTGACGAAAGGCTGACGAGTTAGCATATAAGCCGCGCGACCGGAACTTCCTGTAGTATATTCTCGCCATGCCCGGCGCTCCCCTGGCATCATTTCCCTCTTCATGATGGTGACCCTTCCATCGCTATGAGCTCGAACCACGGGGCCATACACCTCTGTAGACTTCACGTCGTACAATCGGTTGATCTCTGGTGTCTGCCCCAATAACTCTGCAGGGACAACGCCCCAGTGGACCAATAGTGCCCTGGCCTCCTCCGTGGAGATAATGCCCAGGCGATCCTCGGCATCTTCACCATCCAGCTCTACCTGACGCGTTTCTAAAGACTTGGGGTTAGAGTCGTTGTCTTGGTCGTTTTCTTGCTCCTCTGGGCCCAGATCGGAGCCGGCCTGAGAGCCTGCGCCCTGCTCCCCAGGTGGGAGTGTGGCGCTGTTGGCCACTCGGTTGGGTGAGGCTTCCCATAGCCTCCGAATGTTTTGGATGTGCAGCTCCCTGATCTCCGCCGATGTCCGGTCCTCCTCCGTATCGCGATAGTCGAACCGGAAGGTTACACTGTCAGGAAGACGAGTCGGTCGGTTGAGCTGCCGCTCGATGGCGGTATAGATGATGCCTGGGCCCTTGGTCCTGGCTTTGCGGTCCTGGATCTCCGCCTCCATAGCAGTTCCAAGCGCGCCTTGGGAGACGGGCCAGTACTCTCGAGGGTCCACTCGATAGGCGAGGGCGAAGGAGTACATGGCAATGGAAGTGGCGACTTGCTCATCGAAATGCTCCCATAGCTTGGACAGCTCGATAAGTTCGGCGGTTACAGGGTAAGCAGGGTCGAGGGAGAAGGCGGTCAAGATGTCTTGCCAGACGGTGTTGCCCTGATTCTGCTGGCGCGCGTCGTACCTCTTCTCGACGTCCTGCCATTGGGTGCGGGTCATGTTACCGATGAGGAGGATGCCGGCTGGAGGCAGGTCTGAGAGGCTCTGCTCCTTGTACTTTACCAGCATCTGCATAATCTGTGCGGTACTGAGGGCCCTCGATACACTACAGAAGCCTACGCCTCTGTACTGGTCCCTGGGCTCCGGCATATCTGTAATCCAGCACACTTGAGACTGGTGGACCGGTATGGGACCCTTCTCCGCGTTGTAATAGATGATGGGCCAGTCGGGAATGCCAGTTGGGTAGCACAGACTCTCGTCTAGGTGAGCGAATCCGAGAGCAGGTCCGGTGTAATCGGTGGGACTGGACCTCAAGCACTCCATGGTTCCACCAAAGTCCCTATTCAAGAAGGCATCAACCCACCTGGAGCACTCAGGCTGCCAACCGGCACCGAATCCGATCTGGTTCAGGAGTATATCCCGATACAGCATGGCTAGGGCGAGAGGGCCCTCAACGTAGAAGTCCGTACCGGCGACCTTGGCCACTAGGGTGGAGTGGGCCCCGGCGAGCATGTCGTTGCCGTCCTCCTTAAGCCAGTCAACCATCCACTGGTCGCGTTGCCTAGACCAGTAGGAGGGTGCTCGATTGATGTTGCCTTGGACCGTCCACATCATGGCGGTATTGACAAGATCGGATGCCTGGGCCACGCCGGTGGTCGGCTTGGTGGTCTCGACGTCCTGAATCGTTGCCCGCTGCTCGGGTGATTGGGCCCGCAAGGACACAGCGATCTGTTCCAGCTCGCCGTTTAGATGTCCAGGTTCAGGTGCTTGCATCGAAACACTCCCATGGAGGCTGCTACAAGAGCATCAATTGGCCGCCTGTACTTGGTCCTAGCGGCGTCCGTTGCTTGTTCCGGTTTCACGAATCTATAACGCTCCCCAATGATCTTCACGGCCGCATGGTCCACGTGGGCTCGAAGCTCCGCATGCCCATCGTGAGCTATCTGCCGCCGGAGGACCATGTCCTTGAAGCTCTTATCCGACAGGTTACGTTCTACTGTTTGCCCAAAGTCGTAGGTCTTGATCCCCCTGCGCCGGGCCCGGGTCATCATCTGGTGGAGTTGGTATCTATCGTAGCATACCTCCACCACGTTGTACCTACGACACCACTCATTCATCGTAGCTTCGATAGTGGCGTCTAAGTCTATCTCCCCACCCTTGGGGGGCGTCCAAATACGAACTGCCCTGATGGCGACGTCGGTGTCCCTACGAGCCTTGTCGGGATGCTGGCTTACCAAGACCATCGCGGAGCAGTCTCCGGTCACCGAGGCGTCTGCGGAAGCTATACATGGTTCCTGGGCGTTGAGGGGCGGAAGCCTCTCCTGGCAAGCATCCCAGTGCTCCATATAGATGGCCTTCTCGGCCGAGGCAGCCCACAGGTTGCGGTGGACCCTGTCAAACTCACCGGCTAGTAGGGTCTGTGCCTGTGCCGCGTAATAGGCTTCACCCTCTATCCCCCTCTGCCAGGGCATCCTACGAGCGGCGTCATCAGTGTCCCAATAGCAGAACATGTTGGCGGTGTCGTTGACATACACCGGCAGGTCAGGGAAGTCTGGATGCCTGTAGCCGTTCTGGGTACCTGTCTGGTACAAGTCCCACAACACCCCAGGGTCATCACTGAATCCTGCATAAGACTCGACCCACCTAATAGCGCGGCCCCAGCGAGTAGGCGGGATGGTCATCTCGGTCCACAGTCGTTCCTTGTGCTGTGCTCGAGTATAGCCCCACATCTCGGACCAGACCGTCAGACTAGGGTTACTCCCAGCTGACCCCTTAGGGTCGCAAGGGATGGCTTCAATGAAAGTTCCGCTGGGCAACTCTACTCGGGTGGCCGTGCTTTTCCACGAAAAGGCGCCATCATTAAGTACGGGATTCAAGGACACCGTCTTCTTGACAGCCGACAGGATACGGTCCGCACTCTGCTTACCGTCATTCGCCAGACAGTAGATCTCTTGGTATGGCCCTTGCGTCGCTGCGAACCACGCCGCTACACCCGCGGCGAGTCGAGTCTTACCTGACTTTTTAATGGTACTGAAAACTATGGTACTGTACTTGAAGAGGCCGTTTGCGTCCTTTGCGAGGGCCTCCCTGAGTATACGCTTCTGATGCTCCGCCAGTATGATAGGACCTGGACTGAATAGCTCACCCGTGTGAGGGTCTCTCGGGTCCTCCACCCAGAAGTACGTCTCCATCCATGTCGGTGGGTCCGTACGTACCAGCTCCTCCAGGTCTGTGCGCTCTTGTCGTGTAAGGGCTCTCCTGCGGCTGCTCACCCTCGCCCCCCAGGTGGAGGCTCGGGCTGGCCTGGCGTGTACTCCATCCCCTTCCTTACACCTGGTTTGGGTTTGGGGGTGGGGGTGGCCTTGCCTTTGGGCTTGGCCTTAACAGCGGGTAGGGTTTCGGCTTGAACGGTTATCAACTGCCCGTCGTCGCCCGTGCCTGTCAGCTCAACAGAAGCAGAGGGTCTTCTATGATTTTCTTGCCGATGCCGGAGAATATCTTCCACTCGGTTGATAAGCCGGTCATCGTCGTCTGGGTTAGGTAGTCTGCCCGTGGCCTGGCCCCCGACAACGTTGGCAATGTTAACAGTCAGTCCTCCACCCTGCCCGCCTCGTCCCAGGTTGAGAGCGTCCCTCTCCAAGTCCACGCCTAGCCGTGCCAGCTGCGCGATGGCTGCTGGAGTAAGGGACGATATCTCTATGGTCCTAGGATTACCTTCATCGTCGATGATGACCTCGTAGGTAACAACCTCCAGAACCTCTAGGGCCTTTGCAGCCTTCTCTCGGAGTCTACGCCCGATATCGGCGACCTCTGCCAGGTGCCGCACTCGTGTGGATTGGAGACGCTCAAGGAGGTCTTGATCTGCCCACTCGTCGTAGGCCTTTGCCCTGTAGGGCCACTGGTTGCTCGTTGCTACGGCTTCGAACCAGCCAGGCGCTCTCAATGAGAGCATCTCCCGATTGGCTACTAGGGTAGCGGTTATGGCCTCTGGGGCGTCCTCCTCCTTGTAAAGAGCGTATGCCCGCGCCACGCTACGGATAGACGGGTGTAGGTCCCTATACAGCTGGAACCATCCCCAATGCTGGTCCGTCTCTGTCGGTTGCCGCTCCCATACCTGAAGCTCGCCGTCAAGGGCCAGGGTCTGTGTCGATCTTGGCGTCAATGCCGAGATCGAGGGTTGCGCTTGAGTTGGCTTGGTCTGCGGCATCTGTTGTATCCTCACCCTGCGGCCGTGGTCGAACTACCAAGACCTCACAGATAAGTACGGCCGTCTTGGTTACAAGGGTGACCTTATCTCCTTGCTCGATAGGGACTTCCACGAGTCCTCCCGTCCTGGACCTGTCAGGGTAAAGGTCGTAGGAATACCCTGAAGTGGTTATAACGATGGGGAGGGCTTACTAGAGCTGCCCTCCATTGGTTACCTATATTATAGGGGTTTTGGTGGTTATAGTCAAGCACCAACATTTGCCTCTTTTTTGGGAAAGGGGGAATTTATACCGTGTACAGTCATTCCATGCGGGGTATAGACGCGTATTATGGTCAACTGCTAGGGTAAAATGGACTATAGGTGTATGGTCAATAGTGGGTCTCCCTCAGTAGTGGTCGATACCCAGTACTGTGCCTCCCTCAGTATTGGCCAATAGACTATAGACTAAAGACAATTACCAACTGGTCACCATACAATGACCAAATGGTCATTCTTCTCTAGAGGGTTATCGGTTATACTAGCTAGAGGAGGGGGGCAGCAGGCCCTCCTCACATAGAGTCACAAAGGAGAGCATAAGATGACAAGGGAGCGCAAAGAGCCCCTCAAGGTTACCATTATAGCTGATGGGCTACCACCGTTCGACATCGAGACCCAAGAGTACAACATCGGCAACGTAGTAGAGCGAGAAGTGCACAAGAGATCCAAGTTCTGGGTCGAAGCACTCTACTACATCGAGCACCCACAAAGGGGGACACTACGAGGCACTAGGTACAATACCAAAGCATAGATAGTCACCCGGGGGCCGGGTACGATAGTCAATGAATAGGAGTGAATCAAGATGAAGGGTAGGAGTGTTTATCAAGTCCGTAGGCTCTGCTTTGACGGGGACCAGATCATACCGAAGTATTTTGTACTGGGAGGCGATCTCTTCGATGCCCCTGGTATGATCCGATCCGAATTGATGAACTGTGATCTCCCTTGGATCGCGGTGATCCGGTTTGACGACGATTGTATGAGTAAGTCGTACTACGAGCTCGAGGACAGTGGGGCGATGTCGACTGCTCTCTGGCGAGACTTAGAGGCTACCCCTGAAGAGCTTTGGAAGGAGATGGATGGATTTTACGAAGACTGACTAGGTAACTCTCTATTGGGAGCCAGGTGGTGGGGCTTGGCTCTCAGTGGAGGGGGACGTAGCCAATAGGAGTAGGAGGGTACTCTATGAATAGTTAGACCGTAAACCGATAGGACATGACTCCTAGTGAGAATAAACGACGATCTTAAACCCGTAGTGTAGGTTAACAATAGAATAGCACAAGGCTACTAAAGTTAGCCTACAGAAGGAGACTTTACTATGCCAAGCGACAACACTCGAATCCCTTTGGATGCCATTGTTGAGGTAAGCCTAGGAGAGAATAGCGAGAGTGATCTTGCTAAACTCTGCGAGAAGGGTGATGGGGTACCGCAGCTTACGGTGGGGTTGGTCAAGGAATGGTTCGTTACGCTGGCCGACGCCAAGGAAATGCTGGGTTTCTCGCATAAGATGTACGCCCGACAGCGGGTGCGTAGCGGTGACCTGGAAGCCGTAAAGGTGAAGGTCAAGAACAGCCCGCGATGGATCGTGACTCGGGAGAGCATCGAGCGATACAAGACCCGACAGGTACGACGCGGTACGCAACGGAACTACACCCTTCGGATCAACCCGGATGAGGAGGCCAAGGTTCGCGAACTCCTGAAGCAGAACGACGTGGAGTACGAACTGGAGCTGTCCTACACCAAGAGTACGAAAAAGGCGCAGCCGGCCGAAGAGACTTGGGCTACTGCGATACTTGACCTCGACGAGAGCTAAGGGACGACATCTAGTGACTAGGGAGGGGGGTTAAACCCTCTCCCTGGCAAGGAGTGTATCCGAATGTGTGAAGTTGAGGCAATACTTGGTCCCTTCTCAGTGGATGTAGTAAGTGAGATCCAGGAGATACTGGACGCAGCGAGAGAGATCCAGATGAAGGCTCCGCTCACTTATCGCCAGAGAGAGGATCTCCGTGAAGCCGTACAGCACCTTTACCAAGCCCAAGGACTCCTCCGATACCATATGACACACCCGACAATAGAGGAGATCCAGAGGCAAGCTAAGCAAGCAGGAGTGAACGAATGAGCAATCCCAGCAGCAAGGCGAAGCGAATCCGCACCCTACGAGGCAAGGCGAAGCATAAGCCAAGGGAGCGCAGGTCGAAGGTGAAGTTCACCGACCGACGCAAGGCTTGGGCAGGAGGCGATGCTCCATGGAGCTAAGCAACATAGAGTGGATCCTCTTGACAATCCCCGGAGCGATAGCGCTCATAGCGATGCTCAAGCTCAGCCATACAATCAGGAGGTGGCGAATTGACTAACTTTTGAATAAGATGACTACAATTGAATAAGGGCCGAAAGGACCGGTACTCGATGAAGAGTACCGGTCTTTTTTGTTGCCTAGTGACCTGGTATGTTACGCACGATGCTTTATGACACTCTTTGTGCCCCAGGCCCCCACGATACTTTACGATGCTCTTTGATCATGACAATCCATGATGCTTTATGATGCTCCTTGTTAGTGATACTCCACGACACTCTTTGTATATCCTCGACCACGACAATCCATGATGCTTTATGACACTCCTTGACCACGATACACTACGATACTATACGCATGTCTTTGACCATGATACTTTATGACATACGGCGATACGAGACGGCACCCACGATGCTCTTTGTATACATACGGCTCATAGTGACAGCCAACGCAGGGAGGTGAAACAATACGGCTCCACACGA
>JABAHP010001618.1_pt2 | contig 10073 bp, 10 predicted proteins | sample 7062081 | NCBI WGS metagenome assembly JABAHP01 (sample SAMN14534357, study PRJNA622989) | marine sediment metagenome | biome: marine biome [ENVO:00000428]; feature: marine pelagic biome [ENVO:01000023]; material: deep marine sediment [ENVO:00002113] | place: India: Gulf of Kutch | collected... | reverse complement strand
AAAGCAATTGAGTACGAATATAAAAATAAAATATATTACTTTTGCAGTTCAAATTGTGAGGCTCATTTCACACGTGATCCTGAGAGATTTAAAAATTACGATGCTATGGATCCAAAATTAATGCAAATGCAAATTTCTGAAAAAAATGATAATATTGAAGAAATACAAAAACAAGAGGATGATAAAAAAATGGGAAAATTAAAATGTATAGAGTGTGGGATTGAACAAGAACTTCCAATGCATTGTGGAAAACCAATGCATAAAGAAGGAAATGAATTGGTTTGTTGGATGGGGGCATCTTGTGGCGCTCAACCTATCCCAGAGCATCATGGGAAACCAATGGAGATAGTTGAATAATAATTAATGAAAAAAGTGATTTAAAAAATGGGACTATATAAATGTGGTGGATGTGGTAAAGTAATGGATACAATTCCTAGATGTTGTTCTGAAGATATGATTTATAATCAGGAAAAAAGCCAATTTGAATGTTATATGGGACCTAATTGTGGATATCTTCCCTTAAGTGATTTAAGATGCGAAGAATGTTGTAAAAATTAGTTTTTTTATACTTTATTTTTCTTTTATATTTTTTGATTCTTGGATTTTAATCCATATTTCTAAAAATATAAAGACTAACAGTCCAATAAGACAAATAATTGCGGCTATTATAAATCCCATCTGATAAGCAAAAACTTCGCTTGCTCCTTCTCTAATCAAAATATCAATTATAGGTCCTGAAATTAAAGTTCCCGCAATTCCCCATGATAAGAAAAAGGTTGCATTGTAAACTGCAAATAATTTCGCACGTATTCTTGAGGGTATTAAAAGGGATGCAATAGCATATGAAGAGGCATAAATCAGAACCTCTGCAGCTCCAATTAAAAAACTTCCAACAAAGATGATTGGTAGAAATGAAGCTGTTGCTGTAATTATTAAAGCAATAATCCCTATAGATGTTCCAATAATTAACGTTCTTGAATGTCCAAATCTTTTACTTAGAATCCCTGCTGTGAAACCAATCATCAATGTGGCAACTGAACGAGAATTTGTAATAAAACTAAGCAATATACTATCCACATTAAATCCTGTATCTAAACTAAGATATTGAGAATATGGAATAGCAATAGAATTTCTACCAAAATTAATTGCAGCAAGTGCGATAATAAAAATTATAAAAATTAAAACACTCTTTTGATTGTTATTAGGCTCCGTTTTTAAAAATTGTTCTTCTTCTTTATTTTCCTTAATGCCTCCCTCAGGACTAAATAGAAGCATTGGTATGGTGGATATAAACATAAAAGAGGAAGCTACAAAAAATAATGGTCCATTTCTAAATCCAAAACCCCCATCATATAGTATTCCTCCAATAAAGATTCCAAAAATTCTACCCATGCCCCCTAAGCCAGTTAATTGACCCATTATCTTACTTCTTTTTTCTGAAGGATATAAATCGCTAATTAGTGCGCTCCATCCAATATTTGACATCGACCAAAACATTTCTACAAAACTAAGCCCTATGATAATAACATACCCTGATATATACAGAGCACTATAATTGATACCCAAAAGATTAATTGTAAAACCAGATGTATGAAGAATTGCGAGAAAAAAGTGAATGCCCCAAACTATTAATGTTCCTACACCTGCCAAAATTTCACCTAAAACAATTAATGTTCTACGACGTTGAATTTTATCGCTAATTGGCCCCCATACAAAATTTTGAAAAATTATGCTCATAATCATGGGAAGTGTAGCATATAGTGTAGTTTCAAAAACAGATAAATTCAAAAATTCTCTCATGTATAATGATAAATAGGTGTAAAAGAGTCCTCTCCTAAGCATGGCAATTATTTGAAAAGAAGATAGCCCTGAAAAGATCCTTGCTGGTGTTCTACTGAGTTTAAGCATTGACAATCTTGTCATTTAACTATGATAGTTATGTTTTTATTTAATTGAAGGTATCGTCTTTTCTATAATTAACTAAAAATCCTTTTTATAATAGAAAAGTAAATATTTTAGAAAGTCTCTGCGATTCAGAAATCTATAAATCTTAGTATTCTGGAAAAACTTCTTTCCATTTCTCTATCTGTTTCAAAAGCTTTTGAGTATTTGGAATTTTAGTTATTTGTTTAAAATATAGAGGATAATATTTGTATAAATTATTTAATAATTTAATCCAGGATTTTTGTATGTCTGTCTGATCGTTGATCTCTTTCTTTAATTGAAATAACACTCTTTTCTCTTTCTTAGCTTTTAAAGCTTTGGTAAAATTCTTGATAATAGAGATTCTAAAGTTGGAGTATTCCTCGGGTCGAAAATTTGCTAAAGCATAACACATATTTTCGTCAGCAATAGGGAAGAAAAATATTTTTTTGTCTTCTGGTTCATCCGGATTATCAATCAGAGATATTTCTATATCACTATTGCCTATTTCCTTTAATAATGGGTAAAGTTCTCCTGGGTTTATTTTTAATCGCTTTTCAATTTTACCCGAAATTGCAGAGATAGGAAAAGACACTTCTGCTACCTTTTCAGGGTTTTCAATTCGATCCATAGATTCTTTTCTAACAAATTGCTTAATTTGATCAATCGCATCCTCAAAGAGTCCAGCTTCAGTAAAGCTTATTTGAGTATCTTTTAATTTTTGTTGGCGTATCTCTTTATCTTCTTGTTTCTTCGTATAATTAGTTGTGAGGGATGAAATAAAACCATTAGCAGGTTTATCTGCTTCGGAAGCCAATGCTAGTCTACTAGTCTTCCCTTTCTTTTCTAAAGCTGTTTCAAATAATCTTTCGCTAAGATATTTCCTCGCTTTTTGTTGAGCAACTCCTTTCTTCTCAAAACGCTCAGTAACCGAAACAAAATCAATCATCTTTATTTGTTTTCCAATATCATTCTTTTCTTCCGAGATTAAAATGTCCATATCTTTTTTTGCCAATTGATCTAAAAGACTATAAACATTATTCTTAGATAATTGAGTGGCTTTAATCAATTCTCTCTCAATAATTTCAATAGGAAACGCTTCACCTCTTCTAATATATTCTCCTCTTATTATTTTATAAACACGATCCAAGCTTCTTTCAGCTTCTGTGATTGTTTCCTTTTGTAATCTCATAAACATTGAGGTTTCCTGAGGCTTAAGATAGTAGATCAAAAGTGTGCTACCCAAGAAAAAGATCATCAATACAGATATTATGTATTTGTCGGCCATTAAAAAGATTCCAATATCAGATATGATCTGATTAGGTACTTGAACATTTGGAGAGAGAGTGTAACGTGTTAATGTTTGAGCAAACACACAAGCTAAACATAATAATATCAAACCATCTTTTTTGAAATAAAGGATCTGCCATCCTAAACTTCTACCAAGCTTACGAACAATTCTATATAAGAAATACATAGAAATAATGAATTCAAATATAAATACATAAGATACTGCTGAACCTGTTGCTCCAATCGTCGATTGAAAAGCATCAATAGTAGGATCTTGGAGAAACATATAGATACTTATTTGTAAAATTTGAAAGAAAAAGATAAAAAATACAATTAAAGAAAAGGTAAAATTATCAAATGTACCCGCTCTTTTAGTTTCAGCTCGGCTTCTTGAAAATACGTATTCAAAAATGACGAAGATTAAGGTCATTACTAAACTGAAGTATATTAAGGGCATAACTTGTCGCATTTGAATATTGAACACTAAGACAGCATTACCAGGATCAACAGGACCAAAGATATCTAATGATAACCACACTAAAAAACTCCTATAGAATAATGATATAACCACTAATACGCCTAATATAAAAAAGGGAATAATCATTGCAAATAAACGTCGTGGTATTGAATATTTTTTAATAAACCTTGCTTCTATTTTTGTCGCAAATTTTCGTGAGTAAATATAAAAGCGACTACTCAATAAAATTAACCAAATCATTGCTAATGTGAGTAAATATGTCAAAAAGTTGAGACTGGTTCCAATGTATAGAAAAAGGAGGTATAATAACGCTATAAGAACACAATATAACACTAATTGCTTGATGGCAGATTTATCTTCAAAAATAAAGATTCTTATTTTATCAATACTAAATAAAAAGGATAATACCAATAAAAAAGCTACAATAGTATTCGAAAATGCAAATGGATTTCCCAACATTAAATATTGAATCCAAGTGCTCCCTGGAACATTGATAGCTATAATTAAAATTAGAGAATAAAAGATAAATATCCCATATAATCCCCAAAATTTTTTCTTATAGGAATAAGATTTTGGTTCTTTACCATCAACATAGACTTCTTGATGAATAATTTTGTCATAAAAATTAGTTTTAGCTTTCGCTTTTAAAGTACTTATCTTCACTCTTTGTTTTGAAATATAGTCTTTAACCTTATATTTAACTCCCATCTTCCCCGGTTTTGAGATTTTGGGTATTTTTAATGGTTTAAATTTCTCTTTTTTTACTTTTGTTTCTGCTTTATCTTCAGAAGTATTTGACTTTTTTGAGGAATTAGAATTCGATTGATTATCAGACATTTTTAAAATTAAATAGTTATTATAATTATATGTTGTATATCAGAACTTTTAAAATTTCATAATAGAGGAGGGTATATTAATGTTTAATATTGAATCAAAGGATATTTTTAAAATTAAAATAATTTGTCCTATATGTAAGAATGAAAAAATTCTTCCATTACCAAAATCTCCTATTTTGGAGGCAAAAGAGAATTTAACAAGCTTCTTTATTGCTAAAGTTCTAGTATGTAAACACCAATTTCAAACATTAATAAACAAAGATTTTAAAGTTCAACATTATCAGAAAATAGATCAAAATTATATTGACTGAAACAATATTAATGTGAATCTACTTTTTAAATGTAAATTTTAAAAAGTTTCAAGTATAACAATTAAATATACTTATCTTATTAATTCGGTATGAAAATGGATATAAATCAAAACGAAAGCAGAGAATCACTTATCCTGTTAGTTAGGAAAGCTATTGAATTACTCTGTGAAAAAAATATATCTAGTGTTGTTATCCTTTCATCATATAAAATAAATAGCGTACTAAGGGAATCTTTTGGCGTAGATATTAAAGTTGATAAAATAGGAAGAATTCTAAGCAAAGTGGCTAAATTAAATGAATTAAAAAGACTAAGCACCAATATTCCTAAATATAGATTACATATATCTAAAGTTTCAAAATTGGAATTCTTTTAAAATGAATTTTAGGTTAGATTTCGAAAATCAGTTATAATCTTTTGCAGTTTGTCAAGCAATATTCTTATTTCTGAGTAATTATTCTTGAATGGATCTAATTCACCACTTAATTTTTCAACTTTTTCATTAATATTTGTTTGTAGTGGATTTATTGAAGTTTCTATTTTATTTTCAATCTCTCGAGTGAAAGTTTTTGTTTGATTGTTTATTGTGGTTAAATGATCTCCTAATCTTTCGATCATTTTTTCGATCTTAATGTTGATTTGGGATGTTTCCTCCAATTTAAGATTTGTTGAGTTAGCTAAATCCTCAATTTCAGATTCTATGTTCTTTATTTTATTTTCAATAAGATTTTTTAGATTATTTATAAGCGTTTGTTTTACTTCTTTGATTTCTTCTGTAACTTGTCTGTGATCATCAATTCTAGTATCAACATACTTAGAGACTTTAATTTTAAAGTCATATACTTTTTCATTCAAAGTTTTTTTAAACCAACCACTTACCTTTAAAAGTCCAGCCACAACCGCCTGCTTCATCTTGTCTACTGCATTAGCAATGTATTCTGTACCACGTGAACTTCCTTGTTCAATATCATTTATCCAATCTCCAATTTGATGTTGAAATGTATTCACAAATACTTCAGAAAATCTTTCTGAANNCCATAATTATAGAATTTATCTCAGGATATTTCTCTATTTCCTCTTCAATTTGTTCTTGTGTTTCAGAAATCGGGATTTCTTGTAAATCCCCTGGAACGGTTTCAACAATTTCATTTACCTCTTTAATCAGGATAGGGCTTTTTTTCTGAAAATCTTCCATAAACTTTTGAATCCATTTAAAATACTCTAAAGTAGATGGAATTTCAATTTCATATGACAGACTAGAAAATTTATCTTTTTTCATATAATCATCTAATCGAAAGATTTCAAATCCAAAATCACCTCCTAATCCTATTAAAGTATGATCAAAAACAATACAGATTCCTTGAGGAAACTTCTCATTTTGGAAATACTGATGATTTGAGATTGTTATGTCAGTAAAATCTAAACCCCACCCAGGTCTTGAAATATACCAACCAACTATTGATTTTTTATATTGATGTTCAATCTGTTGGATTAATTCAATTTCATTTTTAGAAAACCCTACTGATACTGCTGTACCATGCATAACAGGAATGGCATTTTCTATAATCATCTTTCCCTCAGTTGCTTTAAAATTTCCTAAACAAACTCCCATAACTTCTTTACTTTTCTCTAATACTGTACTACCAAAACGGAGGACATGAGTTAGCATATTTCTGAAAGCTTCCTTTTTAATTAAAATTGCTCCTTTAGAAGAATTATCATTAGTCATATTTTCAGCCATTTTCCTTAATCCCCTCCTTTTTCATACTTATCTAATTTCTTTAATAATTCGTCATTCTGCTTTTTTAACTCTGTTGTACTTTTTTGAAGAGTTTTATTTTCAACTTCTAGTGTATCAAGCTTATTCTGGATTGGATTTTTTGAACTTTCTAAAAGTATTATTGCTGCTTTTAAATCTGATAGAAAACTTTTTGAATCTTTGCCGAGATTTATGAAATTTCCGATTACCTTGTTTAGGTTTTTAGCATAAGATTCAGATAATGCCTCAATATCTTTTTTGAGTATATTCAAAAGTAAATTTTCAAATGAATCGATGCTTTTTGTTAGATTTTCAATATTTTCAATGTTTTCTTCTAAGTTATTAGAAGCTTTTAAACCTCTGTTAGTGATTTCTTCCAATTTACCAATATTTTCACTAATATTATTTAGCAATTTAAGCATAATTCCCTTTATTTGTTGTTCAAATAGAATGTTAAATTGTTCTTCAAGTTCTATTTTAATTTGATCAAATGATTTTTTAAATGACTCTTGATTTAAGTCAAATTCTTCGAATTTATCATCAACGTACATTTCTAATTCATTTAGTTTTTCTCCTAATGAAAATTTAAAATCTTTTTGCAAACCTGAAATACCACTACTGAGGGCATCTTTTATTTTAATTATATCCTTTCTCATTTGGAGATTATTTTCTACAGTATTTCTTATCAAATCGTCACTCCAGTTATTTAGAGTTGAGAGTAAAGGTCTAAGAGACAATTCTAAAAATTCTATTAAACCATCTTTAAGTGTATTTATGATTAATGTGGAGTCAAATTCTGGTTTTTCAGCAAAAATTTGACTTTCACTAGGAAATGTAATATCTCCAAATATATCAGGCATTTCATTAATTTCTAAAATAGGTGGCTCTTTAGAGTGTACAGAGTTAATTAATTCTATCAATTTTAGATAATATTCAATACTATCAGGAGATTCTACATTCGCTTTTAATTCATGATAACCTGACATTTGACCTTTATTAGGATTATCTAATCTGAATGTACGAAATCCTAAATCTCCAGGTTTTTCTAAGAAGGTATGATCAAAGACAATACCGATTGCACTTGGAAATGGAGTTTGCCACCCAAGTTGGTTTCGAATGTCCGTTGAAGAAAAGAATATATCAAGACCAGGATGAGAATGATACCATCCACAGCTGAACCATCCTTTTTCTGCATAATTCTCATCAACTGTACTAAACGTTACATAATCTTCAGGAGCAAAAGCAACTTCTATTGCTCCACCATGAGAAATAGGGACAGCATCCTCGATTATAACATCCATTATTCCCTTTTTATCAGGTTCACCTTCTATATGACCAATAAGAATACCCATTACTTCTTTAAATTGCCTTCGATCTCTTGCTTTATTGCCAAAACGGAGAACATGAAGAAGCATTTTATAATATGCATCGGGTTTAATAATTATACTTTTCTCAGAGGGCAAAATCAATCACAAAATTATTAGATTTAGATATAATTAATTAATGATATATATATAGTTTATTTGGCTTTAAATATTTGAGAAATTGAATAGAATTTAGAGAATCAGAAATAAAAATTATATATTAAAATTTTATTCATGTGGGAGTCTTTGCCCACAGAATGGGCAAAAAATAAAACCTAAGTCTTTACCGCAATAAGGACAAAAGTCACCCTCTTTCCCAGCTTTAACTGTTATCTCTGCCCCCTCTTTAGGTATTGAAGGTAATTGCCTTGTTGTTTTAAGAGTTGAAGCTGAATCTTGTGCTTCTGCTTTTCGTGCCGCCACTGTCGCTTTAAAAGCTTGTCGTCTCTCTTCCTCAATTTCAGTTTGAGTTTTACTTCCTTCTGATTTCACCCATCCTTGCACTTGAGGTCTTTTTAATTCACTTTCAGGAACACCCGTTAATTCAACTTTTTGAGCTTCCGTTACAGTGGGTTTCATCTTCTTCTCTTCTTTATTCTTTATCGCTTGTTTGACTAGGGCTTGAGTTGTTTTCATTATTTGATGTGGATTAATATTTGGAATTGCTACAGTTCTAAGTACCCATCCTACAATGATATTTTGATTTGGAAAGTCTCCTTGGACATCCTCATCCTTGAATATATAAGAATCAATTACTTCTTTTCCTTTTAATAAACGTACTGCCCATTTCTCATTAATCTCTCCCAATTGAATCCTATAACTTGTTCCTGCTACACCAAGCTGGGAAGAAAGGGGCACAAAACCAATTTCAGCCAATATGATTCACTTTTTTAAAATTTATTATATGATTTGAGTAATATTATAATGATAAATTATGAATTTAAATTATTTCTTATTTATAGTAAAAATTAGATTTACAATTAAAAAAACTTATTTGATTAGATCCTTTTAAACATCAATAAAGTCTCGAATTCTATCATTTTGCTTTTGTGATTAAAAACACATAAATAGAAAAATTTGCATTAATTTGTAAAAAATCATTTAAAAAATTTTGAGATTATGATAATTATTCCTAAGAAAGCATTTTTAACAGTAGTGGCTGCATCTGTTAGGTTTGCTAACACTAGGATTCTAAAGGATGATTGGTTAGAAGTAAATGGTGTTTTTATTGGTGAAAAGAAAGGAGATGATATAATAGTTCATGAATCTTACCCGATTATGCATCAAAAGTTAGATAAATCAGCAGTTATAGATACATACGAATGGTCTCAAGAAGATAGCATTACATATACTTTGATTGATGATGAAGCTTTTTCAAAGGGCTTATACACGGTAGGTGCTTGGCATTCTCATCCTGGTTTTAAAATTATGATGAGTCATATTGATATAAAGCATCTACTTTTTCACCAGAGTGCTAATCCTTCTTATTTTTCTTTAGTATTCAACCATGAAAGACTAATTCGTCAAGTTGAACTTCCAGAAAAAAAAGGAGATCCTTTAAAACAACTAAAAAATGATCCTGGCTTTAAAATCTTCAGATTAGATAGTGTTGCCAGTGGTATTGAGGCTTCATACCACGAAATTGATTATAAAATTGAAGGATTTGAAAGTATAGACCAATTAATTAATTTAACACAGAAATTTATTATTGATATTACAAATTTCTTCCCCAAAATTAACGTTCCAGAAACTTACGAAAAATTTGTTGTTGGTAAAATTAAGGAATTTGACTCTTTATTAATGGGAACAGAAGAATATTTAACTACACTAACTCATCGTGGTGAAAAGAAAAGGATTCCCGAAGTTTTAAAAACCCAAACTGAAGAAATCCGAAAATTTGTAGCAGAAACCTACATTAAAATTGAGAACATTAAAGAATTCATGGATTATTTAGAATTTAAAGAAAGAGAAACAATAATTCCCAAGGTTGAAAGTATTTTGCACAAATGGGATGAACTTGTTTCTGGCTTAGATAAAAAATTAAAGGCACTCTCAAAGAAATTCTAATTAATATAATAATTTTCATCTTATTTTTAATTTTGATAAATTTTTAT
>JABAHP010006139.1_pt1 | contig 10088 bp, 9 predicted proteins | sample 7062081 | NCBI WGS metagenome assembly JABAHP01 (sample SAMN14534357, study PRJNA622989) | marine sediment metagenome | biome: marine biome [ENVO:00000428]; feature: marine pelagic biome [ENVO:01000023]; material: deep marine sediment [ENVO:00002113] | place: India: Gulf of Kutch | collected... | reverse complement strand
TCTTTGGAGAATAGAAGATGTATGTGTCTGTATCGTAGGCAGCACAATATCCCTTGGCAATGCCATATCGTGTGCTGAGTCGCTCTATCTTTACTCGATTGACTGATGCTGTATGCTGAAGGAGCTTGAGGATTCGCTCCTCAGCTGTCTTCTGGGCCATGGTGACAAATGGTCGTGATACCTTCAGATCCTTGGCAATCTCTGAGGGTCTCTCCTTCTGGCGACGTCTGAGCCAGATGAGTCCCTGTTGCTTGGTCGGATATCGAAGGTAGCTGAACATTTTTCTTGCCTTCTGAGTTAATACGAATACCTTAACAGAATTAACCTAAAATCTTTAACTAGTTTGTAATAAGTCATTCGGTGTTCCAGAGGTCATTACATAACAAGACAACAGGATGTGATGAGCGAGATGGTTTCTGGGGGTCTTTATATTCGAGTTCTTCCAAGAAGTTGGAGGGTCAGGTTCAAATCAGGTGGAGGTCAAGTGTGAAACCTTTTGGCACAATCACCAACTTCTATCCATTTCTCACAGAGAACACACGGAAAACTGTTGAAGCAGTTCTCAATGAAGCGGATGGATATGACGATTTTGTGAATCGGCTTGTAGACCTTGTTCTGACACAAAAAGAAACAAACGATCTCTCATATTTTACAACCATCCAAGCTTGGCTGTCAGTCAATCTTCAGATATTCGATAGACTGCGCGAACGCATCCTTGAGGATGATGCACTCAGACCTTGGGTATACTCTCTTGTTTTTCATGGAGCTCAAATAGAATTAGACTGGGATGAGGTTCCATCCACGCTAGAGCTAGCATTAGAAAAATCTCCTGAAGATTGGGTACGAGTTCATCTTCTAATGGGAGGGGGAAAATTCGCTCCAGTTCTCAAAAGGGAGAAATTTCTAGATGAGGCTGAAGAGATAATGGAGAGGCGTCCAGAACTCAGGTGCTTCTTACCTGAGGTCTACATCAAGCGCGGATGGGATCTCAGAGATGGAGGAGATATCCAAGGTGCCATAGCCCAATTCGAACGGGCTTCCAAAATTGCAGAAGAGTATAATGACATCATAAGAATGTGTGATGCTAATACAGATCTTGCTGGTATACTGAAAGAATCGGATATCTGGCTTGCTATTGGGAAAAAAGAGGAGGCTTATCACATTCTCAAGTCAATTGGAGCTCTGAGTTGGGCTGCAACAGAAGCAGGAGACTTGGGTCTCTTTCACACAATCATCGGAGAATATGATTTGGCTGCAGAACTCTATATTGAAGCAAACCGTATCTCCGAACCAAGTGGTCATAATAAATCTGCATCAGCTGTAGTATTGGCTCGTCTATACTGTGATATTGATCTTCCAGAAGAGGCTCTTGAATGGTTGAAATGGAGGAGGGATGGTGAAGACTTCACTCTTGAGGCTCTGAAAGAGTTGCCTTCGACTGAGCATCGGATCTATGTACTAGCAGTTGCTAGAACTATGATTCAACTTGGTCAGCTTGATGGTGTCCTTCAACTTCTTAATAAAACCCACAAAATAGTCTTACAACGGGGAGATGAAGTTGGTCTTCTTAATTACAATTTTGTGTCGGGTCTGTTGGAACTATCATTAGNNTAGTTGATTCACTTGATGAGGCTGAACGGTTGCAATATCAAGTATATGTTAATAGTGCGCTTATTGCTCTAGCAAAAGCAGAGATACTTATGACAAAGAAATCCAAAGGTCAGGGAGATCTCGAATCATCTGGACCTTGGATGACGCGATTAGGGATTCATTCAAGAGAGAAGGACTATCCTGGAATCAAGATGCAACACGCGCTTCTCAAGGCAGAGTATCAGACTCAGATTGGTGAAACAGAATCTGCTTTGATGACACTCCGGGATGCCCTCACCTTCACAGACTCACCGGGTGTAAAGACCCTCAGAGCGAGAATTTTACAGAGATTGGATGAGCTGGAGACCTCAGTCAAGGCATAGGTCCTTTTCAACTCCATCTGCACATACTTTGGTGAGATGGTGGTGGTCTGTCCGAAGTGTCATGTGGCCTTCGTGGTGAAGGACAGNNAAACCTCACAAGTTGAGATAGGTCATCCTTTGCGTAAGGTGAACATTGATGCCTAAGACAAGCAAAAAGAAGAGAAAGAAGAGAGGTGAGGGCCCGATGCCTTCAGGCGGAGCAGGCCTAATTCGTTTCTTCGAAGACGAGACTCCAGGCATCAAGGTCGGGCCGACGATGGTTGTGATTCTCTCAGCCATTCTAATCATCGCCGCCGTGATTGCACACATAGCCGCCTTAGCTGCCGCATAACGCCCTGAGCTCACCTTCAGAGTGAACACGCCCTAACGATTATAAAGGACTCTAGGCCGTTTCGCACGGTCAAGACTGGTGACTGTCAATGAAGATAAAGAGCGAACTGAACAAATACTGTCCGCGGTGTAAGAAATACACCCCACATGCTGTTTCGATTGGAAAAGTTGGCAAAAGACGCAGTATGGCTGAAGGAGAACGCCGAATGGACAGGAAGAAACGGGGTTATGGATCATTTCCTAAGGCTATCCAGAAGAGGTTCGCGAAGACGACAAAGAAGACTGTTCTTAAGTTGAAATGTGGTGAATGTGACCACATCATCCAGTCCAAGAGCATGCGACTGAAGAAGGTCGAGGTTCAAAGAGCGTAGGTGATTGACTTGCCTAAAGGAGATATCGTTCAACAACCAAGGTCGCGGTTCCTGAAGGTGAAATGCCTTGACTGCGAGAACGAGCAGATTATTTTTGGACATGCAACCACAGAGGTAAAATGTCTGAAGTGTGAAAAGGTGTTGGCGAAACCCAGCGGTGGTAAAGCAAAGCTGGAGCCAACCGCAAGAGAGATTGAGGTACTTCCATAGGGAGTAAAGAAGATGGTCTTGAAACGTGCTGAATGGCCACAACCAGACGAGTTTGCCATTGCAGTTGCTACCAAAGTGGCGAACTATGGAGCCTATGTTGTTCTGCCAGAATACGGAGAGAAGGAAGGTTTCATTCACATCTCAGAGATAAGTAGCACATGGGTCAGGAACATCCGTAATCATATCCATGAGAACCAGCGAGTTGTGATTAAGGTTCTGAAAGTTGACACTGAGAAGATGCACATTGATTGTTCTCTCAGAAGGGTTTCTGCTGAGGCTAAGAGGACCAAGAACAACGAGTGGAAACGTGCACAGAAGGCTGAGAAACTTCTCGAACTCATTGCTAAGGAAAATGACATGTCACTTGAAACAGTCTATGAGAAGATTGGTTGGCCAATTGAGGACGAGTTTGGGGAGATTTACAAGGGCCTTGAACGTGCTGCTGATGGTGGCGTTGAGGTCTTCGAGAATGTCACTGCAACCAAAAAGCTTCGGAAACAAGTTGCGGACCTTGCGAAGCAGAGGATTGAGATTCCGTCTGTGGAAATTGATGGAGAGATGACCATCACAGTCCCCGGTTCAAATGGTATTGAGGTGATCAAGAAGGCTCTGTCAGATGGTCTTGCTGAGGGAAAGAAACGCGATAAGTCCACGACTGAAATTTACACACTTGGTTCACCTAGATATAAGCTCAGAATAGTCAGTCCAGACTACAAAGAAGCAGAGGATCTACTTTCAGACATTCTTGGTCTAATAACAAAGACTATAGAGAACAAGTCTGGAAGCATTAGTTTTGTACGAAAGTAGGGGTCTGAAATGACTCATCTCTTTAAGTGTGGCAACTGCGGGCAATACACACTTGATCAGAAGACATGTCCGAAGTGTGGTAGTTCTGTGTCTAGTCCAAGACCAGCAAAATACAGCCCACAAGACAAGTATGGAGAGTACCGCAGGAAGGCGAAGCGAAAATCTCAACAGACTCTGTCTGACTAGATGTAATCTGTTTTGAAAGAAGAGAGCTTGGTGGTTGATTCGTAGACCAACCACCAATCTGTTTGGTTCTAGTGTAGACGTATTGGAACCCAGAAGACATTCCAATTTCCTGTGAAGGATGGTTCTCCGTGATCAACGTTGTTCCACCAGAGAAGCCTGATCTGATAGTTCATGCCTGGAGCCATTGAGAGGTCTTGTGGATCTCCTCCGTCTAGGGGGACTACAAACTCAATCACGTTTTCTCCGGTAGCAAACTCAGTCGTGTTGGTCCCTCCAGAGTCCTCACCCCATGTTCCGTCGTAGCGGATATGACCATCGAAATTCTGTCCATTGTAGTTCACAATCCGAAGGTCAGAGTCCTGTGGTGAGCCTAGTGGAGATATCTGCAGACCAAACGCATCATCACCAACAGTGTAGTTGTCCATGTGGATTCCATAATACATGTGGGTGGAGTTGGACTGTGTATAGACTTGAGCCTCGTAGCCGCCTCCAAATGATACAGAATAACTTGGAAACTCTTCCTCAAACTCTTGAATCTCGCCATCAAGTGATGCATCGAGATTTTCTGTATTGAGTCCCAGTATCCAATCAGCGTTGGTTCTGTTCAGCCACTGCTCGTACATGGTATAGTCAATCTCATAGATTTTGACTGTTCCATAGCCGGAACTGTAGTATGGTTCTCCGAAGGCACCATAGAGTTGAACTGGCATGTGATCTGTGTAAGCAGTGTCACCCCAAAGAACATTATCAAGTTGTAATCGGGTGTCTGTAAGCTCCATATAGCTTGCTTCTTCTTGGTTGGCAGGTTCTCCATACACCATTAGTCTGAATAATGTGGAGGAATAGAAGGCATCCTGAGTTTGGTCAGTCGCGGTCAGGTAGGTTGCATCATCAATTACGTCACTACCTAACTTATCTTCTGCAATTCTGACCATCCAAGGCCATTTCCCTTCGTCACCACCGAATCCTTGGAATCTGTGACCAAAGTATACAAGCACGTGGGTTGCATTCCAGTTCTTGAAAGTACGGAGGGACTCCGTGAAATTAAGAGCCATCAATGCGTAGCCCATCAGGGCTATTTGTGTGCTATTGAACGTTGCATTATCCACTATCGTTTGTTTGCCCGATGCACCGTTTATCCAGTATCCATAGTCCCACCAACTGGCAACAATTGCATCGTCTGGTAAGACATTCCGGATGTAGGTCATTGCAGTCTGCCAGTCAGTGCTTTGTGTAGTTGAAGAGAGATCAGCCTGTGCAAATTCTGGGTTACCAACCTGCATTGATACATATTGGACACCAAGGATGATGTTGACTGAAAGTAACAAACCAATGAAGGCGAAGGCTGTGAGTGCATGTTCAGATGTTAAGGATGAACTCATTCTGAATCTTCGTCTCTCAAACACTGATTTCTGGGTGACAACTTTCGCAAACGGCGTGAGAATGTTGTATGTTGCAACTGCAGCTAGAACTGCGACCCCAGGAGCCAGTATTAGATTCAAACGAATCATGCTTCCTGCAAAATACACAGCAGTCAAGCCGTAAAGAAGCATTAACCAGTCTTCGTCGCGGCCTCTCTTGAATAAGAAGTACATCCCAAGTGGGAAGAAGAATATCAGAATGAGGAGAATATTGTAGAAGCTTCCCCAAGGACTCGGTAGATGTTCAGCAACTGATGCAAGAATCCTCTGATCTAGACGTACAAATGGGTTGATTACTGTGAGGAATTTGCTACCAATCTGAATCACAGGGTTTGTGTTGTAAGGAGTGATTTCAAGCTCAATACCACCACTGTACATCAAATATGCCCCAACTCCAACCAGGGGGATAAATAGACCAGTTAGTATTGGTTTCATGTGAGGTGCTAGAACGGTAGCGGTTGTTTCACGGTATCCTCCGAGTCTTGTCCATATTTCATAGAGGACTAATAGTCCTCCAACACCAATAGGTGCCAGAATGGCAAAGCTGGTTAGACTAGCAAACCCATTTCGTGGAATGAGTGCTCCGATGAAGATACCCAATGATAATGTCAGAAGGTATGTTGTTAGTAGACGTCGGCTATAGCGACCCATGACTAGCATGATGAATCCATATAGGGCAAGGAGACCAAGCATGAACTCTGATGCGCCCCAAGATACTTGTAGATAGCCAAGTGCAAGTCCAGCGCCAACTGAAGAGAGTATTGAACCTCTCTTTAAACCACGAATGAACAAGAATGTGGTGAGAACAATCGCGAAAACACCAATGCATTCATTGTCATAAAAGCCTGTAATGGTTCGCGTTATGAACGCAGGGATAAATGCTGTGAAAAGGCCTGAGAAGAGTCCAACTGTGTTGTTTGAAAGCTCTCTTCCTAGGAAGAAGGCAACAAGTGCTGTTAAGGCACCCATGAAAGCTGGCAAGAGCAGTGATACTGTGATCACATCAACTTTGATACCAATCCAATTCAGCAGGAAGTAAAAGAATGCACTTGTGAATGGAACTCCAACGTAGCTTGTTTTTGCCATATCGCGACCAAATGGAACCCAAGTTGTATCATCGTACCAATTGAAGAAAGCACCAAAACCGTTCTCTGTAATGTAGTCAGTCACTTTCAATTGGAACCAGGGGTCAAAAGCACGAACAATTGGCTGTGAATCGAATATAGGCTCTATCCGAAGCAAGAGTGCTGTTGTGAATATCAGTATGAGCGTCACAACAAGCATGATAGAGCCGCGTGAAATCTTTGACTTTGGTCTATGGAACACTTGACGTAGAAATCTCCCAGTGGACCTTTTGAACTTGCCAAATGACATTTATGGTACAGTCTCCGAGCTGTTTCGAACTATCGGCAGCGATTTTGCGATTCGCTAAAAAGGTTGCTGTTAATTGTAAATTTGTCCTATATGGAAAACACGTCTAGACGAAAGGACAAGTGCCCAGAAGGGGCTACGCCCCCTCATTATAGCATTCAAAGAGAATCAATGAACTCTTTGTAGGCTGCGGCATCCATGAGACCAGCAATATCAGCATCAAGGTTTGATGGCTTGATTTTAAACATCCAGCCTTTGCCATATGGGTCTTCGTTGACTATTTCTGGGGCATCCTCTAGTTCAGCATTTACTTCGACTATCTCGCCACTCACAGGGGAGAAGATGTCTGATGATGCTTTCATTGATTCTACAAGTCCGCACTCACCATTTGCTTCTAGTACAGTGCCGACCTCAGAGATTTCTACGAATGTGATCTCATGAAGTGAGTTCTGGGCAAAGTCAGTGATTCCGACTACAGCCACGTCACCCTCGACTTTGATCCATTCGTGATCTTTACTATAACTTCTATCATCCTTTACTTCGGTGTCACTCATCAGGTCCACCTACATGTTGCGGGGTGGTGCTCCACTTTAAATCAGTTTGGTTAGCGTGTTCTGGACGCTCCGTACACAGTAGGGTCATAGAATGGCCAGGTCACAACCTCTGCTTTTCGTATTCGTCCCTTGATGTCAATCTCAACAATATCACCTGTAGTGACTGTTCCAGGCTTGACATAGGCAAGAGCTATCCCTTTGTTCTGTGTCGGTGAAAGTCCACCACTACTGACTTTCCCAATCGTTTCACCCTTCAGTAGTACAGGATAATCTTCTCTTGGAATTCCACGATCGAGCATCACCAGACCGATCCTGGTCTTTCTGATTCCGCCTTCTTTCTTGTGATGTTTTACAACATCGTATCCGATGTAGTGAGGTTCTACTTTGAACTTAACAGCATATGGGATTCTTGCTTCTATTGGAGAAGTGTCCTCATCGAGCTCGTGGCCATACAGAACAAATCCCGCTTCGAGTCGTGTGGAGTCTCTAGCACCTAGTCCACAAGGTTTGATATTGAACTCCTTTCCCTGAGTAAGGAGTTCCTCCCAGAATGCTATTGCTTTCTTCTTTCCCTCCTCATTGAATGGTGTGTCTAGGAGGAGTATCTCCACACCATCCTCTCCTGTGTATCCAGTCCGACAGAGATAGCAATCGTATCCGACTAGCTTGACCCGATATGACGAGAAACGTGCGTACTCACTTACATCATAGCCAGCCATCTTGTGCATGAGTTTCAGGGCATTTGGACCTTGGACTGCGATCATTGTGATTTCATAGGATTTGTCAGTAACTTCGACCTCGAAACCGCTAGCATGATTCTCTAGGTGACTCTTGATCTTCGGTCCGTTGACTGCGTTTGTTATCCAGATGTATTCCTCCTCACCGACCCTGTATAGAGTCAGATCATCATGGATTCCACCTTTCTCATTCAGGCAGGTAGTGTACTGTCCCTCGTTTACTTTCAGTTTTCTGACATTGTTGGTTGTAAGGGTCTGAAGAAACTCCAATGCCTGAGGACCCTTGATGGTATACCTTGACATGTGTGAAGTGTCGAACATGCCAATGCTGTCCCTGACGGCCATATGTTCCTCCTTGATGCTGGTATAACGAACAGGCATTTCCCATCCAGCGAACGGAATCACGTCGCCGTGTTCTACATGCCAATCATAAAGATGTGTGCGTTTCAGGGATTCATTCATGTCTATTCACCGATTGTATGCTCCTACAGGCGTTCGTAGCGGATTCAGCTACCATTTTATTTCCTTCTATGGAGCTGTATAATTAGAGGTGTCATCACTTGAGTGACAGTCCAAACGTCGATGTAGGGGGACTAATGATAGGTCCAGACAGTCCAGTTCGAGTGATGAGTGTGGTCAATCTATCACCAGAGTCGTTCTACAAGGGAGCCGTTGCTGATAGTATTGACCAGTTTCATGCGATGATTGCTGCTGTATCGGAAGAAGGTGCTGACATTATTGACATAGGGGGCATGTCCACTGCCCCAAAGCATGTCTATGGTTCGGGGGGCATCTCGGTTGAAGAAGAAGTCAAGAGGGTTTCTCAAGCACTTGACTCCATTAAGGTCTCTGAGCACCCTCCGATTTCGATTGATACAACATCATCAAAAGTTGCAGAGATTGCATTAGATCTTGGTGCATCTATGGTCAATGATATTTCCGGACTGCATACGGATTCAGAGATGGCCGGAGTTGTGGCAGAGCGAGGAGTTCCCATTGTACTGATGGCCAACTGCAGTATGTCATGCGATAGTGTTCCGGCATCGTTGAAGGCGTTGAAGGACAGCCTAAATATCGCAAGAGATGCTGGAATCAAGCCTGATAAGATAGTCATAGATCCTGGAATTGGTTTTGGAAAACCTCCAAGTGTGGATGTAGCAATCCTCCAAGAGTTGAATCGTTTTCTGGAACTAGAGCATCCACTTCTTATTGGCGTGTCAAGGAAAGCATTCATAGGTCATCTACTTGGGCAACCAAATCCAGATGATCGCTTGATTGGGTCAGTTGTAGCTACTGCAGTCGCTGTGATGAACGGTGCTAATGTCATCCGAACACATGACGTGAGAGAAACAAAGATGGCAATCCAAATGGGGGAAGCCTTACGTAGGTCAAAATGACATGAAGTGATATCTTGGTGAGTTGTTTTGAGATGGGTTGATTGGCGTCCAAAGTACAAGGACATTGTGCAGAGGCTCAACTTAGATTCTGATGCGGATAGAGAAGCCACTGACCTCCTCACGTCAATGCTTGAACCAGTTGATCCTAACCCTCTCCTAAGACAGTTATCGGGTTGTTTATCCGGGAAAAAAGCGATTATCTGTGGTGCAGGTCCATCGCTGAAGCAACACTTGGAGTCGCTCATGGAACAGGATGATTTTGTAGATTCTGTGATTGTTGTGGCTGATGGTGCTGTTTCGGTTGTCCTTGAACTCGGTCTGTATTGTGATGTGGTTGTGACCGATTTGGATGGTGATCTAGACCATCTGCAAAAAGTAAAGGCTGATGGTGCTCTTATTATTGTGCATGCTCATGGAGATAACATTGAAACCGTAAAATCGATTGTCCCCAGTTTAGGAGATGTTTTAGGAAGCACTCAGGTCGAGCCAACGGATAGAGCCTTTCTGTGGGGAGGATTCACAGATGGAGACAGGGCATGTCACATGGTCGCTGAATATTCACCAGCACGAATCACCTTTGCAGGGATGGATTTTGGACCTGTTGTTGGTAGATGGTCCAAACCGGGGCATGAAGAGCACTTCCCTGCAGACAAGAAAAAGATGATTAAATTGGAGATAGCTGAGGAGCTAATCTCAGGTCTCTTGAAAAGGTCTGGGATAGACTATCTCTT
>JABAHP010009906.1_pt1 | contig 10096 bp, 12 predicted proteins | sample 7062081 | NCBI WGS metagenome assembly JABAHP01 (sample SAMN14534357, study PRJNA622989) | marine sediment metagenome | biome: marine biome [ENVO:00000428]; feature: marine pelagic biome [ENVO:01000023]; material: deep marine sediment [ENVO:00002113] | place: India: Gulf of Kutch | collected... | reverse complement strand
GAGCATGCGGCCTCGTAAGCAGCCTGCTCCTCCGGATCCCCCACACCACGCGCATTTCCTCCTATCAGCCGGCGTGGAATGAGCTGGCAGGATTGAACCGAAGTCTGGATGTCAAGGCCACAGAATGGCTTGAAAAGCTTCAACTCCGTCTGTGCCGCCATCTCTATGCCCCGAGTTATTACCTCCAAGGTCTGTTACAGCAAGAGACCAACACCAAAAACGTCAGAGTAATCCGAACTACTTTCTATCTGGAAACCGCTAACTGGGACTCGTCTNNTAAAAAACAAGGAATACTTGTTGTTCTTTGGTCGCTTCCAGCTGCACAAGGGCTTTCATATTCTGGCTCAAGCTCTTGCTGATTTTTTGCAGACACACTCAGGTTGTTATGCTGTTCTCGTTGGTCTAGATGCGAGTACTTCATTGGCAAACTCAATGAAGGAATATGCACTTTCTCTCTGTGCAAAAGATGCAGACCGGCTGATATTCCTGGACCAGACGAGGCATCAACAACTTTATCCCATAATCGCGGGTGCTAAGCTGGTTGCTTTGCCTTCATTGATCGATAACTTACCCAATGCTTGTCTGGAGGCTATGGGCTTGGGCAAGCCAGTAATCGGGACCATGGGAACTAGCTTTGACGAAATTATAACCGAAGGGAAGACGGGATTTCTGGTGCCGGCCGGTAATGTGGAGGCGCTGGTGAGAAAAATCGCTGAAGCGTGGACACACCCTTATTTGCAGGAGATAGGTGAGGCAGCCCGAGATAAAGTGCAAAGTTTTGCCCCGGAAAAAACCGTCCCGGAACTCTTACTTTATTACAGGGCAATAATTGATGGAGCCCAGTAGCGGGATGCTGAGACAGCTGTAGCTTGAGGTAAACTCATGCAGAACCCCAAAGTCAGTGTCTTGATGAGCGTCTACAATGGCGAGTCCCACTTGGGCGACGCGGTGGAGAGCATCCTCAACCAGACCTTTACCGATTTTGAATTTATCATTGTTGATGATGGGTCAACCGATAGCACCTGGTCCATTCTGAGCGAGTATGCAGCCCGAGATAAGCGAATTGTTCTGCTGCAGAACAAGAACAACATTGGCCTGGCAAAGTCACTCAACAAGGGACTAGCCATAGCTCGAGGAGAGTATATTGCCCGCCAGGATGCAGACGATATCTCTTTATCCGTAAGATTTGCCAGTCAAGTGGAGTACCTGGACAAAAACATTGAAATTGGTGTCCTAGGTACAGAGGTTGAACTTATTGATGATTGCGGACAGCCCATGCTGGATTTTAACCCTCCATTTTTGCCAACAACAGCCGGAATGGTTCGTTGGACATTATTTTTCCGCTGCTGCCTTCATCATCCAACAGTGATGGTGCGGCGAAGAGTTTATAATAACTTTGGCGGTTACGATCCTGGTTGTCCTCATGCAGAAGACTATGAACTTTGGTTGCGCCTGGCAGTTGCCAGAATCAAAATCTGCAACGTGCAGCAGGCATTAGTAAGACTTCGTAAACACAGTGGAAATGTAACAAATGTGTATGAGAGAATTCATCGACACAATGCGGAAAATGCTGTCCGTAAGGCACTTGCTACTAATTTGGGAAAGGATGTATCTCNNATGTAACAAATGTGCATGAGAGACTGCATCGGCGAAATGCGGACAATGCTGTCCGTGGGGCGCTTGCTGCTAATTTGGAAAAGGATGTATCTCTCGAGCTCGTGAGAATGATGCGCAATCAATCATTGATTCATAGTGCTGATGATGCACTGAGTACTGCTGAGCTGGTAAATGAACTTTATGATTTTATTGTAAAATTACAGGATGTGTCGTTATTCGAAATGCAGCAGATCCGCAAGGATGTAACGCGAATATTGCTGAACATAGGGATAGTCTCAGCAAGAAAAAGGCCGGCCATTTTTGTGCAGATGCTAAAACGTAGTTTTCTCTATGAGGCCAAGCATACTATGCGTCTGCTTCTCGGAAAAACAATTAACGAAGCTCGTAATTTCATCTATCGACAAAAGTCGATGACAATTTCAGGATAATTTTGAAACAGTTATTGTTAGCATTCAATTTCCACTAGTAGGTTGCTTGTGAAGGTTGTCCATTTTTCCAAGACTCAGTTAGCAGGCGCGCCAATCCGCTTGGTACAATCATTAAAAAGCCATACCGACTACGATGTGTGGTTGGTGGATCTGGAGAGGTGGGGACGATATGATCACGATGTTGTTCATACCGAAAATCCTGCCCGAACGCTTGAGTTAGCAAGGGCGGCTGACATCATTCACCTTCATAACTATCTGGGCTACCAATCTGGGGAGTTCCACCCTGTGGACTTCGATGCTTTGAGAAAAGAGGGCAAGGCATTTATTCGGCAATTTCACAGTCATCCTGATTTTGTGGCCCAAGTAATGCAAATCGAGGTGTCCAACCTACTTTCATCCGCAATGCCAGCGCTGGTGATTGCCCAGTTCCAAGAACGCTTTTATCCAAATGCACGAGTTGTACCCAATATAATTCCGCAGGACTCTACGATCTATAGCCCGCGGAATGAGCCAATCTCCACTGATATTTTTTTCAGTCCGACCTCCACCTTAAGTGCCTGGGATGATCGCTGGAATACCAAAGGCACCCCGGAAACCCTGGAGCTTATGAAACAAGTGGCAGGTAAAACGGGCTGCACCATCAAATGCATGGCCAACTCGACGTTTCAGGAGGTAATAAGGGAAAAGCTCAGGGCGAGACTGGTTATAGATGATCTCGTTACAGGAAGCTATCATCTTTCAGGCTTAGAGGGTTTGAGTTTAGGAAAGCCGGTTCTTGGCTTTCTCGATGGCCGAACTCAACGGGTGTTGGGTGAAATTGCAGGAACAGAAATTTGCCCTTTCGTAAACTTACGGCTCGAGGACTCATACGATGCGTTACTCCATTTGCTGGAATATCCAGATGAAGCGGCTGCAATTGGTGAAGCTGGTCGAAAATGGATAGAGTGCTATTGGTCGGATCACATCCTGGTGCAGCACTTTGTTGATGTCTATGAGAAATTACTCGTTGATCCACATCTTGTGAGGCGTCAGGATTCGCTCGTTCTCAAGGACACGGTGGATCGTTTTCACGCGGTAATTCTGCCTGATTTGGCATATCGTTCCAGAGCCAAACAATACCAGGCAAGTCTGCCCATCGCCCGGAAGGCATTGACATACACAAAACGGTTTATCTGCTTTTTGGGAGGAGTAATAACCAAGTGCTTACCCGCTCCCATACGAAAGCCCTTGCGTGGTATATGGAGTGGTATAGGTAAGGCCTTTGCCAAAGGAAGGGGCGGTTTTTGAAGACTCTCGCTATCATACCAGCCCGTGGCGGTTCTGAAGGCATTCCCCGTAAGAATGTGCGTATGCTTGCTGGCAAGCCGCTTATAGCCCATACCATTGGCACTGCAACTCAGGCCAGCAGTGTAGATCGTGTGGTTGTTTCCACTGATGACGATGAGATCTCCGCCATTTCAAAGCAGTGGGGAGCCGAAGTGATCTTGCGGCCAGCGAAAATCAGCACCGATAACTCTTCTTCTGAGCTGGCCTTGTTGCATGCGTTAGAGCATCTCCATGAGAACGAAGGATATAGCCCAGAGCTTTTAGTCTTCTTGCAATGCACTTCACCACTTACATTGCCTGAAGACATTGATGGCACAGTTCAGGCCTTGTTTGAACAGGAGGCTGACTCCTCGTTGGCTGTTGCGCCTTTTCACTATTTCTTATGGCGATGGGATATAGATGGAGACGCCATCGGCGTAAATCATGACAAGCGTTTTCGCCCCCTAAGGCAGGAACGAGACTTGCAATACTTAGAGACGGGAGCCGTTTACGTCATGCGGACGAAGGGATTCACAAGGGCTAGACACCGTTTTTTCGGAAAAACTGCCATGTATGTGATGCCCCCGGAACGCTGTCTAGAGATTGACGAACCCATTGATTTGCGCATTGCCGAAGTGTTGATGACTGAGGGGGCGAGAAGAGGGAACATATTGGATGATCTCTGATTCTGAACGTTTAGATTTTGACCTTCGTTAGAAAGGGTATTTATTGGAGAGAAAGAAAAATGGCGCAATTGGTTAAGATCAGTGAACAAACCGTTGGTCATGGATGTTCAGTATGGATTATCGCGGAGATCGGCATTAACCACAACGGTGACCTGGACATTGCTAAGAAATTGATTGACGCAGCAGTCCTTGCAGGATGTGACGCTGTCAAGTTCCAAAAGCGCACGCCTGAACTGTGCGTGCCGGTTGAACAAGCTGATGTGGTGAGAGAGACCCCATGGGGACCCATGACCTATATGGAGTACCGCCATCGGGTTGAATTCGGCCAGGACGAATACTCCGAGATTGATCGATACTGTAAAGAGAAGAATATAACTTGGTTCGCCTCTTGCTGGGATGAGCCATCTGTGGATCTCATCGAGCAATTTGAGCCTGCTTGTTACAAGGTGGCTTCGGCATCCCTAACCAATGACCGATTGCTTCAGCATGTCAACAGCACAAAGCGCCCGATTATCCTCTCCACCGGAATGTCCACTATGGAAGAAATTAGACATGCTGTAACAAATCTTGACCTCGATCAAATCCTCATTGCCCATAGCACCAGCAGTTATCCGTGTCCACCGGAAGAGCTCAATTTGCGCATGATCAAGACACTGCACAAGGAGTTTGGCTGTCCCATTGGCTATTCAGGCCACGAAGTGGGTTTGCAGACGACCTATGCCGCCGTAGTCCTGGGAGCCTCCTTTGTGGAACGGCATATCACCCTCGATCGGGCCATGTGGGGAAGTGACCAGGCTGCCTCTGTTGAGCCATGGGGATTCATGCGCTTGGTACGCGACATTAGGGTGATTGAACGGGCATTGGGGGACGGGGTGAAAAAGGTTTACGAGAGTGAAAAGGAAATGTTACAGCGATTGCGAAGATAGAGGCACCAAGCAATGACCCGCTGGCAACAATTGACAAGATTGGCTGCCCATTGGGTACTACCCCCCGGGATTCTGGAATTTCTACGTTCTCATATGATGGCGAAGAGCCTCACTCAAGANNTTGCTTTATCCTTGCCACAGGTCCTTCTATCAAGAAACAGGACTTGAAATTGTTGCAGGGAGAAACATGCATTGCCCTCAGCAATTTCTTCGTCCACCCAGACTATAAACTCATCGAGCCAAGGTATTATTGTGTCGCCGGATACCACGAACCCATTTCTAAAACAGCTTGGACAAAATGGTTAAACGAGATGGAATCTGCTACTGGTAATGCAATTATATTTTTCAGTCTCGCTGACCGAGAACATATCGAGCATAATGGTCTCTTTTCCAGAAGAGAAGTACACTACTTACAATATGCAAACTGGAGCAAAATTTCTAGGGGAACATTGGATATCACTCGCTCTGTCCTCAGCCCACAGTCTGTGAGCATAATGGCTCTCGAGGTTGCTCTGTATATGGGATTTAAGAACATTTATTTGCTCGGATGTGACCATGATTGGATTCTGCACCTCAACACAAGTACTCATTTCTATGAGGAAACTGAGCACGCGCTAGTGCGAGAGGGATATGATGAATGGGCTGGATCAGACTTGGAATTGACATTCGAGTGTTATCTGCGGCTTTGGCAGCAATACAAGACACTCGGGCAGATAGCTCGAGGTAAATCTATTAACATCTGTAATGCCACCGCAGGAGGGCTCCTCGACGTCTTTCCACGTGTAGGCTATGAATCGCTGTTTGCTGAATGAGATGGAGGAGGCCACAAAGACTTATTATCTACAATGGGTTATAGGATTTGGAACCAAAGCCTCACAGTGCTGCCATGGCTTCATTGACAAGCCGGATAGCGATTCCTTTAGCAGTTATTCCATCCCCAAAGCATGACAAAAACAGACGCTGCAAAAACATGGGTAGTATTCCAGGAAACAGGAGTTAGTATATATTGTCCACACATAACGATACTTCTAAGCTGAGAACCTTCTCGGCCAATGCTCTGTCAACAGGATTGAGGCACGCTCTCGGAGTTTTTGTAGACGCTATGGTCAACTNNAACTCCAAGAGGAAGCTGCATCTTACATTGTTGCGAAAAAAAGTATTGAAGCAGCCACCGGGATCATTTGTACGCTTTGCAAACTATGGCGTAAACATTAACGATGGGCCGAACTTTTATGTTCTTTACAAATACATTTTTGTAAATTGCATATATCACTTTGAAGCGCAGCGGTCTAATCCGCTTATCTTGGATTGTGGCAGCAACATTGGGATGTCAATTATCTATTTCAAGAAGCTTTACCCCAATGCTCGTATCATCGGTTTTGAACCCGACCCGGCGATTTACCCTTACGCACAAAAAAATATCGAAAATAATGATTTGCCTGACGTTCAACTGGTTCAAGCAGCACTGGCGGGACAGGAGGGCAAACTAACCTTTTATTCAGACGGTAAGTACGGCAGTTGTCTGGGGACACCTGAGGCTGCTGAGTTTCCAAGGGAATGGACAAGGTATGAGGTTCCGTGCGTTCGTTTGCGGGATTACCTAACCGAACCGGTTGACTTTCTCAAGATGAACATCGAGGGTACTGAGTGGGAGGTGCTGGCTGATAGTGATGAGCAGTTACGTCAGGTGAGAGAGATGGTGATCGAATACCATCATTTGCCGGGCTTACCGAAAAACTTACATAAGATTTTGACTCTTTTGAACAAATTTGGTTTTCAATATCTGGTTTACGACTTCGATTCAGACATAAACAAAGGTGTTCACCCCCCTTTCCGTCTCACAGCGGAAAGCCGCTACTACTTGCTCATTTATGCAAAGCGGATGGATTAAGGACCAATGAAAAGGGTGCTTCCAGATGCCATACGTCGCTGGTTTCGCAGGCAGCCATCGGTAGGATCTGTCCAATTTGGATCCTTGCGGCGGCTACAACCCATCAGCCGAGTTTTTGGCTTCGACCGTGGACTTCCCATTGAGCGTTACTATATCGAGAGGTTCTTATCCAGCCAGGAACTGGACATCAAGGGATGTGTGTTGGAGATCGCTAACGACGAATATACCAAGAAGTTTGGCGGTAGTCGAGTCAGCAAGAGTGAAATACTCCATGTTATGGAAGGGAACCCGAAAGCGACCATTGTAGCCGACTTGACCTGTGCTGACCACATTCCATCTGAAATTTTTGACTGCATTATCTGTACGCAAACCCTGCAGTTCATTTACGATGTGCGAGCAGCCACCTCTACACTCCATCGGATCCTCAAGCCGGGCGGAGTTTTGCTAGCCACTTCTTCAGGTATCAGCCAAATAAGTCGTTATGACATGGATCGCTGGGGCGATTACTGGCGTTTCACTGACTGTTCAGCTCGAGAGCTTTTCAGTGAAGCATTCGGGTCTGCAAATGTGACCATCACCACCCACGGCAACGTTTTGGTGGCCTGCGGTTATTTACATGGTCTTGCTACCCACGAAATAGATCAGCGTGAGCTGGACTATCATGATCCTGATTATCAGGTACTAATCACGGTTCGGGCCATCAAGGCTCAAGAGAACACGGAACCATGCAGTCGGTAAATCGCTTGCTAAGATGGACAAGCAGGGTTCTACCGGTACCAGGGGCGGTAATCCTCCTCTATCACCGAGTGTCTGCCGTTGAAAAGGACCCCCAATTGCTCTGCGTCTCACCAGGCAACTTTGCAGATCATTTAGAGATTTTGCGGCGCAGATTCAATCCTCTGAGACTAAACAGCTTGCGAGATTTGCTACCGCTCAAAAAATGGCCTCCGCGTTCTGTGGTGGTGACCTTTGATGACGGCTACGCTGACAACCTGGAGCAAAGCAAATCATTGTTGCAGGCTGCCGACGTGCCTGCGACCGTATTTGTGGTAGCCGGTGAACTGGACAGGCAGCACGAGTTTTGGTGGGACGAGCTAGAGCGAATTTTTCTCACAACTTCAGAGCTGCCAAAGCGAATGGATCTGAACATCAATGGCCGAGAGTACACCTGGACCTTGGGATCCAGTGAAAAAAACCATGATTCCGACCCGCCTTGGAATGTGTTAAGTGAAACTGAGCCAACACCACGACAGAAAACCTATCGAGAGCTCGTTAATTTATTTCGCTCTATTGAGGGCGAGGAAAGGGAATCATTGCTGGAATACTTGGCTAACTGGGCCGGTTCGGATAGAGTCGGCCGATCCGCCTATCGGACTCTAACTGGTGAGGAATTAAGGCTTCTGGAGCAGGATGGCCTGGTGGAGATCGGCGCCCACACCATGACCCATCCTCTTCTTGCAGCCTTACCAGTGGCATCGCAACGTGCAGAGATTATTAACAGTAAGCAGAGACTGGAGGAAGTTTTGCATAAGCCGGTAACCAGCTTCTCGTATCCTTTTGGTGATCGTCAGGCCTATACTATGGAGAGTGTCAGATTGGTGAGTGAGGCAGGTTTCAAATGTGCCTGTTCTAATGTTGAGGGTGTAGTCAGGTGGGGACAAGATCGGTATCAACTCCCCCGTTTTCTGGTACGTGATTGGGACGGTGCTGAGTTCGCCCGGCGGCTTGAGACAATGTTTCATAGCTAGTCTATATGGAAACATCGCGGATTTTGAATAAATCTATTGTCCAAATTAACACTACAGATGAACGAGGCGGCGCTTGCCAGGTGGTTTGGAACTTGCACAAATCTTACCTTGGTTGCGGCTTGAACGCCCGGATGGCAGTGGGACGCAAGTTTGGTCACGCTCAAACAATTGCGGTGATACCTAATGATGAGGCAAGGTCACTCTACTCGCGAAGTCTACTGAAACTTACCGGCCAGCTAAATTCACTTCCAGCTCGTTCTGGTGAAATAAGTGTGATGAGCAAGATTTTATCTTTTCTTGCCGAACCTCGACGCTGGCTGAATGTTCTGCGGGGCATGGAGGACTTTTCTTATCCCGGCACCTACCGGTTGTTTGATCTCTTCCCAGAACAGGTGGATATTGTCCACTGTCATAATTTGCATGGCGACTACTTCGACCTCCGCGCTCTTTCTTGGCTGAGCCGGAAGGTGCCCGTTGTCCTGACGCTGCACGACGCCTGGCTGCTCAGCGGCCATTGTGCTCATTCTTTTGATTGTGAGCGCTGGAAAACTGGATGTGGGCAATGCCCGGATCTAANNAGATATTTATAACAGCAGTCGTCTTTTTGTAGCGACACCATCTCAGTGGTTGATGGACAAAGTGAACCAGTCAATGTTTGCCACCGCTGTGGTGGAAGGCAGAGTGATCCCCAATGGAGTGGATTTTTCTGTCTTCCAATTGGCCGATAGGCATGCAATGCGGGCTGCATTGAGCCTGCCGTTGAATGCTAGGATTCTCTTGTTCACCGCCCATGGCATCCGCCCCAATATTTGGAAAGATTACGAAACGATGAAAGCTGCCACGGCGCTGGTAGCAGAGCAGTTGCCTGGTCAAGATGTGCGTTTCATTGGACTGGGTGAAGATGCGCCAGCGGAGCAGGCTGGTCCAGCGGAGATTCACTTTGTTCCCCACCAAGAAGATCCTCATTTAGTGGCCCGCTACTATCAAGCAGCAGATATCTACTTGCATGCAGCGAGGGCTGACACATTTCCCAACACCATCCTTGAAGCTTTGGCGTGCGGGACGCCAGTGGTGGCGACTGCTGTGGGTGGCATTCCAGAGCAAGTGAAGTCGCTTGCTGGACCGCTAGAGAGCATGGATTATAAGACGTACGGTCTTGATCAAGCCACTGGCTTTCTAGTTCCACCAAAAAATGCGAAGGCAATGGCTGAAGCTACTGTGTCTCTACTCAACGATGAAAGGCTGTATCAACGTCTAGCCGATAATGCTGCCAGAGATGCTCGGACGCGCTTCGCAATGGACAGGCAAGTTGAGGACTATCTTGAATTTTATGAGGTAATGTTATCCCGTTCTTGAGGCAACCATCGTTTGCTGATGGACCACAACAAGCTCACAAAGCTCGCTCTGCGAGGTTGGCGTGGGTATCGATCAGAACGGGGTTATTTTCTGTGAGACTGTGGCAGTCAGAAGCTGTGTCGTTTCTGCCACCACTCCA
>JABAHP010018793.1_pt1 | contig 10115 bp, 14 predicted proteins | sample 7062081 | NCBI WGS metagenome assembly JABAHP01 (sample SAMN14534357, study PRJNA622989) | marine sediment metagenome | biome: marine biome [ENVO:00000428]; feature: marine pelagic biome [ENVO:01000023]; material: deep marine sediment [ENVO:00002113] | place: India: Gulf of Kutch | collected... | reverse complement strand
TTCATAAGTAATACTCTCCTCAATTGGGATTGTACGCACTTGAGGAATTTTCGTTCGATTAAACTCATCTAAAAAAGCTTCTTCAAAATATTGCATTACATCGTTATAAAAGTCTTTCGTTAGGCGATTCAGCTGGAATTCATAAAAACCCACTGCTAACGGAGCATTAGCGTAATATTTTACTTGAATATCTCCTTCTTTTGTTGTACCAAAATGGATTAAACCTTCCTCATCCATCTTATCCAGTTCTTTTTCCAATTCTTTAATTGAAATTCCGGTATTCTTAACTTTCCTATAAATTTTTTTTAAAGGTAATGGTTGAAAGCCTAATTTCATTGCTAATTCTGCTTGTTTTGGAGTAAAAAGGTGTTTTAAAATTCTTAATTCGACACCAGATTCAGTAGCAGGGAATCCAATAGGCAATTTATCTAGATGTTTTTGTAATTCTCGATAAATTTCAATATTCTTATTGTTCATATTTATAAGCTATATTGTAATCTATTTGAAATTAATGCTTAGATGTTATAAAGTAGATTCTGACTTTTTATTTCTTGAATCTAATTTGATTCTTTTTACTATTACTAAAATCACAGTGATTGCTATTATTGAAATGGTTCCAATAGAGATCCCAATGATGATGTAAATTAAATTGCTATCAACCTGGGTTGGGATTTGAGAGGTTATCGTGAAAAAATCACTAAAATCAATATTATTAAAATCATTATAATCCCAAATTCCAATTATATAATCATTAGATTCTTCGTGAACATCAATTTCCCAAAAATATTCACCATCATTAATGGTAGTAATTACAATAGAGTCTATAAATCTATAGTTTTTATATAAAGCAATTGTTACATATTCAATTGAGCCCTTATAGCCCCATTTAATTGAGAAATTCTGACCTATAATCAAAATATCTGAATCTGAAGGGCGAATAATTTGAATTTCTCCAAAAATATCGTCATGATCACTTAGTCTTGTGGTTGCTTTCTCGTTAAAAAGATTATTTTGTCGTAAAGAATTAGCGCTGGTTGAAATAATCCAAACTAATATTAAAAAAAATGAAAAAATCCAATAGTAATTCCTAATTTTAGATTTGTTTCTTTTCATTCTCTTATGCTCTCTTCTTAAAATCAATTAGTATTATGAAAGCTTCCTTTTCCAAGCTATTAAAATGATAAAAATACCAGTTATGGCAATAATAATGATTAATATATATAATGGAGGAATTTCTCCTACATTTTCCTGATAATGTGAGAAAATATTTGTGTCTATTAATGTTAGATTGTAATTATATCGTCCTATACCATAAACAAAGTTACCATCAATTAGCAATCCAGTTCTTTTTTCGTAGTAAGCAATACTGCTTCTAAAAAACAAATTTTGCAGAACCCAAACATTTTTGAGACCATAAATGGGATGGTCATAAGTTTGATCTCCTGTGATGTTGTAAATACGTTCTCCATCAGCATCAACAGCGATAAGAATAAGATCACCAATCGTATGATTTGTAAATATCCAAACTGGTGTATGAACATTATTTCCAAAACTCAAACCAATACTCGCATTGGAAGTGAGTCTAGTATTACTATTTTCATGCCATGTATGAGTACCATTTCCATCAATCCACCAAGTAACATTATATAAACTCCTCCATTGATGGACATATTTGAAACCAGAGTTAGCTTCCCTATAAGATGTTATGTAAAGCTCAAAAGTATAATTGGCAAACATTCTGTCAAAAATTTTACTCTGAGATGTTCTAAGGCTTTCGGCATGTCCTAAACTATTGGGTATTGAAATTAAAACTTGTGTTGTTATGAGGAGAAATAATATTAAATATACTTTTTTNNTTTTTCTATCGTATTATTGATGTTTTTATTAATAACTCTTTTTAGGAGAAATAATAATACCTAAATTCACTTTCAATTTAAGAATAACTCTAAAATAAATATTAAGTAATAGAAAAAAATAAATCAAAAAAATAAGAAATAAATAAATTATTTGTTTATGTATTGGAATGTTAATCCAGCAGTTCTAATAGTTGTTTGGGCTTTTTCTTTTCTTTTCATTTTTTTAACCTCATTTTTTAGGTTTTTACTTAAATTAATTATAGAAAAATTTCGATATATAGTTTTTATTACGAAACTTTGAGCGAAGTTCGAATCTGTCTAAAAGTAATGGTTTTGATTAATAATAANNAAAAATCTTTAAAAAGAAATTTTAGCCAAAAATCCAGTAGAAGAAATTGAAATTAAGTTAGATATACTTAAAAATTAAATATTATAAAATTTACAAATAGGAAGCTATTAGCTAAACGCTTCATTATTTTTTCAAATCCTAATAAACAAGAAAAATATGATAATTTTTATTTGTTAATACTTTTCATTTTCATTTATTTTTAAGAATTAAACTAATCTTCTTCTTTAAATAATTTATTGAGGAGTATTAAATTATCATATACAGAAATCCCTTTTTCTGTTAGTTCAATAAACTCCTTTCCATTATCATTTTCGATACGGATCAAATTTAAGCCTAAGAGTTTATCTTTAATTCGTAGAAAAGAGTTATAATGGCTAAATTCAGTAAGTAATTTGTAAAATTCTCCTTTTTCGGCTCTATACTGCTCAAATTTTGAGAGAACTTGAAATGTGTTGAAAAAGCCTCGCTTATTCAAATAAGAATGTAATTCATCGAAATTCAAATATAATCACTTCTTGTTTATATTCTTATGAAATCACATGAAAATTTGGTACTTATTATTGTTTGGATTTTTGTCGGAATTTGAGGAGTAACGACTTTTTATAAATAAGTAAAATGGTTTTTTCAATTGAATTTTATATATATTAGGCACACAAAATAATTATTATTAAGAATTCCAGAAATGTATAAAACTAACTAAATGACAGTAGAAAGTTAAATTGAGGTGCTNNAGTTTCCAGAGTATTTAGTATGCCCATTATGTAAAAACTAATTAAATATACAATATACAAAGAAAAAACTCGGTGGTCATATAAGACTAAAAGAATTTTTGCTATGCGTCTTAGGGTTCTGGTTCCAACAAAATCAAAAAGTGTATTACATGAAAAAACTGTTAATGTATGTGCTTGTGAAAATTGTAAGATTATTATTGGAATTAATTTCATTTAGGTTTTTTTTGAATATAAAAGAATTTAAGACTTTGAAATTTGTTAGTTCGTACGATCTATATTAGAAGGATATAATTCTTTGATGAATAATCTTAATGTGTTTATATCTTCAAAGTAAAAGAGGCTTTTATTTTCTTGGAAAAAAGGTGTTAATAATCCCCCTCTTTTTAGTACTTCCGTAATTTCAGCGTCCTTTAACACAAATACTTTTGCTTTTTTATAGAATTCTTTAAAAGAGAGGATAATTCCCATTTCAATCATGTGACCTCCCTTATCGTGTTCTATAATCATTATGATTTCATTCGAAAATTTTGCTATAAGATCAAATTTTAAAATCAGATTCTCAAGATGGGTACGTCTAAATTCTTTTTCAAAAAATCCAAGATTATTTTCAACATTATTTACAATTTTTTGTACTTCTTGCAGTGTTGTGATAGTATCTTCACTATAAGAGCCACATATAAAGATCTTATTCTTGTTTAGATCATAAACAGAAAAAATACTAACAAATTCATCTAAAAAATCGTCCCAAGTATTATCGTGAGAAATTTGCATTCTTTTATCTCATTTTATATGAAATAATTTAGAAATTCTTTTATCTTATAAATTATTATATATCAATATTAATTGACTCAATTAATTTTGAGTTAAATTTAAATACTAAAGTATCCCTAATTAAATTAGAGATAAAAAATGATATAAATGAAAGGAGGGAAAAGATTTGGAGACTCCAAAAAAGCTTGAAAATAAGAGGAAAGAATTAGAAATTATATCAGAGAAAAACCGATATAAAATATTGCTAACTTTATTAGCTAGTGAAAAATCTCTTTCTTTTAGTAGACTAAGTGAGCTATTACCGTCCATTCCAGAAAATAACTTAAATTATCATCTTAAAATTCTTAAAGATAATAATTTTATTAAAAACGAAAAAAGAATTGGATATCAACGTTCTGAACCTCGATCTTTTTATTCTCTAAGTAAAAAATCGATGGAATTATTTCGAAGTCTAGGATTAACTGCTGTAAAAGAGGAATTTCAAGCCCTATTTAAGCAAATGACCTAAACTAATTGTAATGGATTAAAGAGCAATTCCATTACCAATTACTCTTAATAAAAATTTAAGAAGGATTGAGATAAATTTAGCACCAATTATTATACAATTTCCCAATATGATCTGCTATCTTATTTGAGGTTATATCACACATTCCCAAAGGCATTGAGGAGTCATAATGAAGAATTAAAAATTCATTATTTACAATTTCTTTAGTAATGACTTTGCATCCATCTTTTAAAACATAAATCGTTAATGGAAGGTCTGAATATCCCAACTGGAGCCTAGTTTCTAAATCTTTTAAAGCACGCTTAAATAATTTCTGTGATAAACTGAAATTTATATAATTTCCAGTGAGAAATAATAAGGCTGCTCCCAAAATCTCATTTTCAGAGATCAACTCATGAAGATAATTTTCTACCTCTTTGTAATAACTTTCATAACTATCTATTTCCCATTCTCCTGACATAATTGAATTAATAAAATTATCTAAATCTTCATTTTTTATTACAACATAATCTTTCTTAGCGTCCCACACTGATTTGGGAGTTCCTTTAACCCTATCAGGTATTAAATCTTTATAGGTATTGTAAAATTGGCTCATTACCATAATTAGACTATTCCTTAAAAAGACTTTGTTCTCATCTATATCAGCCATAAGACAGAAGATTAAATTTTCCTTTGGATCTTCTATAAAATCCTTAGCTGATATAAATATTAAATTCACATTAGCCATTTCAAGACTTTCCATTTTTTCTGAGGTGACCTCTTCAGAAAATGCAAAAAATGCTGCAAGGAAATTAGTTATTAAATCAATATCTATTTTTTCAAATTTGTCTGTAAAATTTTTACTATAGATACAAATGCCTGTATCCCTAAGGATAAATAAATTATGGATTTTCTTCTTCTTTGCTAATTTTAAAATTTCATTCATTGTTCAAGACCTTAACTTTTTTTATTTAGTAATAAATAATTGGCTCTAGCTCCACCAGATAATTAAACCCACCTTAATATTTAAAATTTATATAAGTGATCTAAAAAAAGTGAATATTTCATTCCTTTTCGAACATGATATTTTTGGTACATTTCATCTATTATGTTTTGATGAAATCAAAAAAAAAGGATTTGTAAATTTTATAATTAAAGTAAGAGTATATTTATTCTTTGATTTCTTTAGCCAGTTTCATACCTATAGGGATTCCTTTAGTTACTTCCAACGCAGGTGTAGTTTTAATAAACTTAAAGAAGCCAGGGTGAGCGATTCTCCACATATTATTTCCTCTTGCAATTTGCTCTGCGTTTTCAGCTTCAGATATAGTAACACCCCACATGTCTCCTGCACTCATATACCACCCTATTAATTTAACGCCCTCAACTGGAAAAAGTTTTTTTTCCATCAATTTTTGTCCAAGTTCAGCCATTTTTGAAGGATCGAAATTTTCATTCAATTCCCAATATGAAAGAAATAGCATATTTTTTATCATCTCTTGACATGTTGTTTTTTTTCAATTGAATTTATTTAATTAAATTTTGGCATTGCATAAACAACCAACTTACTATTTAAGACTTTACAATAATGTAAAAAATCAAATATGAGAAAAAAATGAAAGAAAATAATACTTCGAAAAGAATTATGTTCTCGTTTAAATTTTTTTTTATTTTTTAATTTTCCTTACCAATTTAGCTGCTATTGGAACGTAGGTTTCTACATCCAAAGCAGGAGCAATATTGTAAGTTTTAAATATGCCTGGAAGCGCTACTCTCCACGAATTAGCATTTTGAGCAATATCTTCTGCAGTATCAGTTTCTACAACAGCAATTCCCCAATATTCCGGAGTTATATACCAGCTTTTAGTTTCCCATTTTTCAGCTTCAATATTAGCTTCTTGGATCTTTTGGAATGCGTTTATAACCTCGGAAGGATCTAAAGTTGGATCTAATTCAAAATATACAACAAATAACATTTTTTCATTCACCCTTCTTTGATAAAGTTGGTAAGAAAAGAAGGGATAAATAATAATATAAATTTTAACACTTTTTTCAATTTTTTAAATGAAAAATATTTAAATTTTAATATGCTCTATAAATCTGGCTTCATTTTCCTTTTAATATATGAAATATTAGATTTATATTTATAAAATCATAAATATTAATTGCTTTCTGGTTAAAAAATATGATTAGTTCAATCTGAGGAATAATAAATGAAACCATTGATACTTGTTGTAGAAAATGATAATAATATTTTAAAAAAAATCAAAGAAATATTAGAGCGTAATGAATGTCAAATTATTTCGGCAAATAATGGAAAGAAAGGGTTGACTATTCTTTCTGAAATAGATCATTATCCAGATATTATTATTAGCAATATAATTATGCCAGAAATGAATGGATATGATTTTTTAGATGCGGTTTCAAATAGTCCAACATTAAGTCATATTCCTTTTATTTTTTTATCTAGTCTTGATTCTCCTGAAGATATTCGCTTAGGAAAAATGCTTGGTGCAGATGACTATCTTACTATACCGATTAATGAAGATGATTTAACAGCAACAATTTTTGGTAAGTTAAAACGAAGTAAAACTGTAAATCTTATAAACGAAAAAATTAGTGAGATTTATTTATCAAATCAAATCGAAAAAGAACTAGTGTCTGAAACAAATAAAGATCTCACCATATTGATAGAAGTAAACTGGGATGATGTTGTTGGACCAGATCTTGTCGATTNNGTCGATTTCTTTCCCAAGAATATCGAATCAGACATTCCACTCGAAAAAATTGCAAATCAACTTTATGACGTGATAACTTCTATTTATGGCCAAGAGAACATTTCCAAAGCAGAAGGTCTTTTAATAAATATTAAAAACTTAAATTTAATGGGTTACGTTTTTTTTGATTCCTATCCTGATAAGAATTATAGAGGTGGGTATAAGGATTACATGTTATCTATTATAGCTCCTAAAATTACATATTTTCAATCATTAAAAATAAAGCAAATATTCATAGAATTATCTAACCTATATAAGAAAAAGAAGAAGTGGAATATAGAAAAATTTTGGAATATAATTACAGAGATTCTCATTAAATCTTCTATTTAATCTTCGCATACCAAGAATTTAATTTGAAATACTTTTGTGTCTAATCTTTAAATATTCTTACAACTTCATTTATATCATGGAAAATTTAGCAAGTGAAGAGATAAAAATAATTATAATGGGAATGGAAAATGCTGGTAAGACTACGATATTAAATATTCTTTCACAAGAAACGGAAAAAATCCCAAATGCACCACCTAGTATGAACCCTACTAAGGGGGTCGAAAGAAACCATTTAACTCTTTTTCAAAAAAAAACAATAGTATGGGATTTTGGCGGTCAAGAAATGTATCGTAGCGAATATTTGACCAATGCTGTGAAGTATTTCCATACAGTATCGTTTTTCTATTACGTAATTGATGTTCAAGATTATTATAGACTTATTCCTTCGGTTATGTATTTTAATGGTGTTTTCAATAAAATCAAAAAATATAGCCCTGATGCAAAAATAATATTCCTCTTCCACAAAATGGATCCTGGATTTAACCAAAATGAAAGAAATTTAAAAAAGAAATTTTTAGAAAAAGTTAAACCTCTTCTTCAACAAGAATATACTTCTTATCTTACATTTGATACCACAATTTTCAATTTAAAAAGTATTAGAACGGCTTTCTATCAAATAAAGTAAAATTTTGATTTCATTATATTAGAAAAAAGAAAAAATACATGACTTTGATCAAAATCTCATATCATTATTTCTTACTAGAACCGTGATTTCAAAATTACTATTAGCTTAAAATAAAAGATTATCTGTTATTCACTAATGCCTTATTTGAATTCTATTCTAGAAAATATTAATAGAGATATTTGAATAATTTTCTAGTAGATTTACAAAAATGAAAATTCTCACTTTTTAGGGTGAAGTTTTAAATAGATGTATGTTTTAGTCTTAAGCCATTTTGATTCAATAATTGGACCTCGAGTATTTTTAAATGTGCCTAAATTACCATCTCAGGGTTATTTAGAAGAAGTACCTCGACAGATGGATTTTTACTCGGAAGGTTTTTTCACCTATGAATATGGAGAATTGAGGACTTCAAATTTAATATTTTCCATCCCCAGTCCCTCTGCAAGGGGAAGGGAAGAAAATCTCATGATTTCAATCTTACTGATTGACGATAATGATACTAATCTCAAAATATATCAATCTATTCTTGAGCAATTTGCTGACGAGCTAAAAAAACTTGAAAATGTATATAAAGCTTTTAATAGAAATGTATCCAAAACCAATGAGTCTAGAAAATTGTTTACAGATATTACAAAATTATTACATTCAGTTTACTTAGCACTTCCAAAAGAAACTATAACTACAATCAAAAGAGAAATAAACCTTGTCATGTTTGATTTTTATGAACAAGGTAAATCCCATATTGCCCAACATTTTAGAGATTTTATATCAAAAGCTCAATATTATAAGGGAAGATCGGAAGAGTTACTTTTTTTACAGTATAAAATTTCCCTCTCTACATATCCTATCTCGATTTTAAAAAAATCCATTAGTTTCTTCCTATCTCAATTAAAAACTAAACATGGTCTTATTTTTGTTATTGATATGACTAATAAAAAGATGTTAAGAAAAGCAAGACATATTTCTAATAGAATTATCAGATTAGCAATTGGAAAATTAAATATTGTTAGGATTCCTTGTCTTATATTAGTTAACCAAAAAGAAAAGGTTAATAATGCCGAAACTGGAAAAGTTCTAAGATTTTTAGATGATTTTGGATATGATATTAAAACCATTAAATATGTTCCGTCCAATACTGCTAATCATGATGAAATTCACCAAGCTTTTAATTGGATACTTAACAGAATTGTATTTAAAAAACTAAAATCAAAAAAATAAGAAGAGTCTTTTCCAATAACATAAAATGTGTTTAAAAAGAATACTTTTATTTAGATATTTTATATAATTTTAATAAAAATCTGATAGATGATCCTGGTGCTGAGTTTAGAGATTGTTTTCTATTTTGTCAAATAATATAACTATTAACTTTTATTCTTTTTTTATTCTTTAAGTGATAGCAGAATTGTTATATTGTTTTTTTTACTGAAACTGTTAATCTCATAGTTAAAGAAATATAGAAAAAAAAATTTTTTTGGAATTACTTTATCTTCGATTCTTCCTCAATTTTTATGATTTCGGCTTTCTCTTTTAGCTTTTCGATTGATTGAAGTATTTTTTCATGGTAGCCTTTTTCGATATCCACAATTTTTTTAAGAACATTTTGCATCGTTTCTAATTTGCTTCTATTGAATTCTTCAGTTGCTAATTTAGCATCATTTTCTTCTTTCGCGACTTTTTCTTTTGCTGCTTTTAATTTACTTTCAGCCAGTTCTATTTCGTTTGGTTTTAATTTTTCTTTTGGTTTACTTTTCTTCTTGCTAAGACTTTTTTCTGCTTTTTCTAGTTCTTTTGCTGCTTTTTCCGCTTCTGATTGTTCTGTTTGAAGTTTTTTCAAATTAATTAATAGCTCATTTAAAGGATTAATGTACTCATCACGGAGTTTTGTAACTTTTTCTAAACGTTCTGTTTCAATTATTTGAAAAGTGTCTGCTAGTGAATTTATCGCTTGTCCTAAAGATGGTGTTTCCGTTTCAGCATAGCTTTTTAATGCCGTAACAGCTTCTTTAATTTCTTTTGAGACATTTTCTTCTGCATTAATATATCGATTGCTTTCTTTAATTATTTCACTGATTTTGTTATTGGTTATCCCCAAAGCATTTGATACATTATCTAAAAATTTTTTAAACATCTTAAATCACTTGTTTTAGAATTTCAGATAGATAAAGCATACAATCTTAAAATTTTTTTCTATG
>JABAHP010009917.1_pt11 | contig 10133 bp, 14 predicted proteins | sample 7062081 | NCBI WGS metagenome assembly JABAHP01 (sample SAMN14534357, study PRJNA622989) | marine sediment metagenome | biome: marine biome [ENVO:00000428]; feature: marine pelagic biome [ENVO:01000023]; material: deep marine sediment [ENVO:00002113] | place: India: Gulf of Kutch | collected... | reverse complement strand
CGATAGTTTGAACGCGCCCCAGATGTATGCTATTCCCGACACAATTTGGGAGCAATTGGCATTTTATAGCGCAGATAGGATTATCGATCGAACCAGAGAGTCTGGCCTTGCCATTCCAGATGAGATTTTGGAGTTATACCGAATTCGTAAATCTTATCAAGGCGTCCCCATATTTGTGGAAGATGCTGATGTTCTTTTAGATAACTATGATCGGGGTGTTTATATTCGGGATGAATTTTATGCTGCCTGGATGGGTGAAGCGCTGGAGCAAACTTATCCTCAAGATATTGCTGGTGTAACAGTTGTTGCTCGGTCGCCAGATAGCTATCTGGAATTCTTAACGATCGCAGGGATTGTTTCTGCATTGCCGCTTCAATTTGATGCGACCAATGCCTATACATGGAGACAGGATGTAGAACACGCTGGCGCAACGGCTTTAATGAGAGAAAAGTCAGAGGATCCTCTGGTTTTGAATGCCGCTTATCATGATGCTTATACAGCGGAGCAGCATTATTTGGCCTGGTGGTTGGCAGATATGCTCGCAATCTATGGTAAACGACCGACGAGATTTTGGTATGAAGAGACAGAAGAGATTCTCTACAACCCACAGGAGCCACCGATGGCGTATCGGGAAGAGAATTTTTATTGTGTTGATCCTGGTATGGAAACAGAGAATGTACTGATAGACCAAGAAGCCGGTTATGTCTATAAGCAGAGAGATCCAGCCAGTGATTTTCCACCGTCTTATTGGAAGATGAAAGCGATTTTGAGCAAGATTGTTCCTTACGTTGTAGATATGGAATACGAACCGCGCTGTGATGCCATGAAACAACGTTATGTTGGTGGAGTTCGAGCCTACTATATTGAAGATATTATAAATTTGAAAGAGGTGCTTGCCGAGCAGGGCTATGGATTTATTTCAGACCTGACCGCAGAGAATGTGATTATTGATAACGATAGTAATTTTCATATTATCGATTTTACTATTGATTTTGGTCACCCCGACTGGTGGCGAATGAAAAGGCAACATCGCAGACTTAAAAAATTGCAAGAAAAAGCAGATGAAGAACTAGAAGCCCTCTATCAGCGAAAAGAAGAGATGCTGGGCTATCGCGAGAACCCCAATGGTTGGGATGGTGATGGCAATGGCTATCGGGGGCGTGGAAGATTTCCTCGTCCTGGTTTAGAGAGATGGATTGAGCCTTATTCTAAGCTGGAAGTGATTGTTGAGATTGGTGGAACGGACAATGATTTTGAACTGATGGCAGCGGCAGAAGAGTTAGGTCGTCGTATTGGAACGCGGGTTGAGATTTTACCTCCAGAAACTGCCGAAGAGGACCCCTACAAGAGTATGTTGCCTCTTGCCATTTTACCCAACGTCGATACAACAGACAAATTAGCGCAACTTTATTTTAACATTGAGGTAGCGCGGGATGCTGAACCGACTACTTTCTATCTTTTTAATGGGCGAGTATATGCCCAGTTTTTTGAGGCTTTGATGTTTTTACCTTTTGAAGAACAGCCACAAATTTACAGTTACGAAAATTGGCCATATATTCCAGTAGGCGCGAGAGAAAGACAAAGAAGGGGGATTTATGCCCGTCGAGAGGGTGTACCTTATCGACCGTTTATCAAATTTTAACAACCAGGAGGCGTTGTTATGTCTTTAGGAGAATTTCCAGGAAATTGGAAAGGCTTATTGCCAGATGATAGCGAGTTAGATGAATGGCAAGTATGTGTAAAAAAGGCCATCATCTACTTGCAAAAAAATGGATTGTATTACAATTGGCCCAAAGGCAGTGACAGCAATCGTCACGCAGGCTGTATTGCTGATCGCTTCCATAAGAACGTGCGGATTATGCAGGCTGGCCATCCTCCAGGCTCTTATTGTTGTGGAGCAACAATGGAAGCCTTTATGCTGGCCTGGAAGAAATATATGACCGGCTTTGAAGATGATGATATCTCAGCCAATCAGATGTTTGAGTTGTATCGTTACTTTTTTGTCTTCTCTTCCGATGATGGAAAGTTTGATCAGGGAGCAAAGGGAGGGCTACTCTGGTTGGCTGATGAAGTGGACTGGTTAACGGTCAAAGCTTCAGAAAATCCCAATGTTTTTCCATTTGGAACATTTTTGCAGATGCAGTTTGGGCCACAAGCTGATGATGGTCACAGTGTGATTGTGATTGGTCAAGGCATGAAAAAGGGTAGAGGTTGTTTGATTGTTTGGTCTGCTAACTACGGCTATCGGCACATCATCGAGAAGGTTGGTGATTCTTATTTAGTGAAGGATGGACCGGAGTCTCCATCTGGTCATGGATTTGACTATTACTTTAAGCGCAGAAAGAAGAATGGATTCCAGCGAAAATTCCATGGTGCCTGGATTGTTGGCGAAGAATAGTAATAACCATTTTTTTTTAAATAGAGAAAAAGGAGTTTGCGATGTTAAGAATTTTGTTGGGATTGGCAGGAGGACTCACCATTGGTTGGTACATTTGGGGTCGAGAGGAAGATTCAGTTTTGGAGGCTCTTCAAAAGAAGGTTACAGAGGCGCAGTATCGACTGGCAGCGTTAAAACAGATTCGGACAAAAAGGTTGGCTGCCGGACAGCGATTAACCAATGCAGAAGCGCAGGAGCTTTCAACTTTGGAGACAATGACTATTCCAACTTTATTGGGGCAGATTCAGCAGAGAAAGCAAGCTTTGACGCAAAGAGTATAAGGTAACAAAGATGGTACGGTTTTATAAAAATCCAGATCAGCCATTGACACGAGAGAAGAGAGTCGAGCTTCTGGAACGGCTTTATACAGGTAGAATTGAACCGGTTTCTTTGGTTTATGATTTACCTTATCGGGAGAAAAAACTGTTCAATTTGAAGTTAACTCGGTTTGTTCTTGAACAAGAAGAATGGCGAGGTAATCCACTACCTTCGATTTTTTATGATGCTTATGAACAGGCAATGGAATGGTTTCCAGAAGATCCTTTTGATTTTCCCGAAACTGCAAGAGTGCGTTCCTTTTATATGAAGAAGATGGATGAGTTCATTCCTGACTATTTGTCTCCTTATGATTATGAAGAAGAGACTCGTTATTATGCAATGCTGGCTGTTCGCAATGCAACTGTTTATGGTGTATTGACCGGACTGGCTCATGTACCATTTTTAACGGTTCGTTATTTACAATCGAGAGCAAAGTTAGAAGGGGCATCTGCATTTGAGATAAATGAAATTGGCAGACAGGAAGTTCAACGTCAAATTCAGTTGATGATTGACATCCTGGAAAAGAGACCTGTTCGTCGTGCGATGGAGTTATGGCAGGCAGAAGCAGAAGAGCGTCTCTACAATCCTACTCTCCACTTTCATACAAAGAAGATGAGGCCCAAGCAGAAGGAGGCTCTTTGGAGAGCAGAAGATGAGCTAGCAGCCGCAGGTCTCTATTTTGATACGGGATATGCCTTTGATTCGGGCACGCGTGATTGGCAGTGGGATTGGTCATTGGAAGGGCCAGCGAGCGTCACCATTCATGATCGGGAGTGGCTGGATGCTTCTGCTCCCAAGGTGAATCTGCGTGAGATGCCCGACGATTGGCCAGAGAAGCGCAAACGTAAAAAACGAAAGCAGCAAAAACGAGCCGCTAATCCTTTTCCTGACCCCAATTATCCTCGCACCTTTGAGGAACTGGTGGAGGAGGGTTATAGCCCTGTAACGCCTCCAGACTATTATATGCGCCACTTCTATGGTCGGGTAGACAATCCAAACTACACCAACCCAGATCGAGATCCTGGCGATTTTATGACTCTGAAGGATGTTTTGGCATTTGAGCCGTTGGCAAAGAGTAGAGGTGTGAGTGAGGTTGCTCGGTCGGCAGCCGGATTTTTGGGGCAGTACAAGAGAGTCAGAGGAAATCCCAAAGCGTTGGAGACTTTGTGGTATAGTGAGAGGCAGAGTTGGATGCGCAGGCGCAACAACTTCGTTAAGCGTCATATGGCGCAGGTTGAGAAGCAGGGAGAGCCACTCTGGGAGAAAAATGGTAATCCAACCAGACGACACCTGGCTCTGATTATGTGGGCATACACGCCAGATCCGGCTGGGGTTCGAGCCTGGATAAGAGAGAACAGATAGGAGTTTTTTGATGAAAAAAAAGCTATTTACTGCGTTATTGGACAGTTCCGGTCGCCCTAAAATGGAAGCGGATTTGGTGAGGTTGCGAGAAGACCAAGCAGAAAAACAGAGGTTGGCAAGTTTGCTTCGTCGTCGCAAGCGGCTACCTGAAGCAGATGCTTATGATGCTGCTGTAGCTAAATTGGCAAGAAAAATAGCCACAATAGAAACGCAACTTGGCGAATAAGCGGTAATTTTTATACATAAACAGGAGTTTTCGTTATGGATCCTTCATATCGAGAGAGAGAACAAGAATCGGGGCAGCCCAGGTATCCCGGATTGTTTGGCAATGGAAAGGGTAACCTAAACGGTTTCTCTTATAAGCAAATCAATCCGGAGACAGGCGAGGAAGAGTTTTGTTTGGTGATAGGCGATAAGACGGATTGCTCTGGAACGGGGGTTTATCCAGAAGGCAAGAAAACAGCGCAGCCAGCACCACCACTTCCTACTACGCAGAAACCGATTGGTGTGGTTCAGGTCCGCAAGGAACGTCCCTGGTGGCTGCCGATGCTTGGCGGTTTAGGTTTGGGATTGGGTCTGGGATTTGCGGCTGCCTATTTGCTGCGTCGTTGATGCCTGTCGATTGAGAACAAACTACCGAAGGAGCAAGAAAAATGACGGAAAAACAAGCTGACCCAGAGTTTGTAGTCAATGATGAGCAGGAAGATCCACCCGTCAAGCTGCATTGGTGGCAAAGGGTAAGCATCTTAGGCATCCTTCGCATCATTGTGGGGCAAGTGCGAGATAGTTCAGGTCGCCCCAACAACATTCTGGGTTTGCTCTATGTGGCGATCGTCTTTTTTGGTGCTGGGATCTGGTGGGGTACACACCCCGCTCCAGTAAAGTATGAACTGGACCTGAAGCTCAATGGACAGAAGGCAAAGCAAGTCAAGCAAGCCAAGCGCAAGAGGATCCGGTCGATAAAGAATGGGATCAAGGCGGCAGAGAAAAAGGTTAAGAAAGAGGTCAAGAAGTTGATCTCTGGGCCAAAGACATCTCGATCTCAAATTCGCACGTATAAGGCACCAGGAGCGACGATTAGTTTGAACCTGACCTTGCAGCCTCCTCAACCCCTTCCCGCTTCATTTTGGTGGGTGCTCTTGCTTCTGGTGGTTGCATTTCTGGGTGCCTATCTGGGCAGACATCCCAAGATGCGTCAGTGGATCAAAAATTTACTACTCGCCTATCGGTCTGTGAAGACAAATGGTCCCATCTCTTTTCAAGAAAAGATCACGCCCTTTGTGCAGGGATTTTTGGATGGTGGCAAAGAGGTGGGAGTACAGAAGGAGGCATCACCTGCGTTGGAATCTTCTGAAAAAAAGACGGACAAACAAACAGAACCGATTGTTGATGAATCGGATTTACCTCCAAGGGAGCATTGATCGATGAGTTTGGTTGAAAGAGTTAGAGATTTTATGTTGCAGTTGGCAAAGCGACCAGGTATCTCAGCAGATCAACGATCAATCATTTGGCAAGATTTACCTTTGATCAAAGACTATAGCTTTCTTTTTCGTATTCAACTGAACGTTTTTGTTGGTAGTTATATCCTTTCTAGTTCTTCCGATTTGCAACGTCATGGCCAGGCCCAGAGGAAGCATATTGTTGATACTCTGACCTATTATTTGGGTGCTAGTCCTTATCGAGAAGGTAAAGAATTTTCTCATTTGTCTCCTTATTATCATATTAACCTTCTTTCAGGAATGGATGAACAAGAGGAAGTTCTGTCTTGGTTCTTTAGTATCGGAAGACGGGTAGAGCGTGAATTTTATCGTAAATTTGCTTCAGAATTTCAATACAATCATTTAACGATTGAGGACTTTTACAACGTTTCCAATATTTTTAAAGATCATCCAGTGACCCGTAGACAATTGCTAAGGTATCCACGCAAAAGAATTGTTTCTTCTTGGAGAGAGCTTTCCGAAGAGGGGCTTTACGAAAATCCTTCAGAGAGAGAGTTGGAATTTGGGTCCGCTTATGTTGATACTTGGCCGATGGAGCATGTAGACTACTATTATATATTCGGAGATGTAGTCGTTTACGAAAAGCACCATTGGTTTAATGTTATTATGGGATGGCCAGTGATTACGGTTCCTATGTTTACTGGATCTTTTGATCGTTGGCTTGAGGGTGGGGAAGAGTATATTTATGATGGAATTACCAGTGCTTATGAGCAATATATCGATAGAGTAGGCTTACAAGAAGATCCTTTATTGCTACAGGAAGATTTTGAGTTTTAGAAAGGAAATAGCTTGATGTATCCACTTTTCGAATATATCTATGATCTTCTTATACGCTATCTTCCATCGTTTCGGTATGTCTATTCGGAGTTGGATTGGATTCATGATCAATTCCATGTGGAAAGAAAGATCAAGCTTCTGATGGGGCGTACAGAAATGAGGGCGGAAGAGATAGAGAAGTATGTTGATCGTATTCGTAAATGGACAAAAGAAGCGCAAGAATATCGAATGGCGATTGAAGAATTTTGTGATGTTTTTGAGAGAATAGAAGAAGGAGATAGGAACGTTCGTTTAGAGACTGGGGTAAGAATTGAGCTTCCTATAGTCATTAAAAATATATATGGAATTTTGTCATCCCAAAATGTTTCTTTTCGACGACAGCAAGAGATGAAAAGATATGTTCAGAGTATGGGTCGCGTAAATCATGAGTGGCCAGAGGTAAGATCGCAGTTACGATACGTTGCAAGCTTATTACGTCAAAAGTTACCCAGTGGATTAAGGGAATGGGAGATGCTGGATTGGGAACATGTTTATTTATCTTCTGATGTTGATGTTGCTTTAATTGAAAGAGAGCGAGCAATCCTTCTCTTTCGTTTACTAAATAGTGAAGATCTTTATTATATGACAGAATATTTACTAGACCGAATGCTTACTTTTGAAGAAGCAGTACGTCGTGGAGAAGAAGAGCAGGATTGGCCTCTTTGGCGATGGGTTGATTATGAAGACCCAATTTATGGCTTTTCATTTAAAGAACGAGAACCAGTTGATGTACCAATTTATTTGTTAGAATCAGCCGTTGGTATGAATGGGTCTATTGATATTGGTTATAAAATCTTGTATTTTTTCGAATCTGGCGAATTTGATTTTGCTTCACTATTGAGCGAACTTTTAACAATAGGCTTGCCTTTAGAGGTTTGGTTACGTTATGGCGAAGATGCGGCTGTTTCCGTCTTAGAAGAAAGGCTTAAAAGGACATTGGCGACTTTACGTCGTATGATAACAATTTACAAACAAGAATTTAACTTACGTAGACGAAATCTATCGATGGTTGAGAGGAGATAATTCGATGCTTATTCGACGACAACCATACTTTCCGCCTCCAGGGATGATCCCATCTCCTGGAACTCCACAAAATCTCATCTTGACAGATCCGCTTTTCAATTTGAGAGAGATTTGTAAGCAGGTGCTTTTGATTGAGGACCATCTGATTCAGCCACAGAAAAGGTGCCCTGATTGCATTACCAAGCATTTTTTGATGGCTGAAGCGTTTGCTGATGAGATGGCAACGCTCTGTACGGACCCCAACATGTGTTTTGCTTCACAAAATCTTGCTGCTTTTATTCAAGATATGCATCATAGCTGGCATCGAGGTCGAGATTCGGTTGAGGTAGCCAATCGGCTTAGAATGGTTCGGAAACAACTTTGTGCCCGTCTCTATGGCTATGGCCAGGGATAAGAAGGAATATTATTATGCGCCTACTTAATGTTTCGAAAGCACCGACACAAGAAGCGATGATGAAGTCTGCCATCACGCAGTCCAAGCGTTATCATACTCGCAAAAAGACCTCCTTTGCCAAAAAACCTGGTGCTTATCAGGAGGCTATCGCTAAGAAGGCGCGTGAGATTTACAACGAGTGGTTGGATGAGCGCAAGGCGAGTCGTAAGAAGGTAGATAATGTTACAAAGAAGTGGCGCAGGAAAACGATTGCTTCTTTTCGAAAGATGTTGGAAGGAACAACAAGACCTAAGAAGGCTGCGCCGAAGAAGAAAGTAAAGAAGCCATCCAAACGAAAAGAGCCGGGAAAGGCAAAAGTACGCAAGTCAACAAAAAAAGGCAGCGGCGTAAAGGCAGACTCGTTAGATGTGTTCCGTATCGCTAAAGATCATGGTATGCAGGGATTGAGATCCTATCTAGAGCAATTAGACACGGATGTTTTGAAAAATATTATTTCACAACATTCTTTTGATGTAGGTGGGCAGTCGAGGAGATGGAAAAAACGGGAGAGGTTGATTGATCTTATTCTGGAGATGACCGAGGCGCGAATGCGGAAAGGTGAAGCATTTTTCTTCGGTGAGGAAGAGGAAGAGATAAAGCCAAGGGCGCAAAAGAAAAAAACTGCGAAAAAGCCCCAAGTTGAAGAGTTTGATCTGGCAAGTTGGTATGATCGTCCTAGTGGTATAGGGGCAATGGAACCCTTTAGTGCTACATATAAATCAAAAAAAGATTTTAGAGAAAAGGTTGCAAAGGTTTTGAATTCTCGTTTTTCACGAGTTGAAGAGATAATGTTGTTAGCGGCATTGGGCATAGCTGCCTATGCCAAAAAATTTAGCAAAAAACCAATTGATCTTACAGAGACGGCGAATTTCTATTTAGATCTTTTTCCAGAAAAGAAGGATGAACCAAGGTTTTATCGAGGTGGACTGAATAAGAAGGTTTTGAAAAACATTGGTTTAATTTCTCATGAAACATACGAACTTGCAAACAAGGATTGGCCTAAATATATCAAACTTTTACGGCAAATTGTTAAAAAAATAGAGCGAGNNTTGGTTTTCTTTCTAAAGAGATGTACACTCGTTCAGGCAAAAATTGGGAGAAATATATTAAACTGTTGCGAGAAATAGTTAAAAAAATAGAGCGAGGTGAATTTCAACAATTTATGCAATCCAAACGAGTAGCAAATGCGTTGGTTCGGGCGGTCAATCCAGAATCTCAATCTTGGAAAGATGACCTTACCTTGAAAAATGGCATTCCCCTCTTTTTGGGACAGGTAGGGGTTGCAACTTTTGGATATGCTGCGGCAGGGGCAATAGGATATGGCCTGCATCAGCTTGTTGCAAAGAATAAGGCTAGTAAGCCTAGTCCTTTCTATTCTATAGCAGGATTTGGTTTGACTGCATTAGGGTCGGTCCTGCTCCTCGATGAATCTCGATTTTCGAGGACGCCTATTCTAGGGGGTGGTATTCGGATGGCTGTTGATATTGCCGATCAATGGCTGATCCCAAAACAACAACCAACTTTGCGAACAATTATGGGGCTACCCTTATGATAGCAAAATTAATCGANNCATCTTTATCTTTCTGGCTGGCGTGGGAACCCTTCTCTGGTGGGTGATGTTGGGCGGCGCACTCTGTATGGGACCGAAACTGCTTGAAGAGACGGGCAAACGGTTGACTAATGTAGATAAAGAGTTACAGCAGAAGGAAGACCAGATCGAGGCAAAAAAGGAGGCTGACCTTGAACAAATCAAAAAAGAAGAAACAGCAGCGACAGCACTTGAGGCGCTCCAAGAAGCTGCGCGAGAAGAGGCGAATAAAGAACTCCCAAAGACGAAAACAGCAGACGAACTTGCCGACATCATCCTCGAAGATCTCGACAAAGCGGGACGAGATCGGGATTAACTTCGATTGTAATTTTGGAGTAACGTCAGATGCCAATAAATCATATTCCCGAAATGAGAGCCAAACTGACCCCACTTTTAATATTCATGATCCCAATAGCACTGCTTGCTACAAGCTGTATAACGATCAGGGGGAGCGGCTCGTCTGGAAAAAAGATAGCACGGGTTGGTTTAGCCTCGTCCCGGAGTGCCAGTCGCCCCAATGGTGATGCTGAGATCGATAAAAAAAATCGAGAGCGCATGAAGAAGTGTTACGAGCAGGAGAAGACCAATCCGCGACCAGTGCGCTTTACTTGCGATCAAGCAGTGCAGATTCTCAACGCCAAGGATCGGTTAAATGCA
>JABAHP010001904.1_pt1 | contig 10136 bp, 2 predicted proteins | sample 7062081 | NCBI WGS metagenome assembly JABAHP01 (sample SAMN14534357, study PRJNA622989) | marine sediment metagenome | biome: marine biome [ENVO:00000428]; feature: marine pelagic biome [ENVO:01000023]; material: deep marine sediment [ENVO:00002113] | place: India: Gulf of Kutch | collected... | reverse complement strand
CATCGGCACTACCGTCTCTCCACACTACTCTTATGTCATTGCGGTCGTTATAGAGTTCCATGTTGTCAAGAGACAGGCACTCGCTTATCGTAAAGCTCCAGACCGTCCGGGCATTCCACCTGTCGGCGGGACTGGCCTGGACCTCATCGACAAGCCAGTAGTAAGTCTTGCCCAATTCAAGTCGCGGGCCCGCAGGATATGGACGACACGGATCGGTCAGAATCTGCTTGACAGCGGGATTACGGTTGTTCACGTCGTCAAAGCTGGCGCTGAAATACAGCTCGTGATAATCAGCGTTAATTCCCGGTATCCACTCAAGCGCGGGCGTCCTGTCCTCGACCGTCGCCCCGTCAGGCGGCCGCGGGCCGGAGGCAAACAACGGTGGCCACAGCCATATCGCCGGAATGATCTGCGTTGGTATAGCCTCATCCGCTGGATTTGTGGGAGTCGCAGACCACCGCAGACGAGCACCCGCATCACCTTCACGTTCATACAAATGCATTTCAATATCGTGCAGACCGGCAATGAGCACAATCGAGGCGTGATACTGTCCGGCAGTCATACCTTGTTGTCGCCAGGCATTGGGCAAGTTGTCGGTGTCACGGTATAGGACGATCTCTGTACCATCTATAAATAAACGCGCACCGTCGTCGGTCTGGGTGTAGAAAGTATAGTTCGCATCAACCGGGCACTCCAGATGCCCAACCCATCTGCAGGCGAAGTAATTAGTGTTGACGTTCGGATCAGGTGAATTTATCCCGGGAGTTGTGCCATCAGGCCAGTTGAAGTTAACTTCCGGATCTATACGGCTCATCACGAAAATCTGGAAGGGATTCGCAGGACCGAGTGGAAGATCCGGCTGGTAACCATCCCAGTGGTAATATAAACCGAGCAAACCACCTGCGGCACCTTCAGTCCTGAAGGTCCAGGTAGAACCTTTCCATACACACGGGTCAGGACCGGCAAGATTAACTTCATCAACCCGCCAGTAATAAAACTGGGCCGCGTCAAACGCTAAAGGACCAAGACTGTTGGGACCAATACGCCCCTGATATATGCCGGGAGTTGTCGTAGTCGCACTTTCTACAGCCGCTTTATCGGTGCCTAAGTATACATCGTGCTGGTTGGCATAGTCTCCCAGACCCCATCTAAGGCTATATGATAAAGGAACACTTGCCTGACCATCCCTCGGGTCAGGGTCATGTGCCCATAGCTGAACATACGGCGACAGCCTGCTGCCGGGAATAATCGGTGCAGCACCTACCGGTGCCAGCGGCTGGTCGGGACCCTGCCAGGCCACCATGCAGTGGTCGCCTCCGCCGCCGTCTTTCCATGTTGCCCTGATGTAGTATTTCCGACCTCCTTCCAAATAAATGGGAGATGACTGTTCCTCACCGGAATTCCACGTATAGGGGTCCTGCCAACTGGTCTCATTAGCGATCAATTGTATATTCGTCGGACTTTCATCGGTACTCAGAAATAGTTCCGCATTGTCGTCGGCGCAGAGCCAGAAGGTATAGTCACCCGAATATGCCGGATGCAGCCAGCCGTGAATCATGCCTCCATAGTTTTCGGCCAATCCCGTGCCCGAATCGAACGAATCTAACATCCTGGTCTCGTCGGGCTGGCCCGGGAAGTTCGGATCGTTGTAGAGCCAGGAGAGTGAATTACGGTTGGCACTATCAGAAGTCGTCAGATTCCACCACAAGTCCTCCCTGATTTGACCGACACCTTCCGGAAGGGTGGTAAATTCCCAGACATCGCCCTTGTAAAGCTCGGACGCTATGAAGAAAGGCGGTGCACGGCCCTGAACCTCATCAACACGCCAGTAAATCTTCGTGCTGTGTGGCAAAGCGGTAACGACTTGATAGTTCGGCTCCGATCGGGCGGTAACAAATTCCGGCGGGAGATTCATATAATCGTAAACGGCATTGTTCACATCTTCCCAGCTTGTACCCATGTAAATTTCGTGATCTTCAACACCAAAACCAGGAAGCCAGGAAAGAAATGGAGCGGTGCTTACATATATAGCCTCATTAGGCGGACTTGGCGCAAAGGCATAAAGGCTCTGAATGGCAAATTCCCAGACATCACTGCCGAACGTATTGCCGGAAGCATCGTTAGAATCAACAGCCCAATAGTACCTCTTGCCTCGAACAAGACTGTCAATAGCGGGGGGAACCTGGGGATTACCTGCAAAAAATGAGTATTCCCAACCCGGTATCGACGCGTACGGCGGCGGGCCGAGGTTCGCGTCCGGGTGGCGGCTTTCCACCTTGCTGTAATCCTCGTTGAAGTAGCCCTTGAATGTGACCGTAGTTTCTCCCGGTATGAAAGAAAGCTTGGTCCATATGTACCAGTTATCGCTATTTTGAGGATACTCAATCTCATCGCCTGAAATGATAGCGCCATCATAGGGATAGTCGGGCTGGGCTTCTCCGCGTACAGTTGTAAACTCCCAAACGGGGCTTTCGAACCTGTCGATACCATTGACCTCAACAATCTGCCAGTAGTAAGTGGTGCTCGCAACAAGGTCGCCGGGCGGGTCATAAAAAGCTGGATTTATCGGAAGGATAACAATGTCGGTAACCTTCGGTAAAGCACATGGGTCGGTACCGAAATAAACTTCTTCCTGAACGGCACCTGCTCCGCGCGACCAGGAAAGATTTGCATCTACAGGCACATCCACAGCTAAATGAGCCGGATCGGGGCTATGGGCCATTCGACCCGCCATTAGCTCTTGTATCTCGGTCTGGGTCAGAACATGATTATAGATGCGGGCATCGTCAATTATGCCATTGTAAAAACGGCCGATTTGCTCGGAGTTTCTTCCAATATTGACATTGTAATTATTGGTAGCAATTGCGCCTACATGAGCCACAGTATCTTTCAAGTCGCCGTCAACATATAACCTGAGATTACTTCCATCATAGGTTCCGGCTAAATGGTGCCAGTCGCCATTAAAAGTATTATCTACAGGAAAACGGGCTGTATGCCAGGTATCATCAAAGATGAAATATTCTATGTTATTACCCAATTGGTGCTTTATAGCATAACTTGTGTCACCTTTCGCCAAATAGGGATTATGCTCATCATTGCCTGAATCATTCGTATTTACCCACACTGCCAGTGTAATCGTACTGGTAATATTCAGGCTTGTGTGATTACCACAATCAACGTAACTACTTCCGTTGAATTGAAGTCCGCCGCCTATCCGGCCGGTAACCCACACAGGCCCGCTCATAAGAGTACCGTCGTTGCTGCCGGCACTGTCATAAGCGGTTGTCCCGGAACCTTCATCAAGAGGCCAGTGCGCTACCAAATCACCCAAAGCGATGCCGGACACCCCCAACACCAAAACAAAACAAATGAATAATATCGAATTCCTATACATGTTAATCCTCCTTCAAAATTACTAAATATAATTGTTTTTAATCTACGTGCTAAAAACACTCGATTTCCTTCACCGGGTATCGAAAATCCTCATCCCGAGTGATGTAGTATACCTTTCAAATAGAAAAGAATAGATGATTCCGGAACAAAAGTATGGATAAACATACACTATTACCCCCTTTGTGATTCATGGATTTGCTATACATGCTGCTCATCAAGTATCACCAATACTCCAGTATAATAAGATTACTAAATTTAACACTGGATTGTCAACTGCTTTTTACCTTTTTGTTGATCTGTTATCCGCAAAAGCGGCTTAAAAACCGATTTTCATCGACAGGAATTTCTCTTATTTCACTGTCGGTACCACATCAAAATGCTTTCTCCATGGGATAATCAAGTTTTTCAGCAACTCTTTAGATATCTCGGTCCCCGCCGTTATTTCCGCTCAAAAAACAATCGGGGCCTATACCGAATCACTCAGTATAGGCCCCGAACTGATACAAAGTCAAAGGACTAACTTATACTAACACCGATTATGGTGTCGGCCACAGTAGTTTTTCAAGGTATTGATCTGCCAGGAGACTGTAGTCTTTGAAGTTAATCCACTGTTGGCCTTGCGGCTCTTTCTGGTACAGGTCGGCATCCGAGATAATCGGGAAATGGATCCCGGCTCCGCCGTCAGTTGCAAGGTATGCTACCTCTCCTTCTGACAGAGCATAGCCATAGACACGGACATCGTCAACTGAGCCCTGGAGATACTTGTACACGACAGTACCATTGGGATCATCCGCATGGGCTGTAATCGTCCCGATATAGGCATTATGCTGATGCACCCCGACAAGGTCGTAATCTGCAGGTATAGTAGTGGACCCATCGGGTAAGCCATCGATATACAGACGCAGTTCGTTAACATCTCTCAGCCCGACAACATGATGCCATTCGCCATCACTGACAAATGTGTCGCCTGTGAACTGTATCTTGTTGTACGAACTACCTATGCCATCACCGGCATTGTCATCGATAATCAAATTGACGTGGCCAGCAGGGTTTTGATTCTCGTTTACATACAAACCATAGCGGTGTCCACCGCCCTGATCTCCACCCTTGCCGTAAATAACGCCCTTATCAGCATCGCCACCTGTGCCGGTCATTGTAGTCTTCACCCACGCAGAAACAGTCCAGTCTGCTGTTCCGAAGTCGAGGGCACAGGGGTCGGTCGGATTACCGCAGTCAACATAATCACCGTCACTGGCCAGGTACAACACTCCGCCTCTATCGCCATCGGTAATTAAACTCGCGCCACCCATCGGGGTACCATGGTAACCGTTGCCGGAAACATCGCTGTAGTCCGTGTCAAGAGGCCAGTGTGCCACCAGCGCACCACTGTTGGGCACTACTGACGCAGTAAAGTCGTCGCTTAGCAGCCAATCACCAGCCATCACCCTGAGGTCTTTCTCGTCAACCGTACAGTCGTAAGGCTGGGCGATATCGCCGATCATTTGGGCAAACGCAGGTACACACCTGGGCGGGCACGCGCGGATATCATCAACATAGATGGCACCCGAACCACCCAGAACAGGAACGTCCCTGTCACCGAAACCGATGTAGACCTTCTTGATAGCGTCAAGGTTCACGGTTGTGAAGTCCGTCAGAGGGATATTCCACTCCTGCCACGTCGTCAGCGTCGCAGCATTCACATCATTATGATCCACTACATCCGTATTAACACCGTCAGATAGAGCAATATACAACTGCTCGGGATCGTTAGTGCCAATGTTGCCGTAGACCCAGTTCGGAGGAAGCGGACTTATAAGCAGGTTATTGAAATCAGCCGCACACGTCTCATTAGCGTTATGGCTGGTCACCGCAGTACCGACGTATATATTCGGATCGGAAATTGTACCCATGGAAATTTCCGGCAATACCGGCGCCGATCCGGGAGCGTTAACATCCTCCCACACAAAACCGTTCGCCGAGTGTTTGGCCTCGAACGCGCCACTGATTGTACGCTCCAGCTTAACATATTGAGGAGCAGTGATACCGGGCTTGGTTATGCTCGTGCTGGGGCCGTCCTCACTATCACGGTACTGGAAAGTAACTCCCTGACCGGGCGTTATGAATACCGAAGCATGTTTGGAGTAAGGCGTCCGCTTCTCGCGAATCATAACCCCGGCCTTCGCCCACGGGTCTGTATTATCCACGCTGAGCACCTGGACCTGAATGCTGCCGGCGCCGGTAAATGGATACTGGCTGAGGAAGTAGAACTCATCGTGCCTGCCCCAGATATCCCGGCCGCGGCCGTATATCGTGTATTTAGGCCATGCCGAAGCATTGTAGGAACCATCAGATTCCGGATGCCCCTGGAATGACAGAGACAGCGATTTAACTCCCTCACTGTCCCAGGTCTGGCCAACGTCAAGACTGTTGTCACCGACTGTATTGGCCTCGATCTCGGAGTAATAGGGCGCATCATAGACCCACTTTTCCTCGCCGGGAAGACCAATATAAGTGAAACCATCGTTGTCGTAAAGAAGTACCATCGCCTGGTAATTCAAGGGAGTCGGAGGTATCGGACCTGACACACCATTAAATGGAGCTCCGACCGCAGTGGAAACGTTCAGGTTAGAGCCGCTGCTGCCGCCCTGGACCAGGGTCCAATAGGGATATGTTCCTCCCCAAACAACATCGGCACTACCGTCTCTCCACACTACTCGTATATCATTGCGGTCGTTGTAGAGTTCCATGTTGTCGAGAGACAAGCACTCGCTTATCGTAAAGCTCCAGACCGTCCGGGCATTCCACCTGTCAGCGGGACTGGCCTGGACCTCATCGACAAGCCAGTAGTAAGTCTCGCCTAATGTAAGTCGCGGGCCCGCAGGATATGGACGACACGGATCGGTCGTAATCTGCTTGATAGCGGGATTACGGTTGTTAACGTCGTCAAAGCTGGTACTGAAGTACACCTCGTGATAATCAGCGTAAAGTCCCGGCATCCACTCAAGCGCAGGCGTCCTGTCGTCGACCGTCGCCCCGTCAGGCGGACGCGGAGTGGTCGCAAACAACGGAGGCCACAGACTGATCGCCGGAATAATCTGCCTCGATGTGGAGGGACCATCCCAGGATAGCCTCGCAACTGCACCACCTCCGTTTTCATAATACTCCATCCTGATGTCATATAGTGTCCCGGCAACAAGGGGTATCCTCGGGCTGTTGTTATCTGTGGGCCCCTGGTCTTCCCAGTCGTCAATAATCAAAACATCATCGATCCACAGGCGGACGCCGTCATCGGTATTGGTCCAGAACATCCAGTCCCCGGAGATAAGAGGCTCTACGTGCCCGGACCATCTGACCGTGAAGTCATTAATGCTGACGTTCGGATCGGGCGGGCCGGTGCCCCAGTCAAAGTTAACTTCCGGATCTATGCGGGTCAATTTATATAATTCAAAGCCCGCCGGAGACGCGTCGCCGGTGTGCTCATAGTAGTCGCCTCGCAAACCGCCTGCGGCACCTTCGGTTCTAAAGGTCCAGGTAGCAGCCTTTCCACACACAGGGGTCAGGACCGGCAAGATTGACTTCGTCAACCCGCCAGTAATAAAACTTGGCTGCGTCAAACGCCAATGGACCTAAGCTGTTGGGACCTATGCGTCCCTTATATATGCCCGGAGTTGACGGAGTAGCATTGGTCACAGCCGCTTTATCGGTGCCTAAGTAGACATCGTGCTGGGCGGCATGGTCACCCGGACCCCACCTTAGACTATATACTGTCGGAACAGCGTGTTGCATATTTCTCGGGTCAGGGTCATGGGCCCACAACTGCACAAACGGCGACAGCCTGTTGCCGGGAATGACCGCAGCGGCACTGCCCGTTACGGGTGTAAGCGGCTGGTCTGGACCCTGCCAGGCTACCTGGCAGTGGTCACCTCCGCCACCTTCTTTCCACGTTGCCCTGATGTAGTATTTCTGGCCAGCTTCCAGATAGATGGGAGCAGATTGCTGGTACGTTTCAGGGGGATCGTACCAGTTCAACGAAGGAGACCAAGCCATGATCCAGGCGATAAGTTGCATATTCGCAGGAGTTTCGTCGGTACTTAAAAACAACTCGCCATCGTCGTCGGTGCAGAGCCAGAATGTATAGTTACCCGAATATGCCGGATGCAGCCAGCCGTGAATCATACCACCATAGTCGTTACCCAACGCGGTGCCTGAATTGAACGAGTTTAACATCCTGGTCTCGTCCGGCTGGCCCGGGAAGTTGGGATGGGCGTAGAGCCAGGAGAGTGAAGTACGGTTGGCACTACCAGAAGTCGTCAGATTCCACCACAAGTCTTCTCTAACTTGACCGACACCCGCCGGAAGGGTCGTAAACTCCCAGACAGGTCCCTTATAAAGAGCGGTAGGTATGAAGAAAGGCGGCAGACGGCCCTGGACCTCGTCAACACGCCAGTAAATCTTCGTGTTATGTGGCAGAGCGGTGACGACTTGGTAATTCGGGTCCAACCGGGTAGTAACAAATTCCGGCGGAGGAGTTTCGTAATCGTAAACCGCATTGTTCACATCTTCCCAGCTTGTACCCATATAAATATCGTGATCTTCAACACCAAAACCCGGAAGCCAGGAAAGGAACGGTGTGGTGCTTATAAATATGGACTCATTAGGCGGGCTCGGCGCAAAGGCATAAAAGCCCTGAATGGCAAATTCCCAGATATCAGCGCCGAACACATTGCCCTCTGCATCTTCGGCATCGACAGTCCAATAGTACTTGGTGCCTCGAACAAGAGTTTCATCGGCCGGGGGAACCTGGGGATTACCTGCAAAATACGTGTATTCCCAACCCGGTACCGATGCATACGGAGGTTGACCGAGGTTTGCATCCTCGGCGCGGGTTTCAACCTTGCTGTAATCCTCGTTGAAATAGCCCGTATGCTTGGTGGCTGTTGCTCCCGGTAGGAATGTAAGCTTGGTCCATATATACCAGTTATTGCTACCCGAAGGATACTCAATCAAATCACCTGAAATCACAGCACCATCATAGGGATAGTCGCACTGGGCCTCTCCGCGTATAGTCGTAAATTCCCAAATACCACTCGGGAACCTGTCGACACCATTGACCTCAACAACCTCCCAGTAGTAAGTGGTGCTTGCAACAAGGTCTCCGGGCGGGTCATACAACGCTGGATTTATCGGAAGTATCACAATGTCGGCAACCTTTGGCAGGGCACAGGGGTCGGTGCCGAAGTAAACCTCTTCCTGAACGGCACCTTCTCCGCGATTCCATGTAAGGTTTGCATCAACGGGGACATCCACCGCATGATTAGCCGGGCTCGGCCCGGAGGCTTCACGTCCTCCTTTACCGTCCCGAACATCCTCAATCTCCTCCTGCGTCAGCACTCTTTTGTAAATCCTGACGTCATCAATAAGGCCGTCCCAGCCGGAGGTGGCGCTTTGATCCTTACCGCCCCTGCCGACTATAAAGGTCGTATTTTCACTTGAAGTGCCGCCCGTATTCGCATTGTTGCGGCCCGTCGGGGTGTCCTCCACTCCGTTAACGTAAAACCTTATCAACCCGCCGCTGCTCCAGGTCATTAAATAATGCGTCCAGTCTGTGTTCTGGAGACCCGCGGAACTCTCTAATTGCTGTCCGTCGGCGCCAGGCATGTCGCTGGATGATACCGCCATCTTGAGCACGTCGTCGCCACCGAAACTCGCTCCGGCCGAGTCATAACGCATCGTTACCGACCTGTCACCGCCGACGGGTACGAGACCAATGAGGAATCCCTTGTCCGTATTAATCACGCGGGACTTCACCCATGCACAGACGGTAAACGCGGTCTGACCATTGAGGTAGTTCTCGCCGTCTGCGTCCTCCACGTAGTCACCGGAGCCGTCGAAATCCAGACAACCGCCATACTGGCCTGCAGCCGTCCACTGCGGATCGCCCATTAGAACACCGTCGTTTCCATAATCGCTGGAATCATAGGCGATGGTGCCGGCTGTCTCGTCGAACTTGTACCAGACGAGAAGGTCCGGATCGGCTGCTTCGGCAATGCTCGACAGAAACAGAGCCAAAGCAAAACAAAATAAGAAAAGGAAATTTTTAGACATGATAGTCCTCCTTCAAAAAAGGTAATATAACTGTTTTTCAGCTACACGCTAAAAACATATGATTACTTTAACCAGGTGCCGAAAACCCTCGTCCACGGTGCATATCATACGAGTTCCAAACAACCTCCTACGAACGAAACTATATAATTAACCCACAAAGGAAAAACAAAACGTAAATTTTTCCCATCTTTTTACTTGAGGACCCATAAAATAAGCTATTATAAAGGGCCCCAAAGCTCTATAATATATTTAGATTACTAAATTTTACCCGACATTGTCAACATTTTTTTTCATTTTATGGGTCTGTCACTTCGTTTTTTCTCGTTATTTTAGATAAAATTAATATCAAAAACGTCAAAAAATACAGAGTTTTATCGGTAGAAAGTCCTATTTCCTGCTCACGTCAACCTGTATCATCAGGAACCAAATCGAGTTTTTCAAAAGTTTTGTGATATCCTGATTCCCAACGTTATTTCCCTCAAAAACAACCGGGGCCTATACTGAATCAATCAGTATAGGCCCCGAATTGATACAAAATCAAAGGACTAACTTATGCTAACACCGATTATGGTGCCGGCCAGAGGACCTGCTCAAGATACTTGTCTGCTATGAGAGCATAGTCATTAAAGTTAATCCAC
>JABAHP010000007.1_pt5 | contig 10137 bp, 10 predicted proteins | sample 7062081 | NCBI WGS metagenome assembly JABAHP01 (sample SAMN14534357, study PRJNA622989) | marine sediment metagenome | biome: marine biome [ENVO:00000428]; feature: marine pelagic biome [ENVO:01000023]; material: deep marine sediment [ENVO:00002113] | place: India: Gulf of Kutch | collected... | reverse complement strand
GGTGTCAATGAATTTATCCTGCAAGTGCTGCTGCCTGAGGCGGGCTTTCGGAAGACTCATCCGATAGTAAATCATCAGGAAGTAGCAATTAATCCCGTAGACAAAGAGGGAGAACAAAGCAAGTAGGTAGAAGACCAGCAATATATGTTCGAGCGTGCTCATTTGGTAACTTCACCAGAGGAAATTCGAATCGAAAATACTGCGCCGTCGCTCTCGCAATGTTAATCGGTGGGGAATAGGTACGATTCTGTTCTTCGTTCCTGCGGGCCTAAATGCTCTGCCTCACATCAGCCCAAAGGGATTGAAATAATTGAGAAACAGTACGTGACTTGTCGAAAAGTGGTATAGATAGTATCTATACTGATCAAATATAATATAAAGTTATCAAATTGCATCTCTGAAGGCAACCGGCTCGATGGGATTAGGTAACACTCCACAATCCATTGACAGGGAGAAAATCGTCTGTTAGAGCTGGCCTTCTAGATGGGTATGTAAGCAAATGTCATGTCGAGGGAGACCACAATGAAGCCGAAGCCTTGGAAAACTCTCTCCAGCAAAAAGATCTATGAGAACCCATGGATGCGACTGCGCGAGGACATAGCCGAGTTGCCAAATGGTCGGACCACCATTTACGGGGTAGTCGTCTTTGGGGATTGTGTGGGAGTTCTGCCCTTTGTGGACGATGACCATGTAATGCTGGTGCGCCAGTATAGGTACGTGCAGGGTGAGGCCCACCGTTGGGAAATGCCTACCGGTGGAGTCAAGAACGGCGAGACTCTGGAGCAAGCAGCGCAGCGGGAGCTGGCCGAAGAGGCAGGGTACTATGCCGGGCGATTGATCCACATTAGCAGCTACTACACTTCCAAGTGTATCTGTGATGAAACGGCGCACCTCTACATCGGTGCAGAGTTGACGCCTGCCGAAGTAGTGCCGGACGACACTGAGTTCCTGGAGAACCGCATTTTTTCGTTCGAGGAAGCGTTGCGCATGGCTCTAGAGGGTGAAATTATGGATAGCATGAGCGTCATGGGTCTCCTCCTGGCAGCTAGAAGACGCACCTGAAATCCTGAGATCCGGGACGCTCAAATTTTGCTCATTTGCTGCAAGAAGGCGAGGGTGTGGGGTGCAGCAGCCGGGTCTTGCCTCAAGTCATGGCGAAGCCGGTCTAGGTCGGCTGCGACGTCGACGTCATACCACTCCGGGACTTTATGCACCTGCAAACCAAGGCTACGACAGGCCGCAATCGTTTGGGGAATAACCCTCTCAGTGCTCCAAGCGATACCTTCGAATAAGGCCGGTTGGAGTTTCTTCATTCCGATCAAGTAGTAGCCGCCGTCGTGGCCCATTCCCAAGGTGATGTCGGCATGGTCCAGGCCCGAAAAGGCTTCTGACAAATAAGGAAGCGGCAGGGTTGGGCCGTCGCTGTTCATGATGACCACCCGCCCATAGCCTAAGTCAAAATGATGGACCAAGGCATTGGCCAGCCGCTCGCCAAGATCGGCGCCTAATTGGGGCATTAATTTGAAGCCATCGGGTAACAGGTTTTGAAAATATGAGTGGGCATCAGGCGGCGTATAGGCCAGGGTGTGGTCCACATTTTCCAATCGGCTTGCAAGTGCCAAGGTGTCCAGCATCAAACAGCGATAGAATTCAGCTGCGTCTTGAGGTGTGAAGGGTGGACAAAGACGGGTTTTGGTAAAGCCGGGTTCGGGCCTCTTGGCGACAACAATCAAGACAGCGTCCATGTGAGCCTCATCCGTATCTTCAGCAACGTGATACGCTTGACAGGGTCCGACGGGATGTGATCATACTACCTTACTAAACTACAGGGGCAGAGACAAGATGGCATCAGTGAGGCAACATTACGACAATTTTCTCGCAGAACATTACTCTTGGATGTTCGGGGACTTTCATGCCAAAGTCCAGGAAAACATAGATTTCTTTAGACTGAACGGAATTGAGCCTCGATCGGGCGGCAAAGCTCTTGATCTTGGTTGTGGTTCAGGCTTTCAGTCAATTGCCTTGGCAAAGCTGGGATTCAGGGTTTTAGCCATTGATATGTGCGAGACTTTATTAAATGAATTGCGAAATCGAAGCGCTGGACGAGATATAGATGTTGTTCAGGGAGATATTCTTGATTACAGCATTTATGCTGATAAGGGTCCTTTTGAAGTGGCAGTATGTATGGGAGATACACTTACCCACCTTCAGAAAACCCNNCTCTCTTTTAGGGACCTCACTGCCGAACTGAAGGGTATAGATCGTATTATTCCGGTAAGAAGCGGCGATGATAAGATAATGGCAACATTTCTGGAATATGAAAAAACCCAGGTGAATGTCCACGATATTGTCTTTGTTAAGGGCGATTCTGGCTGGGACCTTAAGAAAAGCACATACAAAAAGCTTCGGATTGGCATGCACCAGGTTCACGATTTTCTCCAAAAGCTTAACTTTAGGATCATCTCCAGTGAGGTGCAAGAAGGGTTTTCTGTTATCATTGCGGAGAAGTAGGGGTGTTTATGCAAAATCGAAAACCTCGTCCTCAAGGACAGTTTGAAGCGCATAGAGCATAGCGCGTGGCGCATAGCGTACAAATAAAGGCAGCTTTAGCACTGAAAGTTTTTTGCTTTGCGCTCTGCGCTTAGCGCTTTGCGTAATTTGGCGTAAGGCGCAAGGCATGGAGCATAGAGCATGGGGCATGGAGTTTTCAGGGTTCAGGTTTCAGTTCCTATGTTTCTTTTTGCCTGACACCTGACACCTAGTTGGCATGATTCCACATTTGACCTTTGCGAGGTATGCAGGATATCATTTGCTAACTAAGCAATGCAGTTGTGCCTTTCCCAACGCGAATTCATTTCAAGCCAGGCCTAGCTACTATTCGAGTGCCAAATGGGGCAGAATAAGCAGAATAAGATGAAAGATCCGGAGACCTGGGTAGACGAGCATGGTGATTCTCTTTTTCGCTATGCGCTGTTCCGCATCCAAGATGCTCAGGTCGCCGAAGACCTGGTCCAGGAGACCTTTCTGGCCGCCCTCCGGGGGAAAGACAGTTTCGCTGGCCGTTCTTCTTTACGAACCTGGCTTTTTGGCATACTCAAGCATAAAATCATCGATCACATCAGAAAAATCAGCAGAGAGAGGCCGGAGGAAGACATTGAGACCGTGGCGAATCTGGCTGACAAGACTTTTGATGAACAAGGGGTATGGAAATCCCAGCCGGCAAAGTGGACTACCGATCCCGGCCTGCTTTTTCAACAACAAGAATTTTGGGAGATGTTACAGTATTGTTTGTCTGAGCTGCCACCCCGGTTGAACCAGGTATTCACCTTGCGTGAGCTCGATGAACTGAGTGCGGAGGAGGTCCGTAAGATTTTAAATGTTACCCCGACTAATGGGGGAGTTATGCTTCACCGAGCCCGCATGCGTTTGAGAGAATGCCTCGAAATAAACTGGTTCGACAACAAAGATTAGGAAGAAGGGATAATGTTCTCTTGTAAGCAAGCCACCGAGCTTATGTCTGTTTCTCTGGACAGTAAATTGTCTTTATATCAGCGTTTTGCACTCAGATTTCATCTTCTCATGTGTAAGCTCTGTTCACGCTGTTGGCAACAGATGCTTTTTGTCAGAGATGCGATGCACAAGTGCTCGGAGCGAACTGAAGAGATTGATTTTATGCCTGACCATTCGCTCTCGCCCGAAGCGTGCGAACGGATCAAGAACTCTCTTCGGGAGCACACGAATACCTAGAGAAAGGGCGTGAGCTGAAGACTGGTTTTTTTCTACCTTGCCGATAGTTAGTATCCTCATATTGTCCCTGAAATAATACCCGACCATGTTGGCTTGGTTTCAGATTCCGAACGATTGGTTTAGCCCAACGGCCCGTGTGAACTTTGTACACTTGACTTGGATTTTCCAAATGCACTATAACATCGAGACAAGCCACATGATCAATTGCACCTAGCCTCCGGAACGTCCTGCCAATCCGAGGGGGTTGTCAGTCCATTCGAGTCCGGTAATACTTTTCTACACGGTGTGACCTCAGGTGCAAGGTACCACCCTATCCTGCGTTAAAGGTTCCATCTTGGAATCCACTGGCAAGCCAAACCAATTAAATTCGGAAGATTGTGATCACTGCCTTCACCAATGGGAGCAGAGCCAGGTGTAATTGAAGCGGTTGAACTGTTCTGTATTTTTCAAACCCTATGTCACATCTGAAGGCTGAAACGGATCTAATTACATAAATTACTATCGTGGACCAAAAAACAGAACGGGGGGTTGGTAATGAGTAAAGGACAGCAGGATTTGGATCTTCTTTGCATCAACACTATTCGCACACTCTCGATGGACGCAGTGCAGAAGGCAAACTCCGGTCACCCAGGGACTCCCATGGCACTAGCCCCATTGGCTTATGTGGTGTGGACCCAGTTTCTCCGCCACAATCCACGGAATCCGAAATGGTTCAACCGAGACCGCTTTGTGCTCTCATGCGGTCATGCCTCAATGCTGCTCTATGCCATGCTCCATTTGACAGGCTACGACCTTTCCCTAGAGGAAATCATAAATTTCCGTCAGTGGGGGAGTAAAACGCCGGGGCATCCTGAATACGGGATCACCCCAGGGGTGGAAACTACTACTGGACCGTTGGGTCAGGGCATTATGAATGCTGTGGGTATGGCCATGGCAGAAGCGCACCTTGCCACGGTTTTCAATCGTGACGGACATACTATTGTAGACCACCATGTTTATGCATTTTGCAGTGACGGTGACCTTATGGAGGGTGCCTCCCACGAGGCGGCCTCTTTGGCGGGGCACCTGGGTCTCGGCAAGCTCATCTGTATCTACGACGATAATCGCATAACCATAGAGGGAGACACTGATCTGACGTATTCCGAAGATGTGGGCAAACGTTTCGAGGCCTACCACTGGCACGTACAGGATCTGGGTGACAAGGCAAATGATCTGGCCGCCTTTGCAGATGCTTGTAGTGAGGCTAAAAAGGAAGAAGCAAGGCCATCCCTTATTATCGTTCGTACTCACATTGGTTACGGCTCCCCCAACAGGCAGGATTCCGCCAAGGCGCATGGCGAACCGTTGGGTGAGGACGAGGTGAAACTGACCAAGAAGGTTTACGGTTGGCCAGAGGATGAAACTTTCTTGGTACCGGAAGATGTCCTGGCTCACATGCGCCANNTGAGACGTTCCAGGCAGCCGTGAACAACGACCTTCCATCCGGGTGGGATGATGACATTCCCAATTTCACCAGCGACGACGGTCCCATGGCCACTCGTGTTGCTTCAGGAAAGGTTCTCAACAGCTTTGCTGATAAAATTCCCTGGCTTTTGGGGGGGAGTGCCGACCTGGCGCCATCCACCAAAACCCTCATAGATGACTCAACCTACCTCTCAAAAGAAAACTATGTGAAACGAAACATTGCGTGGGGTGTACGCGAACATGCTATGGTTGCCTGTTGCTCGGGCATGGCCCTCCACGGGGGGATACGTCCTTACGCCGCCACTTTTTTCATATTTACCGACTATGCTAGACCGGCTATTCGGTTGTCGGCGCTCATGGAATTGCCGGTAATCTATGTGATGACCCATGACTCCATTGGGGTTGGCGAGGATGGGCCCACTCACCAGCCGATAGAACATCTGGCCTCGCTGAGAGCGATGCCGGATCTTCAGGTTATCCGTCCTGCGGATGCCAATGAGGTTGCCTATGCCTGGAGGGCAGCGATTCAACGCACTGGAGGGCCCACCATGCTGGTGCTCACTCGGCAGGGGCTACCCATTTTTGACCGATCCCAGGATGCCAGCGCCGAGAACCTGTTCAAAGGTGGCTATGTCCTTTCTAAAGAAAAAAGTGGAACTCCAGATATCATTCTTATGGCCTCGGGCTCGGAGGTTTCACTGATCGTGGAGGCGCAGGAGAGTTTGGCAAAGGAGGGTATTGATGCCAGAGTGGTTAGCATGCCTTGTTGGGAACTCTTCTTGGAGCAACCACAGGTGTATCATGACCAGGTCATACCTCCTGAGGTAAAAGCAAGACTGGCAGTGGAAGCGGGAGTCCCTCTGGGCTGGCACCAATGGGTAGGAGATGGAGGTGATATCATCGGCATCAATAAGTTTGGAGCCAGTGCGCCAGCAAGTGAGAACTTCAAGCAGTACGGATTCACTGTAGAGAACGTGGTTCAGAGAGCGAAGAAGTTAATTGGGAAGTAATCAGCTGGCAGCTAGCAGCAGGCAGCGGGCAGATTTACTAGGCACTAGGCACTAAGCACTAGACACCACACAGAAGTAATCAGTAGCCAGTAGTTGAGAGGTACTCAATATTGGTTGCTTTTCTCCTGACTCCTGACTCCTGACTCCTGGCTCCTGACTCCTTACTCTATGCCCCATGCTCTATGCCCTATGCATTTCTTATAACAACGGACCTTTCATTATGCGCGTGGCCCTTGCAGCAGACCATGCTGGATTCGAGCTCAAAGAGAAGATAGCAGGCTATCTGGAAGCCAAGGGATTCGAGGTCATGGATCTCGGCACCCATGACCAAGAGCCTGTTGATTACCCGGATTTCGCCCGCGCCATAGGTGTGGTGCTTCAAGAAGAAAAGGCAGAGAGGGGTATCCTGGTTTGCGGCAGCGGGGTAGGAGCTTGTGTCGCTGCCAATAAAATGCCACACGTTCGTGCAGGCCTCTGCCACGATACCTATTCTGCGCATCAAGGCGTTGAGCACGATGACATCAATGTACTCTGTCTCGGGGCCCGAATCATAGGAGAGGAGTTGGCCAAGGAACTCGTGATGGCGTTTCTTTCTGCACGGTTCACGGGAGAAGAAAGACACGTTCGGAGGCTGGCTAAGATCAGGGAAATGGAGGCAGAGGGCGAGCAGTAGCTGTCCCGACTAGGTGCCGAGCAACTAGGCACCAAGCACTAGACACGAGGCACTGAGTACAATGGATAATTGGTTAGTGCCTTTTGCATCTGTGGCGATGAATGGTTACAAGTAGTAGATTAACAAGGCTAAGTACGAGTACTGCTCCATGAACAATGAACTGGATCAAGATCAGATTACCAGGGTGCAAGCAAAATCGCCTTCATTGGAAATACCTGCGGACGAGTGTGTCACGAGTGGCCCTCTGGATCCATGCGCCATTGTCATATTTGGGGCATCCGGTGACCTAACCGCCAGAAAGTTGGTGCCGGCTCTCTACAACCTCTACCTACACGATGGTTTACCAAAGCCATTTGTTATTGTTGGTGCCAGTCGAACATCCATGAGTCACCAAGAGTTCAGGGAGAGGCTCAAAGCCAGTTATGAGTCTTCAAAGAAAACTGATCTTGCACGTTGGGAAGAGTTCGCCGCCAACCTCTACTATCAGCCAGTGGTCTACGATTCACTGGACTCCTATGTGAAATTGGCTGGCTATCTCAGGGAGCTGGATGAGAAATTCCATACAGGCGGCAACAGAGTATTCGATCTGGCAGTTCCTCCGTCTCTCTACCCGGTGATTGCTGAAATGCTTGGTAAGGCCGGGCTCGCCCAAGAAGGTGAGAATGGCAAGGGCTGGTCCCGTATCGTGGTGGAAAAGCCGTTCGGCCGGGATTTGCAGTCAGCACTGGAGCTGGATAAAACGCTGCACCGGAGTTTCAGGGAACACCAAATCTTCAGAATCGATCACTATTTGGCCAAAGAGACGATCCAGAACATCTTAATGTTTCGTTTTGCCAACGCTATCTTTGAACCAATTTGGAATCGTAGCTATATAGCCTATGTGGGAATCATTGCGTCAGAAAAGCTGGGGGTTGAAAACCGAGCCGGCTATTATGAGCAAGCCGGAGTAATCCGGGACATGTTCCAGAACCATATGATGCAGGCTTTGGCGCTGACCGCAATGGAACCTCCTTCGCTTTTCGAAGCCGAGCGGGTGCGAGAAGAGAAAATTAAAGTATTCCGATCTCTCAAGCCTCTCAATGGGGCTGAACAGGTAGATAATCTCATTTTGGGACAATATGGATCCGGAATGATCGACGATGCAGAAGTTGCTGGATATCGTCAAGAACCAGGGGTGAGCTCCTCTTCTATGATTCCAACGTTCGCCATGATGCGGGTGTTTGTTGATAATTGGCGCTGGCGAGGAGTTCCATTTTTTCTCGTCTCCGGTAAGAGGTTGGCCCGGAAAATTACCCGGATTGTGGTTCAGTTCAAGCGCGTACCGCACTCCATGTTTCGAAATGTTCTGGGCGAGGATATTCTTGCCAACAAGCTGGTTTTGGGAATTTATCCGGAAGAGCGCATTACGCTCACTTTCCAAACCAAGTATCCTGGTGCACGGAATTGTTTGCGGCCTGTGACTCTGGACTTCTCCTATGACCAGAACTACAAAGGCCCCACCCTCGAGGCATATGAAAAGGTTCTGTTGGATTGTATCCAGGGTGACCAAATGCTTTTCTGGAGTAATAATGGGGTGCGGCTCAGCTGGTCGTTCCTAACCCCAATATTAGAAGAATGTGAGACGTGTGACAATAGAGGGTCGCGCCTCCATTCATACGATTCAGGAAGTTGGGGACCCGAGGCTGCTCAGAAGTGGATGAAGTTGATAATTGATGAGGAACGTTAGGGTCTGCCCAGGAGGGATGTGATCATGGAAACGTACTACCACCCGCAGGATCTGCCCAAATTCGAAGAAATTGGCGAGGGGGCTCCTGAGTTGGCCAAAAAATTCTTTGACTACTACGCAGCGGTTTTTGCTGAGGGTGAACTCACAGCGCGGGAAAAGGCTCTCATCGCCTTGGCCGTGGCCCACACGGTTCAATGCCCCTACTGTATCGATGCCTACACCCAGGACTGCCTGGAAAAGGGCTCCAATCTCAATGAAATGACCGAGGCTATTCATGTGGCCACCGCCATTCGCGGCGGCTCATCCTTGGTACATGGTGTCCAGATGCGGAACATTGCTAAGAAAATCTCCTTATAGAGCTAAGAAAGGTGTCCAACACTCGCCAAATCGTTTCAATCTGATAACTTTTTACTATCCCTCATTTTACTTTCCTGTGTAATAGATGGGGCTTTGGGGTGACTAATCATGAGGTTGGAATGGTTGGCAAGGATGGCCTACCGTTAACAACCACCTGGTAATTGGATCATTTTTCAAGCACGTCAAAAAGAGGATGAGACCATGCAGCAAGGCGCGCAAGCGTTACCTAAGATCTCAAAGACCGCCGAGAATAAGCTGCCCGTTGAACCTTTTGGACAGACGCTTGCAAAGCACGGCCTGCACTTGACCCGGGAGAAAATCACTACACTCCAGATAAATGTGGGGCTACTGTGCAACCAAGCGTGTCGACACTGTCATCTCGAAGCAGGTCCCACTAAAGAAGAAGTAATGAGTGCTGAGACCGTGGATGAGGTTGTGGCTTTCGCTCAGAGGTTCCCTTTTAAGATTATTGACATCACCGGCGGGGCGCCGGAGATGAATCCCAATCTGCTGGATATGATGGAGAGGCTCTCGGGAATGACCTCACGGCTAATGCTTCGCTCAAACCTGACTGCATTAGTAAATGGTGAACGTGATCACCTGATTGAGGTTTGTACAGAACGACGAGTTGTGGTTGTAGCCTCCTTTCCGTCTCTGAATGAGGCCCAGGCGGAATCACAGAGGGGACGTGGGGTGTTCCAGGAGTCCCTTAAGGTCTTACAAACGTTGAATTCTCTCGGATATGGGCAACCCGACTCCGGTCTGGAACTGAACTTGGTATCCAATCCTACCGGTGCTTTTCTGCCCTCCTCTCAGGAGCAGTTGGAGAAAAGATTCTGCCAGATTTTGAAAAATAAGTGGGGAATAGTCTTCAACAATCTATTCTCCTTCGCCAATGCGCCCCTGGGCAGGTTCCGCCGGTGGCTGGAACAATCTGGCAACCTGGAGGGATACCTGCAGAAGCTTGCAAACAGTTTCAACCCTTGCGCCATTGAAGGGCTGATGTGCCGATCTTTACTTTCCGTTTCTTGGGATGGCTATGTTTTTGACTGTGACTTCAATCAAGCTGCAGATCTCTATATGGGGGGGAAGAAAACGCACATCTCTGATTTAAAGGAGTTACCCGAACCTGGGGAGCCGATTGCAGTCTCACACCACTG
>JABAHP010010960.1_pt2 | contig 10144 bp, 9 predicted proteins | sample 7062081 | NCBI WGS metagenome assembly JABAHP01 (sample SAMN14534357, study PRJNA622989) | marine sediment metagenome | biome: marine biome [ENVO:00000428]; feature: marine pelagic biome [ENVO:01000023]; material: deep marine sediment [ENVO:00002113] | place: India: Gulf of Kutch | collected... | reverse complement strand
CTTCGCCCTCGGCCACCGCTTCGGCTTCATCGATGACCTGTGTATCTACCAGCTGAATCGTCTGAATGGCTTCGTTATCGAGCCAACTGTAGATCAGGGTCAGGGTGAAGCTCACCTCGCCGAAAAGCGCGTCACCGTCGTCATCAATGACTCCCCGGGCAAGGGCGATGTCGCTGAGACGCGTTTTGAGCCGGAGCCAGCCTGAGCGGTACATCACCAGGCTATTGGTGTAGGTGCGCGCGCCCCTGGTGCGGCGGGTGCGTCGGATTGAGCCGGCGCCGCCGGCCTTGCCCACGGTGCGGGTGGTCTGATAGTTGACCCCCTGGACGTCCGACAGATCGATTGCCTCCCCGTCCTCGCCGTCGACAAGGGCTGTGGCCCCCAGATTGAAGTAGCCGGTCTCGCGACCGTTGACGGTGTTTCTTTCGGGCTGGTCGGCCATGTCACTGCACCTCCACCGCGGTGTTCACGGTTACGATTGCCTTGAGCGTCCGGATGGTTAGCGTCCCGTTCAGCACGGGATTCTGCACGCTGAAGTCATCATCGCGGGCCGCCACCCAGTTGATCGCGGAAACCCGCGGTCCTTCGTTTCGTCTCGTGGTGCCCAGCAGCTGCCGCGACAGCTCGGAGTTGACGGCGCCCTCGATTTTGCCGATCGCCTTGCTGGTCAAGAACTGCCGACCCTGAGCATCGGGCCGCGTCGTGACGAACACAGCGCCGCCGAGGGCCTGGGTTTTGCGCTGGACGATGATGCGCGCAATATTCGTCACCCGCGCCGCGTGGCTCTGGGTAAGAGCCGCGCTGCCGCCGTACCGGGTCAAAGCCCTGGCAATATAGGTGTTGCTGCCCTCGTTCGGCTTTCGGGTCGCGCAGGTGAAGCCGGCCGGCAGCGCCCGGCGGTGAATGTCCTCGTTATACTCGAAGGGCTGGCCATCTTTGTCGATGTCCTTCCACCCCTCCTCGGCCCGACTGAGAGGGCCGGGCTGCTCGCCCCACCACGTGGTCTCGGACGGGTCGATGAGGTAGCTACGGCACATGTCGGCAAGCGCCACGGGGTAGCGTGGGCGCGCGCCCTCATATGCCGGCGAGTCGTTCCAAAACTGGCCATAGCTCAGCTCAAGCTTGTACTGACCGAGGGTAGGCGCAAATTCCGCGTCCATGGCTGCGACGTCGATCGGGTAGAGCACCGAGACAGTGATCGAGACATCCCAGGCCGAGATTTCCTCGGCGCTGAAGCTGTTAGTTGCGACAGTGATCGTGTCGGCCGTCAGATCGGTGATGATGTAATCGCCGTCATTCAAAGCGGTGCCAGTGATGGTGATGGTGTCGCCTACGGCGAAGCCTTCGTCCAGCCAGCTGTAGCGACCTCTGACAAGCGTGTCGTCGCTGCCGCCGCCATCGATGAACTCGAGCCCCTCCGTTGTCCAGATGCTGACCCCGGATGCATCCACAACGCTTGTGAGGGCGCCTGCGACGTCCAGTGTGAGGATAAGCACGTCGGCCCCTGACAGCTTCCAGGAACCATTGTTGCCGGCCTCAGAGCTGCCCGTGATGGTGATCCAGTCTCCGTTGCCGACGCTCCAGCCGGCAAATCCGTCGTCGACGAAGCTGCCGGTGTCACGCGAGATCGTATCGTTGGGCGGGCCAGCCCCCTGAGCAAAGGTGATCTCCGGCGAGCCCTGCATCCAGCTGCGGGTGCGGGACATCTGGGCCTTGTAGCCGGAGCGGTCGAAGGCGCGGCGGATGCCGGCGTAGGCCTGCAACGGGCGCTTGCTCGTGGTGTCGTAGATCTCCAGCTCGGTCTCAAGCCGGGCGATGTCCGTCTCCTGCTCCAGCTCCCTGATCAGGTACCACGACCGGCTCTGCTCGCCCTGGGCTGACAGATTCTCACGGGCCGTTGTGATATCCGCGTCTGCCGGCGTTGGCGCCGAGCTCGTCCAGTATAAGATCTCCTCTTCTTCGACGAGCGTACCGGGGCTGAAGCTGAGCACGTGCCCGATCCGCTGTATCGCGTAGCTCGTCGCGGTGCCGAGCCGGAACAGCGTCCAGATCGAGCCGCCATCGAGGGAGTACTCAAGCTGGATCTGATCGGTGCCCACGGTGCCGCCCTGTACCACCCGCAACAGCCCGTCGACGCGCTCAAGGCTATCATCTGAGCCGACATCTACTGTCGCTGTGGATGTCCCCGTGCCGGACTGTCGCTGTGTCCGGATGATGCCAGGCGAGCTGATCGGCAGCGGCACAACAAGCACCGGAAGACCGGTAATGCGGATGAACAGCGAGACCTGATCGAGCAGCTGTCCTGGCCCGTGGAACTCTTCAAGGGCGTTCGCGTCGAACCAGAGCCGCGGCACCATGTCCGCGTTTTTGGTGCAGCAGCCCCAGATCGTGGCCAGGTCGAGCCCGGTCGCGACGGCGCCTCCGGTCCTCCTGACGGTTGTGGATGCACTTGGCAGAACAGCGCTCATGGTACCTCTGTCGAGGCGCTCGGCAGCTCAGCACCGCCCGCGCCCTCTGTTTCGTAGTCCGTCTCGTAAGTTACATCGCCGCCGTCAACCGTGTCGGCGCCGTCGCCCTTGTAGTCCGTATCTCGCACCGCCTCATCCCAGCTGAAACCGAGACGATAGACCCTACCCGGCCATTGTGTCAGGCGGCGCTCTTCCAGCTGCTCCCGGCTCAGAAAACGCCCCGGCTGCAGCTTCAGGCTTGCGATGCCATACCCCTGCAGCACGTGGGCGAGGGCGACAACGAGCTGTCGAGCCACACAGCGGCATTGCTCGTCGTGATCGACCACGCCGCCTTTCGTCGCTCGTCCAAAAACCAGGGCTTCCATGCCTATCGTTATCATTGCCATGTTCCGGGCGGCTTCCTCGCCGAGGCCCTGCGCATTACTGAACACATCACCCGTCTGCTCATCTGATTGCAGCACGATGTGAGGCCGGGTCTGCGGTCGCGATTCGAGCGCTTCGGGGCCGTCGACGATATCGTAATACGGCACCTTCTGCAGCTCGAGCTGCTTGCGCAAATCATTGCTGAGCCAGCGAGGCATTTACGGCGCTGCCTCCTCTTTGAGCGTCGATGTGGCCTCACGGTCGAGCAGCCGCTTCCATCGAGCCGGCAGCCGTGCGCCATGCGGGAGCACCTCAAAACGTCCGGTCATGACGCCCATGTAACGCTCTCTCAGGGCCGCTCGGATCCGGGTGCCGCCGTCATGGGAAAAGCGTAGCGCAGCCCGGAGCTTGCCGGTTTTTTTCAGCGTGACGACATTGCCGCGAGTGCCAAGCGGGCGCGCTTCATCGTGCACGGTTTGCCCGGCGTCGAAGCTGCTTTGAGCGGCCGTCGAGATCTGGCTGGCGCCGCGCTCTGCTACCTTGATGGCCGTGACCCGCGGCAGCTCCTTGAGCGTCTTAGCGTAGCTCTGGAGTGTCACACCTTTACGTTTGACGCTCATGGGATCACCCCCTGGCCACAGCTATTGGTGCGATTCCAGCCGCGACTGTCTCCGGCGGTGCCGCTCGTCCGAGGGGTGCGGATCGCTTTCATCGTCGCAGGCGGCGCCTTCTCTCGGATCGGTTTGCCTTTGAGATAGGTGCCCTCCAGCAGCTTCAGTGCATGCTCACGCTGCTCAGTGAGCGTCTCCGTTTGCTGCCCGGTGAAAATGGCCGCGCGGACGGCGACCAAAATGCTCGTGAATCGATTCACCAGCGGCGGCACCTCTGCTCCTTCAGCCAGAGGCAAGGCATTGCCGGTCATCATGTCTGAGACAAGGGAGCTCTCCTTCCGAATGTAGCGATCCCAGGGGATGTAGAGCACGGCTCCCATGTTCTCACCGGCATCGGTGATGTCGATCGCGTTGCCGGCGGCGGCGTCGGCTGCAGTTGCAGCGGCCTGAAACTGTGAGCGGCTGAGCACGATCGCGTAATACTGCACTCGCTCCGCCAACCCGCCGGCCACTGTGCCCGCGAGCGCCCTGACCTCGAAGATATCGCCGGTCGCAAGATGGTGGCCACCCAGCTCAAGCACGTCCGTGTCCGGATCGACGTTGGCCAGGTCGCGGTAGGGATCCTCCGCGTTCTCCGGGCCGAGCCAGTCACCGGCGTCTTGGGCTGTGCAGTAGAGAGACATGGCGAAAGAGGGCGACCGATGTGGCGCTCCTGGGGTTGCTAGATTACTGCACCGGTCTTCCCTACCGCCCCAGCCCTCCGAAGCCACAGGATAGCCAGGGAGGGCCGTTGCGGGGCGGTGACAGGGCGCCGCCTATGGACGCAGGAGTGATTCCGCGTGCGAGTCTAGATCCTCGGGGTGTAGGCCAGCCGGGCCGAGAGCAGCACCAGATCATCGGTGCTGAGCTTGCCGGCCTCGGGGGTCACGGTGACGGTGATGGTGTTGTTTGCTGCCGACGGATCGCTGAAGCTGTCGGCCGCGATGGCTAGCGCCAGAATCTGTACCTCTTTCGTTGGCTCGTCGGCCGTTTGTGTTGCCGCCGAGGTCGGCGCCGGCATCGTAGGCAGCGCCGACGACATGCTCGAAGACCTCCACTCCGAGGTTGGGGACGTCGGCCGGCGTGGCGCCCACCTTGGCCGCGGTGAAGAGCAGATAGGAGACCTTGGACGTGTCGAGATCGGCCGGGACCGGGAGGGATGTCACGATGCCGTCCGGTGCTGCATCGTTGTTCCACCGGATGCCAGCGGCTTCGCTGTCGTTCAGGCTCAGCCCTGGTGTCGTGCTGACACCATCGGCAAAGGCGGCGAGAGGCGTGCCGTCGAGCTCGTAGAAGCTGGCCAAGGGGATGGCCGCGCCGCCGAGCTTGGCCACTCCAGCGAGGGCGCCTATGGCTGCCCCAATGAGCACGGTGCAGGTGCCGGCGTCGTTGTTGATGCCGACCATGACGCCCAGCGCTGGCTTGCTCGCGTCGCTGGTCACGTCGAAGTTGTTCGCGGCGTAGACTGTCTTGAACATGTCGGCGTCCGTCACCGGCGTCGTGCTGTCGATCGGGCGCTCGAACAGCCCCTGATAGATCCGCGCCTGTGCGTTACCGTCCGCCTTGCCTGTTTGGTCTGGGACGTTGTATCGATTGACGCCGATCACGGGCCCGGTGCCGAGCCCGCCGGTGTCGCCTACTATGACGGCATACCCGTCGACGGTCCGCTGCACATAGGCCGCGACAAAGATCTCGTTGGCGTCAGCCGCGACGTCGATGGTGCTGTAGGAGTGAACGTCGCTGACGTCGTGCCATGCGTGATTTTTTGTTAGCTCTGTCATTGTCTTTCTCCCGTCGCTGTCGCCGCGCTATGAGCCCTTGATCCATCGCACCGCTTGTGGATGCAACGGGATTACCTTGATAAACACGACGCGCTCCTGACGGATGTGCTTGGTGCGCTTCGCGTAGTCGCTGCTCTCGTCATAGACCGTCACCTCTTCGGTGGCGCTCATACAGACGACAAAGGGCACCATGCCGGCTTCTTTGCGCTGCTGCGAGAAAAGCATCCAGTCGGCGGTCGCCGGGTCATCGCCAGGCAGATGCTCGATCTCCTGCCGTAGAAGACCCGAGCCGGTATGCTGATTGCGGACGGTTCCCATGGTGCCGACCCCGGCGCCCGACTCCTGCGTGAGGGCCCCCGCCAGGATGAGATCCTGGACGGTGATCGCGTTGTGCACGGTCTGCCCGAGGATCGTCGGGTGTAGGACATGAGTCGCAGGCATGCGCATGAATCGCCCGCGGCCGTTCGGCGTCATGTCAAAGGCTTGCTTTTCGGCCGTAAGGTTTGTGGGGTTGAACGGCGTGGCGGAGGTCTGATAGTTGCCCCACGTGGCATCGCCGTTCACGTCTACCACCTCCCCGTCGAAGGGGTGGATGGGATGGTCTGTGGCGAAGATGTTCTTCCCCGTTAGCTGCTCGACCTTGCCGTCAAGAAAGCGCTTATAGATCGGGGCGTTGCCGGTGAAGATCTCGGCTGCNNGATCCCATAGCCCGGTGGCCATTCCCTCGGCCGCCCGGAGCCAGTCCTCGTTGATGTGGTCGAATGCCTCGGGGGTGTTGAGCAGCCGCAGGCTCGCAGATGCGCCGACGTCGTACGGCTCTTTCCGGACATCGACCGACCACAGATTGGGGGTCTCGCCCTTGGGTGCCTGCGCCGTCTCCTTGGTGTAGAAGAACTCCTGGAACGTCAGCGGGAAGGTGGTGTCGGCAATTGAGCCCGCGGGCCGGATGTCGCCGATCATCTCCGCCCAGTTGGGCCCCGGTGTTGCCGAAGCGAGATTGTAGGTGAGATCGAACTCGCGCATGGCCGCGATAGACACAGCGGCGAACTGATCGATCGGCGCCTGGCTTGCCCAAGTCCGGTAGCTCCTGAGATCATCCGGCGTCCAGTACCGGCCCGGATCGCGGAGCACGACGTTCTCGCGGTGGGCGTCCGGGTGGTTCCGGTCCAGCACATAGCGCCGGCTCAGCACGCGCAGCAGCTCGGTGTTTCCGGCCGCCTGTGCCCCCTTGACCTGCATTTTGCGGCGCTCGAAGTAGCGACGCTTGGCCCAATCGAAATCGCGGCCCATCTTTTTGGCGCGCTCTTTGAGGCAGTCCATCTCGTGCTGCGAGACCTCGAAGAGCCCCGGCTGCGTGACTGAGCCGGTGTAGCCGCTTGCGGGCTGGGGAGCGGCCCCGAAAAGCCCGGTATTGACCTTGGGCCCACTCGACCATCCGCGCAGCTCCTCGATCGGCATCGTGGCGAAGCTGCCGCCGGGCTCGAGGACATCGGCACTCGGATCCTTGTAGAACCTGGCTCGATGCTGCGGGTTTTTCTCGGCGGCGGCGGCGAGCAGCTCCATCCGGAGCTTATGCTGCTCCGCGGTGCGCTCCTTGCGGATGTCGTGAAGCAGCCTGCGGTCCTTTTCGACGTCCGCCCGGAGCTTGCGTAGCTCGTCGGTCTGCTGGCGGCTGGCGGCCATCAGGGCCGGCTCCTCCTCGTTGTTTCCGGGGTTGTCCGCCATGGTCTCGGCGGTGGTCTCCACCGGGGCTGGCGCCGGCTCCTCACCCATCAGCGCCTTCATGGCCATTTCCATAAATTGGCGCAGCTGTCTCATTAGGCCGCCGATGCCCTGACTTGCGTCTCCGCCCATGGCCGAGACCATCTTGGCGAGCACCTTGGGGTCGACATCATCCGGGCTGTCCTGCCACTTAAGCAGCTCAGCGAGCTTGTTCGTGGGCAGCCCGATCTGGCTGTCGGTCAGCTTCCAGATCTGCATCAGCCGCTCTCGCTCGGCGGCGCTCATACCTCGGAAGATCTTGAGGGCCTTCTTGGGGTCCATGCTCTTGTGTCCTCTCTGTCTGCTTGAGGCCGCGAGGGCCATCGGTCGGTCCGTTGCCGGCGTGCCGACGAGCCCGCCGTTGAAAATAAAGGTCACCCGGTCAGGCTCATCGCCAAACTGCAGATCGGTGTCCGTGTCGAAGGCTGGGCTGTAGTACGGCAGCTCCGCGGCCTCGCCCTTTTCTGGGTCGGCCGCCAGACACTCGCGGCCGCGCTTGGTCCAGCTCGCATTGGTCGCCCACAGCGAACCGTCCTCCCGCAGCTCGAGGTCGTGGTAGCCGACGCCACGGGGGTCGTACGCCTTGGACTCCTTGTTCAGGCTGACATGATCCATGTCGACCTGGATCCGAGCGCCGTGCTCCCGGTAGTCCGCCATCACCAGCTCGGCCGCCAGCTCGTCGAAGAGCACAGGACCGTTGCGGCTGGTGTTCCAGCCCGGCCTAAAAATGCGCCATGCGACGGCAAGCCCGTCTGGGCCGATCTCTGCCATGTCGGGCACGACCTCGACGAGGTTGATGCCCGTGCTGAGGAGCCGGAGGGAGGCCGGGTTGGCCCGCTGCCAATATCGGAGCCGCCATGGTGCCACGAGCTGCTCTGTCAGCTGAGCCATGCCCTGATCGTGGCCAGAAAGTGAACGGCTGTGCAATTTTTTAATTTTGCGCTACACTGACTAAATGGCGCGACGTGCTCGAGTGGTGCTGTCCCGGCGAGAGGCAGCGGTAACCCGTGCTGTGTGGCTCAGACTCGGCCCTGAGCGCGCCGAGGAGCTGTTGGGCGTGTCTCACCACACCCTGAGCAGAGCCGCTGCTAGGCTGCCTTTGACGGCCAGCAAGGCGGCCCTCCTTCGTGAGCAGCTCTGCCAGGTCAGCTGGCAACCGGTCGAGACGCGCCGCATCTGAGGCTTGCCGAAACCGCCGCCGGCTGGCCATGATACAGGCATGCTGGACCGCATCAAGACGCTCGCCCTGCAGGCCCTGGACGCCGTTGACAGCTCCGGCAACGCCTCCCGGTGGCTGCTCGCCCGGGCGCAGAAGGGGCCCCCTGTGAAGACCGCGGCGAGCTACGACCTAGATCGGCTTCGGCAGCGGGTAGATGCGCCGCTGCAGCCCTCGCAGGCGTTCAGCTGGTCCCTGTCCGATATCATCGCCGCCCGAGACCTGCAGATGCTGGGCAAGTTCTCAGTGCCGGCGGATCTGTCCGCATCGATGAACTCGGACGACGCGATCTTTGTGGCGCGGCAGGCCCGGCTCGCCCCCATCGAAGCGATCGACGTCGCTGTTGAAGCCACCGTTGAGAAGGGCAAGGCTCGCCGGATCGCCAAGCAAGCTGAGCCCCTGTTCGGGCCGGGTGGCACCGTGCTGTCGAAAGCGGACGAGAAGGCCATCAACCGCGACCTGGCAGATCACGGCGTGGCCTTCGGGATTAACGCTGAGTGGTGCCCTCGGGCGGATGGCTCCGGGATCGACGTCGTCCACCGCCACTGGCCGATCCGGGATGTGGAGTGGGACCCCGGGACCGAGCGCTTCCTGGCCATGATCCGGGTAGATGGGGATCCGCCTCCGACAGCAGCGCCGGCGAGCATTGGGCGGCTGGGGCGCTACATCTCATCCGTCCCGATCGTGCACGGCGATGGGCGATGGGCCGTCTACTGGAATCAGGCTCACCACAGCTGGCAGCACGATGCAGCGATCCTGCCGGGGGCGCTGGTGTGGGCCCGGCATGCATTCGGCGCCGGTGACTGGGCAGCCGTCAGCCGAAGCCACGGCTCGCCGAAGTGGCTGGGGACGCTGCCGCCGGACACACCGTTGCAGGTGCCGGTGGACGGAGATCCGGACAAGCTCGAGCTGAGCCCGCAAGCCCGGGCGTACCTGGATCTGCTGGCGGATATGGCGGGGCTGCCACAGCCGTATGGAATCCAGGCCAACGGCTCCAAAACGGAGCTGCTTGTGAATCAGCTCGACGGCCTGGCAGGTGTTCTCCGAGCTCATGACCAACGCCGAGAAGGCAGCCGCCCGGATCTGGACCGGCACAGACGCGTTGCTGGGCGCACAGGGCGGGGCGCCGGGCGTCGATATCTCGCAGCTCTTCGGGGTTTCCAGCACGATCATCCAGGGCGACCTCGGGTGCATCAGCCGGAGCTTCCATGAGGCAGTGATCGTGCCCTGGACGGCGATGAGCTACGGCACCTCGGCCTTTGCTCCTCGGCGCGTCTACCAGATACCGGATCCGGATCTGCAGCGGGCCCGAGAGGAGCTGAAGGCGAACGAGGAGGCCTACATGGCCATGGTGCAACAGCGCAAGGCAGCCGGCGTCGTGGTGGCTCAAGAGTGGCTCGACGACATGGCCGCGCGCCTCGGGGTAACGCCGGCTCAGCTCCATGAGATGACCGTCGGCCCGGAGTCGGGCGTGGTACCTATTGGGCAAGGCGAGGCGGCTTAAATCGGCAGCCCGTAATACTGCCTCAGTGCTTCTTGATGAGCTGGCGCTGAGTATCCCTCAGCGAACTCTGCGGCTTCTTTCACTAGCTCATCTGGCTCCGCTGAGGTGCACGGACACGGCAACTCCGGGTCTCCTCGACAGGTGCACACGACCACGCCGCAGAAAGGGGAGAATTTTTCGTCCAAGATCCTGGACCGTAGCTGCAGAAAGTCGACTGGCCATTCGCTCATCATATCCTGCTCCTCGTGTCTCGTCTCCGGTGGCCGATCGCGGGGTGCAGATGTCCCACCCGTCGGCCCTGACCTGTGTCCTTATGCTGGCTCCGCGCCGCTTCGTTGAGCTTCTGCTGAGCCTTGCCGCTGCCCATCTTCAGATCCTGGTAAGCACCGGTCAGCTCAACG